>Ga0315553_10000243_pt1 | contig 49994 bp, 51 predicted proteins | sample SalMarSW160140MG_FD_203099 | JGI IMG/M metagenome (GOLD analysis project Ga0315553, IMG submission 203099) | Salt marsh sediment microbial communities from the Plum Island Ecosystem LTER, Massachusetts, United States - Salt Marsh Sediment SW1601-40 ...
ATAGTTCATATTAATGGAGAAGTCAACAAAGCCTAACCGGAATAGCGCTTGAAATAAATAATCAACGGCGTGAAATAACAGTAAAATGGATGGGGGAACCCGAGTATTGTGTCTACTTCTTCAGTTTCTGTCGTGCTAAGTAATCCTCAATGGCCGATCTAAGAGCCTCCTCAGCCAGGACCGAACAGTGCATTTTGAGCGGCGGCAGTCCGTCTAAAGCTTCGGCTACTGCTTTGTTGGAGATTTTCAGAGCTTCTTTTATGTTCTTCCCCTTCACCAGCTCAGTGACTATGGAACTGGTAGCAATGGCCGCTCCACAGCCAAAGGTCTTGAATTTAGCATCAACGATAATTCCATCATTTACCTTAATATAAAGCTCCATAATATCGCCGCAAACAGGATTCCCGACATGCCCGACGCCATCCGGGTTTTCTATCTCCCCGACATTGCGAGGATTCTTGAAGTGATCCATCACTTTCTTGCTGTATTGTGACCAGGCATCAGACATTGATTTCACTCCTATTTTTGAGTTTTTAAAAGTGGAGACATTGCTCTCAACTTGGCGACAATTCCGGGCAAGACCTCTAACACCCGTTCCATGTCTTCCTCAGAATTTTCTCTGCCCAGGGTGAACCTGAGCGAGCCATGAGCTTGCTCGGGGGGAAGTCCCAACGCTAGAAGAACATGAGAAGGTTCCAGGCTTGCCGAGCTACAGGCTGAGCCCGTAGAAGCACAGATGCCCTCTAAATCAAGATTTAAAAGCATGGATTCCCCTTCCACAAAATCAACGCTTACGTTGACATTGTTGGGCAGCCTTCTGGTAGGATGCCCATTCAAGTGGACGTGATCAATCTTCTCCACGAGACCTTTAATTAGCTTATCCCGAAGACCAGCCAGCCGTTCTGCTTCCTTGTCCATCTCCTGCCCGGCAAGTTCCACCGCTTTGCCCAGCCCCACGATAGCAGGAACATTTTCGGTACCGGCCCTACGCCTCTTCTCTTGCTCTCCTCCCTGCATAAAGGAGACTAATTTGGTGCCTTTCCTCACATAAAGTGCTCCTACTCCTTTTGGTCCGTATAGCTTATGCGCCGAAATGGAGAGCAGGTCCACCTTAAGTTTATCCACATTAACCGGGATGTGCCCCACAGTCTGTACGGCATCCGTGTGAAAATAGATCTCAGCCTCTTTAGCAATTTTACCTATTTCGCTTACAGGCTCGATAGTGCCTACCTCGTTATTGCCATGGATAATTGAGATAAGGATGGTTTTAGCGGTAATAGCTTTCCTGACATCATCAGGGTCAACCAGGCCGTACCCGTCTACCGGCAGGTAAGTTATCATGAACCCTCTTCTTTCTAAGAATTTGCACACCTCCATGACCGCATGGTGCTCAATGGAGGTGGTGATGATGTGATTTCCTTTATGTTCGTTAGTATAAGCAACGCCCTTTAGGGCGAAATTATCCGCCTCCGTTCCTCCACTGGTAAAAATAATCTCTTCGCTCCGGGCGCCAATGAGTTCCGAAGTTTTAATTCTGGCCTCTTCTACTGCTCCTTTTGCCTCCTGCCCATAGGAATATACGCTCGAAGGATTACCGAAGGCGTCGGTAAAATAAGGCAGCATAGCCTTTACCACATCGGGATGTGTTGGTGTGGTGGCAGCGTGATCCAGATATATCCTTCGCATATAATCCTCTATAGCCCCAACCCACTATAAAATTGCCACATCTCCGTAAATCTTAATAGGATTTTAGCATTTACGTGGTACAATTTAAAAATCAAGGTTGAAATTTAAATGACAACCCAAAATACAAAGCCTTTAGCATTGAGGCCTGATAGATCAGGCAACTACAAGGATTTGGAGAACAGAAACAAGCAAGCATATGAGGCTATCGATATCCTATCGGTATAGTGTATCATAATGGCTTATTTGTTGGAGGCAACTGGTGGTCGACCGATATCCTCCAGCAGAAAAGGTTAGCCTGATGAATCAAGCAACCATAAAATAAGAAGGAAGTTTGTACGCAGTGAAAATAATTGTCTTCCTGATTATAACCAGTCTCCTGGTGATAGGGCTGGTCCTGCCTGGCTGTGCTGTTGAAGAAGAACCGGAACCAGTACTTTACACCTTCGAAGATGGGAAAATTAACATTGGTGTAGCCGGCGAACTGAACTACACAGCTGGCGAGACGCAATGGGCAGGTGCCATGCTGGCGCAGGACGCAATCAACGGCAATGGTGGGGTAGAAATAGACGGTGTATCCCTTATCTTGGAATTGGTTCCAATGGATACTGGTGAAGAGACTGTGGACCCTAGTGGTTTTACTGGCGTATTGAATCTTACAGCGGCGATAGAGAACGTGGACTTCATCCTTGGTGGTTCCCGAACGGAAGCCGTGGAGGTCTACCGGGATGTGGCTATGGAGAATGGGGTGATTTTCATCGACTGCGGTGCTGCGGCAGAGGTTCTACAGCACAGTGTAGTCGACGATTATACGGGCTACCGGTTCTGGTTCAAGGGTGCGCCGTACAACGAGTATTTTTTGGGCCAGAGCGTTGTGAGAACGCTGGGAGGGGTCGCAGCGAAGCTCAGGGAAGAAATGGGAGTCGCAGCTGATTATACACTGAATGCCACGATAGTAGCTGACAATTTGGCATGGGCTTATGAACAAGTAGTAGTTATCAGGGGGCTGTTGGCTGGTATAAACGTGAACCTTATCCACGATCCGTATTGGGTAGATGCTACGGGAAAACAAGTAGAAATGCAGAATGTACTGATCACAATAGCAAGCCTAGATCCACAGTTAATAATTCCCGTATTCTCTGCTGATGCTGGCGCTCTCTATGATGCGCTACGTGCGTCTTATGTGCCGAATGCTATGTCGGTAGGCATTAATGAACTTGGCCAACTGAAGTCCCCTTGGGCTGCTAAACTGGGCAATCCTCCCGGTGAGGACCAGCCCGCTTGTGCTTATGAAGTTATACTGGATAGCTGGGTAGAAGGGTTAGAACAGACCGAGAAGACGGCAGCTTTTCTTGATTCATACATGGCCTATTCAGGAGGAGAGTACCCTCTTAGCGGCGCGGCTACGTATGATGCTCTTTTCTGTCTGAAAGCGGCCATCGAAGCGGTGGCATGGTACGATGCAGAGGAGGGAGTTGTGTACGCGCAAGCTGATGATATTATTAAGTGGCTAGAAGACCCGGCCAACGCGCAGGTGACGACAACTGGATTAACTACTTACTATCCGAGGCCGGAAACAACGGCCAGCGGTAAACCTGCACTCACCCAGGCCCAAGTACGCTCGTTGTATGATCTCGATAGCTATAACCAGACCTACACATATGAGGTGAAGGACTGGACAATACCTCCACATACCACTCACGACCTGGCCTACGGTCCCGGCCTCTTAACCGGCGTAGGAGCCCAGTGGCAATGGGACGGCGAGGCTGGTCTGTGGAAGAAGATGGGCGTCTGGCCGATGGATTTTGGGGATAGCTACGACGAGGCGTTGACTGATCAGTATGGTTGCTGGAATTTTGCGTACAACGGCACTGTAGCCCTCGTAATACCGCAGAACGTAATCGACCACCACATGCTTGAGTAGAGAACAACCAGAGCAGAGTCAGTAGCTCACTGATAAGCCTTAAGGTGCCCCGAGTAGCCTGAGTCACCGCTCTTTGCTACCAACTTCTTTGTTATCACAAGCCTGTTTTTGTTAAGCTGAATCAATTCCCGGAGATTGCGATGCTGCGTTTGCAATGATGAGAAGCTGAGGACTCGCATCGATGAAGACCTGAAGTGGCTGGACATTGGTTGTCGATAGGGGTATACTAGCTCGCACATCTTCAAAGCCGCCACTCCAATAGCCGAAGGGAGACTGACTAAGTATGGACGAAGTTATTATTTCTCGTGCCATTGTTGAAAGCTACATGAAAGACTTCATGGATTCAATGGAGGCGGATGTTGCTGTGGCTGGAGCAGGCCCCGCTGGGCTCGTCACTGCTTACTATCTGGCGAAAGAGGGAATAAAAGCTATAGTATTTGAAAGGCAGCTTCGTGTGGGCGGTGGCATGTCTGGGGGAGGGATGATGTTTAATCGCATCGTCCTTCAGGAAGAAGGCAAGCAGATATTAGATGAGTTTGAAGTTTCAACTGAAGAATATAAAAATGGGTACTATGTCGCTGATTCGCTTGAGGCAATTTCCACTATCTGCGCACGGGCGATAAAAGCAGGGGCGAAAATTTTTAATTTGATTAGCGTTGAAGATGTTATGGTTCGGGAAGATGACAGGATAACCGGGCTTGTTTTGAATTGGAGCGCTGTTTACTGGTCGAAGTTACATGTAGACCCTCTAACTGCGAGGTGCAAGGTTGCTGTAGATGCCACCGGGCATGATGCCGAAGTCTGCCGTATCGTCGTAGAGAAGATAGGTCCGAAGTTGAGGACAAAGACCGGTGGAGTTATTGGCGAGAAGTCAATGTGGGCTGAGAAAGGGGAAGAAGTAATATTGGAAAACACCAGGGAGGTCTATCCCGGATTAGTGGTCGCCGGTATGACAGCGAACGCCGTTTTTGGTTCCCCGAGGATGGGAGCCATTTTTGGTGGCATGCTTTTATCCGGTAAAAAGGCTGCCCGGCTAGCTACGGAGTTGATTAGACAGGGTTAATTTGTCCATGGCAAAGACAATAACTGAAATCAACGAGAAAATCAGAAAAGGTAAGGTTGTTGTGGTGACTGCCGAGGAAGTGATTGACATCGCCAAAGAAAAGGGCGTAAGTAGGGCGGCCACGGAAATCGATGTAGTCACCACCGGCACCTTCGGTCCGATGTGCGGGTCTGGTGCCTTTTTCAATATCGGACACTCCAGGCCAAGGATAAAGCTGGGCGGTGGCAAGGTTTACCTTAATGATGTTCCCGTCTACACCGGGATAGCTGCTGTTGATTTTTTCCTCGGCGCAACTGCCCTTCCCGATGACGATCCCAGGAATAAGTTCTACCCCGGGGAGTTCAATTACGGCGGTGGACACGTAATCGAGGAGCTGGTAGCGGGGAAAGACATAAGACTTACCGCCACTGCTTTTGGAACGGACTGCTATCCGCGGAAAAAGCTGGAAACGCTGATTAACATTAAGGACATAAATGAGGCAATTCTATTTGATATCAGAAATGCCTACCAGAACTATAATGTAGCGGTGAACCTCTCCGATAAAGTTATTTATACCTATATGGGGGTTCTTAAGCCGAACTTGGGAAATGCTCACTATTCTACTGCTGGGCAGCTCTCGCCGTTGTTTAATGACCCCTACTATAAGACTATAGGTGTGGGGACCAAGATTTTTCTGGGTGGCGGTGTAGGTTATGTGGCCTGGCATGGTACGCAGCATAACCCTGCTGCTCGCAGGGGAGACAATGGCGTGCCGCGGGAGGGAGCAGCGACGCTGGCTGTGATTGGAGACTTGAAACAGATGAAGCCAGAGTGGCTGGTCGGGACAAGCATGCTCGGTTATGGCTGCACATTAACTGTGGGCATAGGTGTCCCGATACCCATACTTTCCGAGGAAATTCTCCGCTACACTACGGTGAGCGATGCTGGCATCCTGGCACCCATTGTGGACTATTCCGAGGCTTATTCCCAGATGAAACCAGATATTCTGGGAGAGGTTAGCTGTGCTGAACTCAAGAGCGGTCGTGTAAGGATACAAGACAAGGACGTCCCGACTGGTTCGTTGTCTAGCTATCCTAAAGCAGTGGAAATCGCCGGTGTGTTGAAAAGATGGATAGAGAAGGGTGAATTTCTGCTTACTGAGCCTGTGGCTCCGTTGCCGGGAGTGGAGTCAGGCATAGCCTTTAAACCACTCAGGGAAAGACCGATAGGGGAGTAACTAAGGAAAATGGAAGTTTCCAGAAGAATAGTGCTTCACTTCCCACCTAACATAACGGGGCAGCCGGTAGTTTACCGCCTGGTCAAGGATTTTAGTCTCACATTTAATCTACTTAAAGCTTCAGTATCGCCGGGAGAGGAAGGTCTGATGGTCATGGAGCTAAGCGGTGACCAGAAGAACTATGATAAGGGCGTCAAATATCTAACCGAGGCCGGGGTAAGAATCCAGTCCTTAAGTCAGGATGTTGTCCGCGATGAATCCAGGTGTACTCATTGCGGGGCGTGTATCGCCATTTGTCCCACCGAGGCTTTTTCTCTAGAGCCAGAAACCAGAAAAGTGCTCTTTGACCATAATAAGTGTGTTGTCTGTGGATTGTGTGTTAAGGCTTGTCCTCCTCGGGTGATGATATTGCATTTCTGATCAAGAGATTGCTTCGGTTGGCTTCATCAACCTCGCAATGCCAGAAAGGGTAGGCTTCATGAAGGAGAAGAATCCATGCATGAACCACGTTTCTACCGGCACTGGATTAATGACAGCGGATTAGTTTCTTTTAATGTAGCGGTAGAGCAGACAGATTTATACATCCGCTCCCAGCGTAACCTGAAGAACAAAGCCCTTAATTCCGTGTTGAAGCATCGCGGCTCTATACAGGCATATATTGGGCGCCATCCTATTTTCCTGACTACATTGGACCCTTATCAGGCTGAGTCTGAAGCCCCGGCCATTGTCAAAGAAATGGTCAGGGCATCTCAACTAGCAAGTGTTGGGCCTATGGCGGCGGTAGCCGGCGCTATTGCTGAAGCGGTAGGCAGGGATTTACTGGCTCTCTCGCCAGAGGTAATTGTGGAAAATGGTGGCGATATTTTTCTGAAAATATCTGAGAAGAGACTGGTGGGCATCTATGCCGGGCAATCATCCTTTACCAAAAAAATTGCCCTGGAAATTATGCCCGGAGAGACGCCGCTGGGCATAGGCACGTCTTCAGGAAGCATAGGGCATTCTTTAAGTCTTGGAAGCGCCGATGCAGTTATCGGCCTGGCATCATCAGCAGCTCTGGCCGATGCCGCAGCCACAGCGCTAGGCAATATGGTCAAGGCCACAGATGATATCCCCAAGGTAATCGAACAAGCGCAGAATATCCAGGGGCTTAGTGGTGTGGTTATTATCATTGGTGACCAAATGGGTGTCTGGGGCAGGGTGAAAATTGTACCCCTTAGCTAAACAAACTAGTGAAAATCTTTCGCTTTTGGTGGGATTCCTGTTGATTTTAGCCCCGATCTACCTGGCGTTGATTTAATCCTTTCTTTTTTGCTCCAAGCAGTGATAAAGTTTTAGACAATGAGAAACTCGCCCGACCTCCGTGTACAATTAGCCCCTAGGCATCCTGAGGGATTCATTCTGTCTAATCCTGTGATGATAGCCTCTGGCATAGCTGGCTATGGCGTAGGGTATGCTGAAATTGCTGATATACAAAAATTGGGTGCCATTGTCTGCAAAGGGACAACCCTTATGCCCAAAGAAGGTAATGCTCAACCACGACTGGTGGAAACCACCGGTGGTCTGCTTAATTCGATAGGTTGGGAAAACATAGGTGTCGACGCCCTGATTGAGGAAAAAGCGCCTGTATGGGCAAGTTGGCGGGTGCCGGTTATTGTTAATGTTGCCGGGGAAACAATAGCTGACTATGTGGCGGTGACAAAAAAATTAGAGGGCGTGCCCGGGGTCAGCGGCATAGAGCTGAATATCAGCTGTCCCAATGTTTCCTCAGGCGGGATGGAATTTGGTGTCGACCCCCAGCTTGCTGCAAAGGTAACTTCAGAGGTTAAGGCTGCCACCACCTTACCGGTTATCGTTAAATTGAGCCCCAATGTGACCGATATTAAGGAAATCGCTTTAGCCGTGGAAGAAGCCGGAGCTGATGCCATATCCCTGATTAACACACTGAAGGGCACGGCAATCGATATAGACAAGAGAAAACCTTGCTCAGGAAATATTGTAGGCGGACTTTCTGGTCCCGCTATCAAGCCTGTGGCACTTTATATGGTGTTTGAGGCAGCCCGGGTGGTCCATATTCCAGTGATAGGGTGCGGTGGCATTGCCTGTGCCAAGGATGCCCTGGAGTTTATTATGGCTGGAGCTACTGCTGTGCAGATTGGCACAGCGTGCCTGACCAATCCTGATATCTGTCTTACTATACTGGAAGGGATAGAGCGGTTTTTACAGGAAAAGGGAATTACGAATTTCACTGACCTCATTGGGGCTGCCCGGGATAAGTCCTGAGGAAGCTGCTACTTGACGGTAGCTTCCTTCTGGATGAAGCTGATGATGTTCTCTGTGGAAGTGCCCGGGCCAAACACGGCTTTTATGCCCATTTGTTGCAAGGCGGGAATATCATCCTCGGGTATTATGCCACCAGCGATAACCAGGATATCTTCTCTTCCTTTTTTCCTTAATCCTTCTATGACCAGCGGAAAGAGCTCCAAATGAGCTCCAGACAGAATGCTCAACCCAACGACATCTGCATCCTCCTGGATAGCCGCCTCGACAATCATGCCGGGAGTTTGTCGGATACCAGTATAGATTACTTCCATTCCGGCATCCCGCAAAGCTCTGGCTACCACTTTAGCACCCCGGTCATGCCCGTCTAACCCGGGCTTGGCTAATAAAACACGAATCCTAGCTTCGTTCATAGTCTGCTCCTTGGTTAGATTTTCTGACAAAGCTCAACAAGCACCCCACGAATCGATTTGGGGTGAATGAAAGCTACCATTCCCTCTAAGCCGGGACGCGACTTATTATCAATTAATTCAATTCCTAGTTCAGAGAGGTGGCTGAGCTCCTTATCTACATCATCAACTTCAAACGTGATGTGGTGGAGGCCCTCTCCTCGTTTCTCCAGAACTTTAGCCATATTAGTACCGGGAAGTGGTTCTAGAAGTTCCAGGTTGGCGCCCTGGCCCAAGGAAAGGACGGCTGTCTTTACTCCTCGATCCGCTAGGGTTTCAATCTTGTCGATCTTGGCATCGAAACAATCCTTATAAAGTTGTATCGCTGCATCAAGATTACTAACTAAAATACCGATATGGTCAACTTTTCTGGCCATTTCACCTCCTCTAAAGCTGGTACCATAAATCTTGAAGGCTGTTCTCAAAAAACCAGGAATTCTTTTTGGGTAGTAAAGGTCTTGCGCAGTACATCACATATCTCACCCACGGTAGCGTAAGCCTCCACACATTCGAGAAAGGCAGGCATGGTATTATCATAGCTCCGGGCGACATCCTCCAATTGTTTAAGCGCCCGGTTAACATTGCTGTTGTCCCTGTCTTTCTTAACCTGGGCGGTCCTCTCCTTCTGTCTTTTTTCCACTTCTGGCTTAACCCGAAGCAAGCCCACTATCTTAGGGTAGGGAGAGACGAATTTGTTTACCCCTACTACGGTATGTTTGCCGCTTTCAATTGCTTTCTGGTAGCGGTAAGAAGAGTCCTGAATTTCCCTCTGCTGATATCCTTGCTCTATGGCAGCTATGGCACCACCAATGCTATCAATTTTGGAAATATACTCACCGGCTTCCTTTTCCAGGCTGTCGGTTAGGTTTTCTATATAATAAGAGCCGCCGAGGGGGTCGACGACAGAAGCAATGTCACTCTCGTAGCCCAATATTTGCTGAGTCCGCACTGCTATAGTCACTGCTTCTTCGGAAGGCGGAGCATAAGCTTCGTCGAAAGAGTTGGTATGCAGTGATTGAGTACCTCCCAAGGTCGCAGCCAAGGCTTCTAGGGTTGTCCGCACAATATTATTATGTGGCTGCTGTGCAGTGAGGCTGCATCCAGCAGTTTGAGTGTGGAAGCGGAGCATCCAGGAACGTGACTCTTTAGCCTTAAACCTTTCTCTCATAATCTTCGCCCAGAGGCGTCTTGCCGCCCGAAATTTAGCAACCTCTTCGAAAAAGTTGATATGACTGTTGAAGAAGAATGATAGTCTGGGAGCGAATGTATCTACATCAAGCCCGGCATCAATGGCTGCCTGAACATAAGCAATACCGTTAGCGAGGGTGAAGCCAATTTCCTGAGCCGCGGTGGAACCAGCTTCTCGTATATGGTAACCACTGATACTGATGGTATTCCAGCGAGGGACCTGCTCAGCACAGTAGGCAAATATATCAGTAGTCAGCCGCATGGAAGGGCGGGGTGGGAAGATATGAGTGCCCCGGGCAATATACTCCTTGAGTATGTCATTTTGAGTAGTGCCGCTTAGCTTAGCTGGCTCGACTCCTTGTTTTTTACCCAGGGCAATATACATGGCCAGGAGAATCGGGGCAGTGGCATTTATGGTCATGGATGTGCTTACCTTTTCTAGAGGTATATCTTGGAAAAGGACCTCCATATCGCTGAGACTGTCTATGGCCACGCCGACCTTGCCCACTTCGCCCTTAGCTAAGGGATGGTCGGAATCGTAACCGATTTGTGTAGGCAGGTCGAAAGCTATGCTCAGGCCAGTCTGCCCTTGCTCTAAGAGATAGCGATATCTCTGGTTAGTCTCCTCAGCAGCACCGAAGCCAGCGTACTGGCGTATTGTCCATATCCTACCCCGATACATATTCGGTTGGACACCCCGGGTGAAGGGATACTCTCCGGGGTAGCCTAAATCTCGAGTGTAGTCAAAATTTACCAAGTCCTCCGGTGTGTAAACAGTATCAATATCCAGCCCAGAGCTGGTTTCAAATTTCTCCTGGCGCTCGGCGGCACGCTTTAAAGCCGAAGCCAATGTATTTTCACGCCATTCTTGTTTAGTTTTACTGGTCATAACTACCCCCTGAGTTCAGAAAATTTGCCCAATGGAGTCTCTTAGATCCAGGTACTACCCTGGGATGGAAGTGGATTAATAACCGTCATTCTGAGGCCTTCGCATAGCTCAGGATGGTATCTGGACATTCTTCGCGTCCAATTTAATTTGGACTCTCAGAATGACGTTACTAAATGCCCTCGTTGTGTGCTATTGTCACAGATTATGCCATACTATTTACTTTTCTCTGACCCAATAACCTTGCCCAAAAGGGGAGCTATTAAATCCATGGGCAAAGGAAACAGAATGACGTTGCTTCTCTCTGTGGCAATGCCTGCCAATGTCTGTAAATAGCGAAGCTGTAGAGCTGAAGGCTGACTGGAAATAACTTTGGCAGCCTCGGCCAACTTCTCTGCTGCCTGGGCTTCACCCTCGGCGTGAACCACCTTGGCTCTCCTCTCTCGCTCAGCCTCAGCCTGGGCTGCCATAGCCCTCTGCATTGTTTGCGGCAGTTGCACGTCCTTAACCTCTACCATGCTCACTTTAATACCCCAGGGATTAGTGCCTTCATCAACCACCGCCTGTATCTTTTCGTTGAGCCTGTCCCGCTGGCCTAATAACTCATCCAGCGTAGATTGTCCGACAACGTTTCTTAAGGTGGTAGCGGCAAGCAAAGAAGTTGCCTTGATATAGTCGAGCACCTTGAGAATAGCATCTGAGGCCTCGACCACCCGAAAGTAAATTACGGCATCAACCCTGACGGTAACATTGTCGACAGTGATGCACTCTTGCTGGGGAACATCCATGGTGATTACCCGAAGGTCAATTTTCCGCATAACCTCAATGAAAGGTATAATCACAACCAGGCCCGGTCCTCTGAGGCCCACGAATCTACCCAGTCGGAAAACGCCCCCTCTTTCATATTCCTTAACGACTTTGAGAGCTGCCGACAGAAGTATTACTACTACTATTGCGATAACAACATAAATAAATACGTTCATTTTTCCTCCTTTTCTGTAGATTTCTTAGTCACCCACAATTTCAATCCTTCTACTTTGGTTATTGTCACCTCCTCTCCGGCTTCTATTTTACTATCTTCGGCTATAGCTGTCCACAATTCTCCTTCAGCCAGAACCGTACCCCTGGGGTCGAGGGTCGTCTGCACCACAGCCTCTTTCCCTATCATGTCTTCTACACCAGCCGAGAGTTTTAGCTTCTGGCCTTTTACGATGGCATAAATAATGAAAATGATAAAAGCGACGGCAAGAACTATCGCTATGATAATTGGGCCAGTCATTTCGAAATCCATAAAATCCATAAATGTCACCTTCCTATTCCTTTGATTTCTTGGTCACCCATAATTTCAATGCTTCCACTTTGGTTATTATCACCTCTTCACCCGGTGCTACTCTGCCGCCTTCCGATGCCGCCGTCCATCGTTCTCCCTGGGCGAGAACCGTGCCCGTAGGGTCGAGGGGTGTTTTGGCTATGGCTATTGTCCCAATCATTCCCTCAGCCCCGGTGGACTTGCGCCGTCTTTGCCCGCGGACAATAGCACCGACAACAAACACAGCGAAAGCGGTAAACCCTACCGCAACCCCGGCAATTAGCCCCCCACTTACCTCTATCCCCGGGCTTTCGCTGAACAATATCAGCGAGCCCATGACCAGGGAGGCTATACCTCCGGCTGTCAATAATCCAAAAGCAGTGGTGAAGTACTCGGCGATAAAAAGTCCCACGGCCAGTAAAAGGAGTGCTATGCCTCCCCAGTAAGCATCAAGCACGCCCAGGGAGTAAAACGCCAGGAACAAGCTGATGCCCCCGGCGACCCCGGGGAAAACCAGTCCCGGGTTGGAAATCTCGGTAATTAACCCTATGGTAGCCAGGGTAAATAGGATGTAGGCGATGTTGGGGTCGCTGAGGGTCTGTAGGAATTGTTCAATGGCATTCATTTCGTTTCTAGTTTGAACATAGTCCGCAGTGTCAATGACAACTTCCTCGCCACTGGCTAAAGTGACCTCCCAGCCATCGATCTGGGCAATAAGGTTTTCCAAATTCTCGGCTCGCAGGTCGATAAGGTTATATTCCAAAGCATCAACATCGGTGAACGATTTGCTTTGAGTAACTGCCAGCTCGGCTTCTTCTATATTGCGCCCACGCTCCTCCGCTATAGTCCTCATCCACTTAGCCGAGAACTCGACTATTTTTTGCATCTGGTCTTCAGGTATTTCCTCTCCTCCAGCAGCTACAGGATGGGCAGCGCCGATGGTCGTGCCCGGCGTCATCGCCGCTATATGAGCAGATAGAGTAATGAATGTTCCCGCCGAGGCAGCCCAGGAGCCTTTGGGTGAGACGTAAACCACGATGGGCACGTCGGCATTCATAATGCTCTGGACTATCTTCTCGGTTGAGTCAAGAAGCCCACCGGGGGTATCCAGCTCGATTATACAGACAGTAGCGCCGTTCTCCTCCGCCTGGCTGATACCCCGATCGATATAATCAGCTATTACAGGCACAATGGTGCCATCCACGGTAAGGACTTCCACGGTAGTAGGGCTGGTGGCAGATATCAGGCTGCCTCCTAAGCCCGCAGCTATGGGAAGCACAAGCCAAACTAGAAAGAAAATCCTGAGCCCGGTTCTAAGCATCCAAAATTAACCTCAAGTTAATTATAAACTAAGTAATCAAAAGCGACAAAGTTACTCGAGTGCATCATTGAAGCTGGATACAGCTTAGTGTAGAATAGACTAAGGATGGAGAACCAAAAATGTAAGGGGATGCGGGACCTGCTCCCCGAGGACATGTTACGCTTTCGCCATATTGAAGACGTTTTCCGGACTTGTTGTCGTAACTGGGGCTATAAGGAGGTGAGGACACCAACCTTAGAATTCCTCCACCTGTTTACTGCTACGGGGACACTTACTCCGAGCATGTTAAGCAAAGTGTACTCCTTTCTTGATTGGGATGGCTGGAGTGGTGAGCGGGTCGTGTTGAGGCCAGATGGCACTATTCCTGTAGCCAGACTCTACATCGACAATCTAACTGGACAAGAATTAGCCAGGCTTTTCTATGTAACTAATATCTTTGCTTTCGAGGGAACGGGGAAAGAGAACAGGGAGCGGTGGCAATGTGGTGCTGAGTTTTTCGGTGGTGATAAATTGGTCCCGGATGTGGAGATTATTCTGCTGGCTGAGGAGGTCATCCGCAGACTCGGCATCAGCAGTGTCGGGCTACAACTATCGCATGCCGGCTTAGTGAAGGCATTGCTCAAAATGTTGAAGCTCAGCAGAATGGAGGAATCCAAGATAACGAACCGCATTTTGGAAGGAGATTGGCAAGCATTGACCAGGGTGAAAGCCGCTAACCCCGAAATCCAGAGAGTCATGACTACATTATTGAGTCTCAAGGGAAAATCGAGCAGCTTTCTACATAATCTAAGAGCTTCATTCCCCAAAGCTTCGCAGGACTTCAAGTCCAGCCTGGAGGACCTCATAAGCATTACCACATTGCTGGATAGCCTGGGTTGCAGCTATAAAATTGATATCGCAGCGATACACGGGTTCGAGTATTATACCGGGATATGTTTTCAGTTCCTGGCTGCCGGGGAAAAGATAGGTGGCGGAGGGAGATATGATAACCTTGTGCCTCTTATGAATGGAGAGGACATCCCCGCCTGCGGATTTGCCCTATATGTTGACCCTATAATGAAATTACTTCCGCCGGAGGAAGGGAAAAGGGTTGAATCAGAAATCCTTGTTCGAGGTAAGGAATTGACTTCGGAAATAGTGGGGACGTGCTTCGCTGTGGCTGAATCGCTTCGTGACGCCGGACACACAGCAGAGCTTGACTTCACAGATCGAAAAGAGTCCAGTTGCAGGTGGGTTATCATGGTTTCGGGAAAAGAGCCATCTCTGTTTATGCTCACGGATTGTGTACAAGGGCGACGGCGGGATGCCGCTTCTATGGCAGAGATTCTTAAAGTGGTGGGCGAGGGATGAAGGACTGCCAAGATGGCTACATAAAACTCGCCCTGCCAAAAGGTAGGTTCATATCGCCTACAGCCAGCTTGCTTGCCGAGATAGGCCTGGGATTCCAGGATTATAGCGATAAAACAAAGCAATATCGTCTTCACTCGACGGTGTTTCCCCGTCTTGCCGCTAAAATACTTCAGGAAAAAGATATTTCCATACAGGTAGCTGTTGGGAATTACGACCTGGGTATTTGTGGTTTAGATTGGATTGAAGAACTCCTGGTGAAATATCCCGCAGGTGCTCTGGTAAAAATATCGAGCCTGAATTATGGTGAAGGCAGTATACACGTGGTTACCAGTACTCAAGCGGGGATAACGAGTCTCAATGAGTTATCAGACGGGAGAAATGACTATCGTATAGTCAGTGAGTATCCTAATCTGGCTGAGGCCTTTGCCTTAAATCTTAGAATGAGAAGATTCAGAATTTTCCCGGTGTGGGGAGCTGCTGAAGCTTATCCCCCTGAAAATGCCGACCTGGCGGTGATCTGGGGGAAGAATGGAGCAGATATGGCAACTAAAGGCTTGATTCCCCTTAAAAGATTAATCCCCGTTACCGCCTCTCTAGTAGCCAATCGAGAAAGCCTGGAGAACAAGGATTTGAGCCAGATATTAACGTGTTTTAGCTCCAAGTTTACCGCTGAGCCCCAGACGTCAATAGAAAATGGCCTTGACATCTCTGAGAAACCAAAAGGGTCTCTTCCCTCGTGGCAGCCAAAGGAAATCAACATGGCTTTGCCTGATGGACACCAGCAAGTGCCCACTTCTCAGTTCTTGAAACACGCTGGGCTGGCACTTCAGGGATATTCTGAAGAAGGAATGAGCCGCCGACCCTCCGCTGATTTAGACTGGCTGGGCATTAAAGTAATCAGGCCCCAGGATATACCCCTGCAGGTGGCCAATAGCAATTTCGACCTGGCAATAACCGGTGTGGATTGGCTGCGAGAACACCTCTACCGCTTCCCGTCAAGTCCCGTGAAGAAATTGTTTGTTCTTGGCTTTGGCGCCGTCAAGGTTGTCGCTGCCGTGAGCCAGGAAATGCCCGTGGCCGATATTCATGAACTGAGGGCACTCATTCAGAGCAACAAGTTCGCTCCCTTAAAAGTAGCCTCGGAGTACATAAATATTGCCGACAAGTATCTTCGGGACAATCACATTAACCCATACAAGCTAATTCCAACCTGGGGTGCGAGCGAGGCTTTTTTACCCGAGGATGCCGATATGCTTATTGATAACGTCCAGACAGGGAAGACCCTCGAGCAGCACAAATTAAAGATTGTTGATGTGTTCTTCCAGTCTTCGGCTTGCCTGATTGCTAATAAAAATAGTCTGGCATCTCCCGATAAAAAAGAGAAAATAGGATTCCTTACACAGAAATTGCGAGGGGGGTTAAAGTGACGAGTTTGCTTTTTGTCATTGCGAACCTCAAATTGTCGGAGAGTAGCAATCCCTGCCACGGGTAGGATTATCGTGAAAAAAGTCAAAGGATTCGACAAAGCCAGGCAATTACTGACCAGGGAAAATTACTGGGAGTCTTTCACCACGCCACCGGAGCTAAAGGTTCAAATAAAGCAGGTCTTTGGCGAAGAGCTTTCGGTTCAAGGAGTGGTCGACCGTGTCATCGGTGAGGTTCGGAGGAAAGGTGATAAAGCCCTTTTGGACTACACGGAAAAACTGGATGGGGTCCGACCGGATTCCCTGGAAGTAGACAGACAGGAAGTTGCTGCCGCTTATGACACGATAGACAAAAAACTTGTCTCAGCTCTCGAGTTCGCAGCTCAAAGAATACGGGACTTCCATGTTGCCTATGGACACAAAGCCGGCTTAATCCCCATTGACAGGCACTTGAAGCAGCGGATTCTGCCTTTACAAAGGGTCGGTTTGTATGTACCGGGCGGCACCGCTGCCTATCCCTCCACCGTACTGATGATGGCCATACCCGCCAAGGTGGCCGGTGTTGAGGAAATCATTACGGTTTCACCGCCTGCTAAGGATGGCAGGATTCCGGCATTCACATTGGTAGCCGCCGATATAGCCAAGGTCAACCGCATTTTTCAAATTGGCGGCGCCCAGGCTATTGCGGCATTGGCTTTTGGTACTCAGTCGATACCCAGAGTGGATAAAATTTGCGGGCCGGGAAACATTTTTGTGACCCTGGCCAAGAAAATGGTTTATGGAGCAGTAGCCCTGGATGGTCTCGAAGGCCCCAGCGAGATAGTAATTGTAGCCGATGAAAAAGCTGACCCTGTCCTTTGTGCCGCCGATCTACTGGCCCAGGCTGAACATGACCCCCTGGCTTCAGTAATCTTAATTACCACTTCGGCTAACCTGGCTGACCGGGTGGATGAGGAAATTGAGATAGAACTGGGAAAATTGAAACGGCAGTCCACTGCTGGAACTGCTATTAAGGGTGGAATGCTCGTGTTGGTCGATGATATGGTTCAAGCAGTGGAGCTGGTCAATCTCTTCGCTCCGGAGCACCTCTCGGTTATGGTGTCCAATGCTTCAGCCCTAATCCCCAAAATTCGCAATGCCGGTTGTATTTTCATAGGTAAAAACTCGCCTGTCGTTCTGGGCGATTATGTTGCCGGTCCCAGCCATGTATTGCCCACCGGGGGCAGCGCTCGTTTTGGTTCTCCTCTCGGTGTTGCGGACTTTCTTAAAGTTAGCAATATCATCGCTTTGGATGAGCCTGCCATGCGAGAACTGAGCCAAGCCGCTATGGTGATAGCTAAAGCTGAGGGACTCGATGCCCATGCCCAGGCGGTAGAAAGAAGGCTGAAATGAACATCGAAAAACTTATCAGGCCTGAGCTTGTGACAATGAAGGGTTACGTTCCTATCGAGCCTACAGAAGTTTTGAGCCAGCGAGCTGAATTGCCTTCTAGTAAAGTAATAAAACTTGATGGTAACGAGAATCCTTATGGATGTTCCCCAAAGGTCTATCAAGCTCTAGCCACTTATCCATATTATCATAATTACCCCGATCCGGAGCAAATGGAGCTACGAATGGCTTTAGAGAGATATACTGGCCTGAGCTGCCAGCACATTGTTTGCGGCATGGGCAGCGATGAGCTTATTGACCTTATCCTCAGGCTTTTCCTCAAGCCCGGAGACGAAGTTATCAATTGTCCACCAACATTCGGTATGTATCCATTTAGCACTGATGTTTGTGGAGGAAAGGTAGTTGATGTGCCCCGAACCGAAGATTTTGCCCTTGACATAGCTACCATAAAGAAGGCATTGACCTGGAGAACAAAGGTCATCTTTATTGCCTCGCCCAATAACCCCACCGGCGACATCACCATCGAGCAACAGATTATGGAGCTTGTTGAGACTGAAAAAGTCGTTGTCGTGGACGAAGCCTATTTTGAATTCAGTAATTCAACGATGGCTAACCTGGTGCCCTCTTACCCCAACTTGATTGTATTGCGCACCTTCAGCAAATGGGCTGGACTGGCGGGCTTAAGGATAGGCTACGGCTTTTTCCCAATGGAAATTGCCGGTTATCTGATGAAGATTAAGCAGCCCTATAATGCTAATGCCGCAGCCCAGGCTGCGGTGCTGGCTTCCTTGGCAGATATAGAGTATCTTCGTGCTAATGTCGCTAGGATAGTTACGGAACGGGAGCGGCTATTCAGCAAACTCAGGGAACTGGCCTGGCTAAGGCCTCACCCCTCCAGTGGAAACTTTGTCCTCTGTTCTCTCCCCAGGGGAAAGGCTAAGGAAATCCGGCAACAACTGCGCAGGAAGGGCATTTTTGTGCGCCATTTCGATACTTCTAGATTGAAAGACTGCCTGCGAATTAGCGTGGGCAAACCTGAGGACACCAATGCTCTGGTTAAGGCATTAGAGGAGGTTAATTATGACTGAAAGAAAAGCAACAGTCGCCCGGGAGACCGCCGAGACAAATGTCAGGGTGGAGTTCAACATCGACGGCAGCGGACAATTTCAAATCACCACCGGCATAAGGATGTTCGACCACCTACTTAGTCATATAGCTCAGCATGGAGTATTTGACATAAAAATCTCAGCCTCGGGTCCCGACCAGCACCATGTTGTGGAGGATGTGGCTATCTCCTTGGGCAAGGTCTTCAACCAGGCACTGGGAAAAAAGCAAGGCATTGTTCGCATGGCTCATGCTATCGTGCCCATGGATGAAGCTCTGGCAGAGGTAGCTGTGGATATTGGAGGTAGAGTTTACAGTGTAATCGAGGTAGATTTTAATGAAGCCAACGTAGGCGACCTGGATGCTGATTTAGTCCGCCATTTTCTGGTCTCCCTTGCCTCCGAAGCCAAGATTAACCTCCACGCCAAAGTGCTCAGCGGCATCAACGACCACCACAAAGCCGAAGCCTTATTCAAAGCCCTGGCCCGGGCCCTGGACTCAGCTACCCGGATTGACGAGCGAATCCTGGGCCGGGTGCCCAGCACCAAAGAAGTCATTGAGGGGTAAGAGAATACCTGAATTAATTTCGAACCCCGTGTGGGGAGATCAAGGTAAGCTAAGGTGGTAGAGTCTTCTTCCGTTTTCTTACACGTTTAGCTTTATTTATTATCCTCATAAGATGATTAGCCCACGCCAACATTTCAAGTGCGACATTGGGCGAGTCCCATAGTTGGTGTTCGTGAGCGCGAGGGTTTCTAATTCCCGTCATACAACCGCCGAGAGAATGCATGTATCCTAACTGTTCATTTCTTTCAGATTCTGTTTTAAGAGTGTTCAACTTCAGGACTGGGTTCTTACTACTTAATGCTTGATTCATGAGGTCTTGGCCATCTGCAGAAAGACCAGATTTTGCCTTCACTGTATTGTTTATACACTTGTATGCTTCTTCTACAGCTCTTGCATAGTGTTCGTCTACAAAAAGTTTTCTCGTTACATTTATTAACTCCTTAGAGTCAATCAAAACATCGTAAAGCTCTACCACGCCTTGCTTTTTAGGCGGGATAGTACTGGGAGGAGACCATCGCCCCATTCCCAGTTTGTCTATCTCCGACTGTAAACGTCTCGCGCTCTGCATGATCGCCCCGAGATCCCCCATACGCTCCTCACTTATCGGCTGGGCTTCCATATAGATAGCGTCTCATGCTTGCGAATATCTGGTCAAGCTGCTTTTCAGTTGTCTCAGGCGAGATGTGAATCTGAAAATCGATATGGACAGACGGTTGACTAGGTATTCCCAGCTTTTCGGGTTCTTTCAGGTTGGGTGAAACAAGACTTTTCGACTTCTTGAGAGCCGAAGTTCTAGGGGCTCGCTGCTTAACGGAAGGTTTCCAAGACGATGGATCTCTATTATATTCAATGAAGTTACTCACCGCAGCGCGAACCCGTATCTCATAAGTCTTGAGCGTCTTTGGTGGGATCTTACCAGCCGCCAAGTTCCTATGTCTAAGAATGATTCTCTCCAAATCAATCTTAGACAAGTCAGTTGCTTCACTCTCATCCAGAATATTTAGAATGACACCGCAAGCATTCTTGTAGGCCCCAGCAGTTGCTTTTTTCATCAACCCTTTACTACCCGCAAAATCAAGGAAGTTAAATAGATCATCGCGACTACGCTGTACGTTTGCTTCCGTCATAACTCACCTCCATATAGCTTATATCAAAATTATACTAAATATATGAACGTTATGCAAGTGAAGGAATATAAGTTATATTCAGGTTGTATCTTCTGTCTTCTTCTGTCTGTAGATTAGTTACCAACTCCAGCTCTCTATTCGTCTCCCGTTCACAAAGAGGGAGCGTATTTTCAGAAGGAGAGAAGCCCCTCTTTTAATATATGTTTCTCTCCTTCCCAAGGAGAAGGGGTTGCGGGTTGAGGTTGGCTACGGCAGCAACTAGACTATACTTCTAGGGAAGTTCGGATTTTTCCCGGCTCGGGAAGCAAATCTGCTTTTTCAAAGTAGATTATCGGCGGGAAGTATGGCGCTGAAACAGCCTTGAAAGCACAGCTGCTATACAGCAGGCTCCATTATGTTTAAAATATATATAGTTAATCTATGCAGAAACTATGAGCAACGGAGGTAGCAAATGCCGGAATTGAGTTGGGCTACCGTAGTCACCTGGTTGATAGACCATGGCATCCGCATCCTTATTATAGTAGCAGTGGGAGCTGTGCTGTGGTTTGCCTTAAACAAGTTTCTCCCGCCTGTTGTGCGCCGTGGCGTAGCCCGGACCAAGTATAAGGAAAGCAAAGAGGGGATTGAGAAAAGGACGAATACCCTTCTATCTATCTTCAAGGGGGTGGGGCGGGTATTCATTGTCATGATTGGTATAATGATGGTCCTGTCTGAGGTGGGGGTAGCCGTCGCGCCAGTTCTGGCTGGCTTCGGCATCGTCGGCATAGCCATCGGCTTCGGCGCTCAGTACTTGATAAGAGACCTCATCGCCGGCATGTTCATTATCATGGAGAACCAGTACAGAGTAGGAGATGTAGCCAGGGTAGCCGATATTGCTGGGCTGGTGGAGGAAGTAACTTTGAGAAAGACTGTGCTCCGTGACCTGGATGGCATAGTCCACCATGTACCCAATGGCGAGATCAGGACAGCCAGCAACTACACCAGACACTTTGCCAGGGTCAATCTCGATGTCTCGGTAGCCTATGGCACTGACCTCGATCACGCCATAAACGTGATAAACCGAGTAGGCAAGGAACTCGCCGAGGATGAAAAATGGCGTAAGGTTATCAAAAGCCCCCCCCAGGTGCTGAGGGTCAATAAGCTGGGCGACTCTGGAATAGATATCAAGATTTTGGGCGATGTTAAACCGATGGAGCATTGGGCCGTAATGGGGGAGTTAAGGCTACGCCTAAAGAAAGCCTTTGATGCTGAAGGCATAGAAATACCCTGGCCCCATACCAAAGTGTATTTTGGCGAACCTATACCAGATTTTCCTAGGAAAGAGGATTAGTCTTAAGAAGTACTCCCAGTCTCCTTACTCAATGGGAACTCTACCTTTACAATATTGGAGAAGTTGTGAATAAGGTAATCTGATGAGCCGTCTCTTCATGTTATTCATTTTGGGACTCTCTGTATTGCTAGCAGTCGCTTCTGGTTTCTCTTGCTCGAATTCTCCGGAATCCCCGGTTCCCAGCAATTCAGATGCCATTATCTACACTCATAATGTAGTCAATACTTATCCGCATGACCGTACGGCTTTCACCCAGGGATTGGTGTTCGAGGATGACGTTCTATATGAAGGAACAGGGCAGTATGGACACTCTACTTTGCGTAGAGTGGAATTGGAGACAGGAGACATCCTGCAAATTGGTGAACTATCAGACGAATTCTTCGGTGAAGGCATAACTATCTATGGAGACGAGATCATCCAGATAACATGGCAAAATCATGTCGGATTTGTCTATGACAAAAACAGTTTTGAGGTGTTACAACAATTCAACTACACGACTGAAGGCTGGGGTATTACACATGATGGAACACGCTTAATTATGAGTGATGGTACATCAACATTGCATTTCTTAGATCCACAGACCTTTGAGGAAATCGGTCAGCTTGAGGTAGTTGATAATGATACTCCCATAGCCAGACTCAATGAGTTGGAATATATCCAGGGGGAAATCTATGCCAATGTCTGGCAAGAAGATTGGATTGTCAGGATTGCACCTGAGACGGGGCGAGTGGTTGGATGGATAGATCTAAGAGGACTACTGACCGCAGAAGACCGCAGTGAGTCGGTTGATGTTCTCAACGGCATAGCTTATGATGCAGAGGCTGATCGCTTGTTCGTGACCGGAAAGTGGTGGCCAAAACTATTTGAGATTGAACTGATCTCTTCATGATAATCAATAGTTCCACCTTTCGAGCTAAGTTAGTACTTAATCAGTGTTGGCGCTACGAGACTGTTCAGTCTCCTTCCCCTCGGTACAATCAGGCGTTTAGCTCAGGGGATTCTCACAATGACAAAGAAGCCAAAGAGAAGGTCTTGTCTATTTACAAGACTACACATATAATAATGCATCATCCTGGTAATAGTGTTGGCCGATGTAAAAATTCCCGACGTACTTGACAACTATTATTGACCAGTTTATAATGCGAAATACCTAGTAATACGATGTAGTTTTTAGAAACTGAGGATTACCCGGAGCGGATGAATGCTCGGGGGAAAGTTTAGGTGACATGAGCTCCTGAAGGTAATTCGAGGATAATGCTGGATGAAGGAGCCACATACACTACGTCGCTTAGGAGATCTAGCTCGGGCTGTCGCGTATCGCCAAGCTTTGATCAGGCATGAATGCTGGCCCCGCGCCAGGCTTGAAGAGTTACAACAGCGCCGGCTGGCTGATCTTCTTGATTGGGTAACTCAGAAATCTCCCTTTTATCGCGAGTTCCGCAGCACACACCGGCTTGGTCCGCCGTATAGTCTCCAGGACTTTCCTATCATGAACAAAAAAGCCTATATGAAGCACTTCGACGAAATTGTCACTGACCCCAGGTTGTGCCTCTCTCAACTACAAGAGCATATGGCCCATGTTTCCGGAGATGAGTATTACCTGAACGAGTATCGTGTGCTTACTACGGCGGGTAGTTCCGGTCATAAAACGGTTATAGTATTCAATCGAAAGGAATGGAGTATTCAGGAGGCGACAAGTATGCGGATTGCAGCCATGATGGGAGTGTTTCCCTTCTCAAGGAGACGCCCCACGATTGTTACCATCGGCTCCCCCAGTCCTCTACATGATAGTTATCGTCTCCCTCTGAGCATGGATATCGGCCTTTACCGTTATTACGTGCTACCGGCTACTGCTCCTATCGAAGAGCTCGTTCAGCGGTTAAATTCTCTTCAACCGCATATGCTTCGAGGGTTTCCATCTATGATTGGGTTGCTTGTGACAGAGCAACTTCAAGGACGCCTGAATATCAATCCATATGTTATCGCCGGTGGCGGTGAACCACTGCCCAGCGAATTGAGAAAACAAATCCAGACTGCATGGCAAAGTTCTGTCTTTGACATCTATGGCACGCAGGAGGGACTCCGCGCTATGGAATGTAACCCTGGTCAGGGGATGCACATCTTCGAAGATTTGGGTATTGTTGAGGTAGTGGACGAAGACAATTGCCCTGTGCCTGACGGGACTCTGGGACACAAAATTCTGTTCACCAGTCTCTTCGGCTTCACTCAGCCCATCATCCGCTACGAAATATCCGACATGATGGTACTTGCTCCAGAGCCATGCCCGTGTGGCCAACCGTTTCGACGTATTCTAGCCATCAATGGGAGAAATGACGATGTTCTCTATCTTCAAGGTCAAGGAGGGAGACGGGTTGCTGTTCATCCTGTCCATTTTTGGAACGTTCTGGAAAGTTACGCCGATATACGGCAGTACCAGGTGGTCCATGAACCGGATGGAATCTGTCTACGGCTGATGTATGAGGAAGGGAATGGAAACACAGCTCGTAGAGTCAGGGAACAACTGGCGCGGAAGTTAGATACACTCGGAGTTGATTGCCCGTCTATTCGTGTTGAACTGGTTACCACACTGGAAGACCGTTCTCGTTATATGGGGAAGTGGAAAAACATCATCTCCAACGTAAGCCAGGTCGATGCAGTAACTGCGAATCATTAACAGCCGGATCGCAGTGCATTCCACGGCTATGTTTGCAGGTGCTGTGTGATTAGGTGGTGAAACCAAGCCCCAAGGTGATACATGGCAGCTTCTTTATTAAGAACTATTATACGGGCCATGTTGCCTGTCATAAATAGAGTTCACACAGTAGTCCTAGGTATTAAGCCCCTTGAAAGAAACAATGTCATCTGCATCGAGGTAAGACGTCACAGGGGCTATTCTATCAAGCTGGAGGACGGTTGTGAGATTGAGCCGGGCGACCCTGTCATAAAACTACATTTTAATGATGCTTGGATTACTGAGGAACTGCAGTCAAGGTCAACATCAAAGACAAAAGGCTTCTTCACGCGGGGGCTCTTCTACTACTTCAAGGACGGCTTACAACTCCTTGCCACCGAAGTAACCGATGGGAAATATGGTGATATCGTTGCCGTGTATGGCTGGACTGTATTTCATGCTCACGCTAAACGGTTGGGATTTCAGGTCATCGATTTGCCGAATACCTTGAGGATAAAGCTGGCCCGGCTCCACATCGCGGCACTGATGCAGTCTCATCATGCCCCGCGGTTTAGGAAGCATATAAGCTCTCGTAAATCTGTAAAGGTTAAGGCGGTTTGGCTCTCCCGGGCTGAGCTCTTGAGAATACATGGGTCTGTCTAGTAATGCTTCTGTCGTAGTGATGCGGAGGCTAAGGCCGGATTTGACCATTGCCCAGGATAATCCACTTGTAGCTGGTTAGCTCTTTCAAAGCCATGGGACCACGGGCGTGAAATTTCTGGGTGCTTATGCCTATCTCGGCACCTAAGCCAAACTGGCTCCCATCGGTGAAACGAGTGCTGGCATTGGCGTAGACACAGGCGGCATCTACTTCGTTGAGGAAGCGCATTGCTGCCGAATGGTCTTCAGTAACGATAGCTTCGGAGTGCCCCGAGCCATATTTCTCAATGTGCTCCAGGGCTTCATCTAGAGAGTCGACCACCTTAATAGCAGCATTCAGCGATAGGTATTCCTTACCCCAATCCTCATCGACAGCCGGGGCCAGCTTCAGGGATGGAATGGGCTTAAGTATAGCCAGGGCTCGCTCGTCGCAGTGCATTTCCACCCCGGCTTTAGCCCACTCCTCGGCAATAACAGGCAGGTAAGCTTGAGCAATCTGATTATGGACCAGGATGCAATCCAGAGCGTTGCAAACAGTAGGGCGCTGGACTTTGGCATTGTAGGCAATAGCTACCGCCTTATTCAGGTCAGCACTCTTATCCACGTAGGTATGGCAAACACCGATGCCGCCGGTAAGTACCGGCATAGCGGCATTCTCTGAGACAAGCTTTATCAAGCCAGCGCCGCCACGGGGAATCATCAGGTCAATTATTTCCTTCATCTTGAGCATTTGGTTCACGAAAGTCCTTTCTGTGGACTCAATAAGTTGGATTGTTCCCTGAGGCACGCCAGTCTGGTTGCAGGCTTCCTGGGCTACCCTGGCTAAGGCAGCGTTGGAATTTATAGCTTCCTTGCCACCCCGAAGGATAACAGCATTGCCCGATTTAAGGCTCAGGCTTGATATGTCTATGGTAACATTGGGGCGGCTCTCATATATTGTACCGATAACTCCCAGGGGGACTCGCCTCTTGCTTATTTGTAAACCATTGGGCAGAGTTCGCGTCTCAAGCACCTCGCCCACCGGGTCGGGCAGTGTCGCCACGGTTTTTGTGTCCTGCGCTATGCCCTCCAGGCGAGATGACGATAGCATTAACCTGTCCAGCATGGCCTCGTTCATCCCTGAAGTCTTAGCTGTGTCATAGTCAATTTTGTTAGCAGCCAGGATTTCGTCCTGCTTGTCAATAATGGATTCAGCAATATTGACCAGAGCTTTGTTCTTAATTTCGGTAGAAAGGAAAGCCAGCTTCCTCGAAGCTGCCTTAGCAGCCTTTCCTTTTTTCTCGAGTTCATTTATAGCTGGTTTCATAGCAAATATCCTTCGTGCCTCCTTAATGTTTATAGTGTCACCATATTGTTTCTGTGAACAGCTTCGTCGCCATAATCGTAGTTCAGGAGGCTGGGGATGTTGTCCGAGTGCTTCCCTTCGATGATAGCTAAATCAGAAGAGCTATAGTTGGAAATGCCATAGCCAATGCGTTTGCCCTTCTCATCCACGATGTCTATGATATCGCCGCGGTGGAACTTGCCCTCCGCTTTTATTATCCCCGCAGGGAGCAGGCTCTTATTGTGCTCTTTGAGGGCCGAAACAGCGCCTTCATCCACCATGACTTTTCCTTTGGAAGCCAGCCCGCTGAGCATCCACCTTTTTTTACTCTCCATCTTATTTACCTGTGCAGGAAAGAAGGTGCCTGTGTTTTCTCCCTGGCTAATCCTCGCCAGTATGTCGGATTCTCGTCCGTCGGCAATGACTACGTTCACCCCTGAACAGGTAGCTAGCCTGGCTGCTTCAATCTTGGTTGTCATACCACCAATCCCCTGGCAACTGGCAGTATCACCTGCCATCCGTTCGATTTCTCCGTCAATATTATCCACTCGACGAATAAGTTGGGCCTGGGGATTGCAGCAAGGGTCGGCAGTGTATAAGCCTCCGATGCCGGTGAGCAATGCTAGAAGGTCAGCATCGACCAGGTTAGCCACCATGGCCGAAAGATTATCGTTATCCCCGAATTTGAGCTCTGCAATCTCATCGATGGCGACAACGTCATTCTCATTGACAATACAGATTATGCCAAGCTCGATAAGGGCCAGTAAGGTATTACGAGCATTAAGATAACCATTGCGGTCGGAGAGGTCTCCCTTCGTGAGCAACGCCTGGGCTACGGTTATATCATACTGGCTGAAAAGCTGTTCATAGGTATACATGAGGTGGCTCTGGCCCACCGAAGCCAGGACTTGTTTAAAAGGTATATTCTTGCGTCCTGGAACTTCTTTGAGCTTCTGTCTTCCCGAGGCAATAGCTCCGGAAGAGATTATTATTATTTCCTTTCCCTGACGGTGGAGCTGGGCTATCTGCTCCACCAAACTTGACATAATTTGCAGATCAAGATGGTCAGTGCCCGAGGTAAGGAGGCCTGTGCCGAATTTAGCTACTATGCGACGGTAGGACATTACGGTAAATCTAGCAGTTTTCACTCGCACTGACAACTCAGGAAAGGAAGAAGCAAGATATTTTGGCAGTCGAAAAGGGAGGAATTGACAGTTCATCAGGATGCGTAATCAGGACGCAGTTAACCTTGCCTACCACTGTACGAACATAAGGATATTTGTCCAACCATGTGTATGAATTGTCGATACCGTTTGCCTTCTCTGTTGAACAACGTGCAAGAAAAACGAATGATTAGACAGATTCGTAACAGTCGGCCCTAATGTTAGGTAGAGGTCATTATTATCATGTCAGTTCTGTCGAAAGGACGTCTACCCAAGCTGGACGGTAGCCAAGAGAGGTAGCTATTCTTCTTGACGCGATATTGTTGGTAGAAGTGGAATAATAAGGTAGTTTTCCAATATCAAATAGCGCTTTGGTCAGCCGGCTTATTAGAGCTTTACCAATGCTTCGGTCGCAATACTCAGCTAGTGTATCAATGCCAACCTGCCACATCGAATCTGAATCAGCACTTGCTGCTGCAAGGCCTGCTATCACCCCGTTGCACCTAGCCAGGCAAGCGAGCGACCTTGGCCGACTAGGGTCATGGTGATGGCCAAGAGCATTTGGAAATTGATTATTTTCATACAACTGAAGGATAATCTGTTCATCAATTATGCTCAATTCTATGTCTTCACCAGCGGGGTGCGGTTGAAAAGTATCTAGCGTGCAAACATATCTTAACTCTGGCCCAAACATAGTCTGATTGTCACGGGCAACAAAGTCGACCATAAGGGCAAGAGCTGGCGCATAGAAAAGTTCATCGGGTGTGAATCTTGCCAGGTTACTACGTGCCCATTGCAATCGCTCTATACTACAGCTGACTACTACGCCTCTTCCCATTGTGACTACAGCTAGGAATTTCTCTGGCAGAGGGAATCGCCTTGCTCCTTCAATCTCTTTAGCAAGATGAAAGGTTGTACCTACATTGTCAAAGTCGCTTTCTGCGCAAGCAAAATCGGCTGCAAGTATCTTTTTTGCGACCTGTAGCGCAGATTCTTGGTCCGTTATCATTCCTTTGCCCATCTGACAACAAAAAGATTATATGCTGCTTAATCAAGGAAAAATAGAACTCTTTCCCTACTAAAGGCAAATCGGGATGTTTGACCAACCATGCTCAATAAACATTCGCTTCCGTTTTTCTCCAGGGTTATTGGCCCGAAAGTGGCAATATAAATCGTATTCATATCCTTCTTACTCTTTTTAGTGTTTGAACCTGTCTGCGAGTAAGTTCACGAATTTCTCCCTCCGAGAGTTTACCTAATCTGAGGCTGCCCAATCTTATCCTTTTCAACTCCAGGACATTGTGCCCCAAAGCGGCGAACATGCGGCGTATCTGACGTTTCTTACCTTCATGAATGGTTACGGAGTAACTGAAGGGTGGATATTTCAACACCTTGACTTTGGCCAGGGACGTTTTGCCGTCCTCCAGGTGGATTCCCTTTTCCAGCTTTATTTTGTCCTCCGGGTTCAGATTTTGTCCTATTCGAACCAAGTATTCCTTTTCTTGTTCAAAGCGAGGATGAGTCAACCACAAAGTTAAGTCGCCATCATTAGTCAGGATAATCAGGCCTGTGGAATCCTTGTCAAGTCGACCAACCGGGTAAAGACGGATTTGCCGGTATTTCTCCGGTAGGATATCGATTACTGTTTTCGCGCCTCGTTTATCACTTGTGCTGGAAATGACCCCTTTAGGCTTGTTAATCATGAGATAAATAAGAGGCTCTGCTGTGACCGAAATATATTTACCATCAATTGTTATCACATCCTTAACAGGATCAACTGGTTCATTGAAACTCTGGACTATCGCCCCATTAACAGCTATGCCACCCCTCTTGATAATAGCAGTTATATATCTTCGAGAACCGATACCTGAGCTAGTGAGCAGTTTAATTATTGATTGTGACGACATTTCTAGTAAGCCAGTGTAGTACAATTAAATCATCTGGTATAGTCAAAGATGGCTATTATTGCATATCATGGGGTGAAGTCCAACTTTGAGGTCGAAAAGCCTCTGATTCAGCACCTCAGGCATTTTCTGAATTATGCGAATCCAAAATTTATCACCACTGGACGAACATAGGGATGTTTGATTCGTTTGCACTATGACCAGATCTCCGATAAGGAGTCATTGACTATTCTACCCACTCCATTTTAGTGTTAGGTCGGTATAAACGTATCTAATACCGAAAATCAAGCGGGGAATCTGGCGATGAAGTCTCGTATTCCCAGTAGTGCTACCTGAACTTGGTCATCAGTGTACTCTTCATATTTACCGTGAGCCGCCTTGTTACGAAGGTCAAGCCAAGCAGTAATATTTTTCTGGTCTAGGCGATTGTACACCTTTGACTTAGCGAGGTCTGCATTCATAGTATCTGCCTTTTTGGGACTCTTATTTATTGTGATATCGATTGTGTTTCTCAGGCAAAGCTTCCTTAGATGTTCCTCTAAAACACCACCGATAATAACAGCAGCGGGGTCTTTATAGCCCTCTTTCAATAAATACTCGCCCATATCAAGGAAATCAGAGAAGAGGTCAGCGTGTATCAACTCCTCAATCTGATTTAGATATCCAGATGCATATGCGGTCTTTAATGCTTCAGCGATACCGACTAAAGTTGGAATGGCATCTTTGTTATTAAAACCATATTTCTTTACAGCGGCCTGCAAACTCGTATAGTAATATGTTCCAGTTGGTGCAAGACGTTCTATAGCTGCGACTAAAGATGTGTATACCTCGATTTGTACAGCTTCTGGCCTATAATTCAAATCAGCACCATAACCCTTGCTAGCTTCTTTGTATCTATCTAATACTTGTTCAAGTTGCTGAATAGGTGATTGTTGGGTTGCAGTCATCTTATCTAACTCCTGCTAGTTTGGCATTTTTAATCGCTGAACTTCACATAATTGATTATAACATGACTTCAGGGCAACAGCTTGCCCTGGATGTTAGAATAGCTTAAGGCATGGAGAAAAACAGCGAATTAACAGAAGGTTTAAAGACCATGAAGCATGTAAAAGATGATACATCTTGGTTTAGAGACACTCCTCATTATTGGGCAGAAGCGTCGTTGCCTTTGGCTTATGCTGTGGCATGTGCCGAGGTGGTCTCCAAAATGTCAGGAAAAGCCGGCTACTCACCTGGTTGATGAGGCTATCAAGATGGGTGCAAAGATTGTCTCGGTTGGTGGTGGAAAAACTCTGGCATCCTGTAAAAAGGGTATTGACAAAGAATAAAAATAGTAGTACTATATAGTATTATTATTAAGTATATACTGAGGTAGCAATATTATTTGCAGTAAAGGGGGGCGGATTTTTATGGATAAGACGCAATTAGCTAAGTGGAAGGGGGAGTTGGAAATGCAATTGGCTGAAGTTGAGAAACAATTGACAGTGATAGAAAAGAAGAGAGCTGTACTCAAGGCGAAGGTGGCAGCAGTTACAATACTACTTTCTCCAACGGAAGAGATAACCGCAATTGAAAATTATGAGGTAAGAGACCCTGTAGGTGCGTTCATAGCAGATTTGAAAATGAATGGTTGGTCTGTTTGGAAGCATGAAGGGCATGGAGTGAGAACTAATCGTTATGACGCGAGCCGAGGCGGTCAAAGTGTTGAGTTATTGATAAAATTCAGTAAGCTTAGTGAGGTAAGCGGGCGATATTGGTTTGGTGTGAATCCAGACCATCTTGAAAATAGGAATGGTGGGGTTATCTTGCTACTTGGCACTCACAAGAAGTACATTTGCTTGCCGTTTAATAAATTGCACGAGATGCTGGAAGGCTCAAGGAAGACAAGAAGTGGCCAGAAATTATTTGAGATAAGGCAGAAAAGCGAGCAAGTCGAGCTCCAGCCTGCAGGAACCGGCGGCAAATGGATAAATGTTACCTCGTACTTAAACAGAGAAGGGCTAAAGAGAGTTGGTATTAACTAAGACCAAGAAGGAAGTAAATAGAAAATGATTAAAGTAGTTATCTACTGCCGTGTAAGCACTGAAGGTCAAGAACGGGACGGAATAAGCCAAAATGGAAGGGAGTTAAGAAGTAAAGGAGGTGTGTATGCCTACTTACGGAAGGGGTGACAAGGTCACTTTTACTGGTGAAGTTACTGCAGAACTCTTTGGTCTAGTTGGCATCGTATTGAGAAGAAGAATAGGGCGTGAAGGGCACTACGTTCATGATATAAAGATTACGAGCCATCTACCTTCCAATATTGCAGGTATTAAGCTTCCAAGTGGTGTATTGATTCCAGGCATTAACATTAGCGCAACTGGTGTACTGAGAAACGTGCCTGCCAGTTGGTTTGAGCTATTGCGTTAGCCGTTTACTTGCAAGGCAAAATCTAGCAGTTCTTTTGGGTGGAGTTGGAAATGAAAGCCGCTATCTATTGTCGTGTGTCAACTGAAGGTCAAGAACAAGACGGAACAAGCTTGCAAACTCAGATGGAGGCCTGCCATTGAATAAAGACGTGATGTCTACTATTTCATGAGTGAGGCAGTACTTGAAACAATTAGTTTAACGATGGATGCCTTTCTATTCCTAAAAAAATGGGTGATAATCTTCATCAATGAGGTTATAGTAGTAGTCTCTGATGGATACTCTTTCGCCCTGTTTTAATACTATCATCAAATTGTCCCAATCAATATCAAAATCGCCTACTCCAGCTTTGTTTCTGTCAGGATACATGCGGTCTTTGAGGTTCTCTAAAAAACTACTAGGGAACTTAATGAAGTAGTCCGACTCTGTCGTTAAATAGATCACCCACTTAACTTCATGAAGCACGTTGAAGGCAATGTTGTACCAAAACAGTCTGCCAATAGAAGCTTCTTTATGCTTACCACGGCTACGAATATTGACAAGCTCACCGTTGATGGAATAGATTTGAGGCTTTTTACGGACTTCCTCTATCCTGTACCCTAGTGATGCCAGTTTGTTGATAAAGCCCTCTAGTTTCTCTTCTGATTGACTGCTTCGAGTCAATTACTTCCTCTTATTTTTGAAGGATATCGGAGCTAAAGCTTGTTACCACTGGACAAACATGGGGTGTCCATTAGATTTGGATATAGCTTCAATATCGTTTTGTGTAGTGCTGGCAAAGCCACTCTAACTAATTGCCGCCAGGCGTTTCTCGTTCTGGACAGTAATGATGGGGTTCGGATTAGGTTTTGGGATAGGCAGCTTGCTCTCCTTGAGAAGAGCAACATGCTCTTCCATCCCCCATTTTGCTTTGTAAAGGCAGTCCTCTACAGAGTGCCCCACGCCGGTGAAGCCTTCCAGGTCTGGAGAGTAAAAGGCAAAGAACGTGGGGTCTTCAGTCGCTTCTATCACCAAGGAATATTTCAAGTCTATCATTCTGTCTGTATTCCCTTACTAACGGAACTTCTCTTCGGGAATGCCACTCCCTTCAATTATGCTCCTCAGCGTGCCCACTGGCAATTGCTTCCCCTTGTGATAGGGGACAATCACCTGTTTGCCCGTATCATCATTCCGCCATTTCTGATGACTGCCTCGTTGCGAGACTAGGATGAATCCGTGCTGTTGGAGTATCTTGATAATCTCACTGGCTTTCAGTCTTGGCAGCTTCCGAGCCATCAGGCTGGCACTTCCACCTCAAAGACCTTCTCGTCAGGGTTCAGTTTGACTGGTGCTGGTTCAAGATATAGAGAGATAGCCTCCCTCGCATTCTTCAATGCCTCTTCCTCGGTATCACCAGCACTGCAACATCCTGGAAGTTCTGGACAGTAGGCGGCATAGCTCTTTGTCTCAGAATCGTATTCTAAAACAATACGGAACTTCATTTCGGCTCCTCCCTACTGAATTAAAGCACCTACCACTGCACAAACATGGGCATGACCACATGAACGTAATTGTCCACGCCTATGGGGCGGATGGTTCCCGGGCTCGAGGGGGTGGTGAGTTCTAGAGCGACCTGGGATTGGGAAAGGACAGATAGTACATCGGAAAGATATTTTACATTGAAGGCGATTTTCGCCTCTTCTCCATCAGTGAGTGCGTCGATTTCACCGACATTGTCTCCAACCTCTTCAGCCTGAGCAGAAACGGTTACCTTTCCCGGAGCAAGTTCGGTACCCGGGGTGATGACCAGGCGAACTATGCCACTGGCATCGCGAGCAAATATGGAGGACATTTTAGTAACCCGCAGAAACTCATTAATGTCTACTACAGCTCGCGTGGTATAGCTTTGAGGAATAACCTGGGAATAATTGGGGAAGGAACCTTGAATAAGCTGAGAAACCAGCTCAGCATTCTTGAGGCGGAAGAGAACCTGGCTCTTTTTTTCGTTTACGGTGATTTCTACGGGTTCCTCCTGCTCACTAAGAAGACGATTCAGTTCATTGAGGGCTCTCGCTGGGACGATAACCGTAGTTTTCACGCTGACTGGCGAGCCGAGGGTTGTCTTATGAACAGCTAGCCTGAAGCCATCGGCAGCCACCAGGTTGAGCTGCTCGCCATCGAACTCAGTGTTAATTCCGGTTAATACCGGGCGGGATTCTTCAGTGGCGGCAGCGAAAGCGACCTGGGCAATTCCTTCCCTGAGACTAGCAGCCTCGATGGTGGTAGTTATGCCATCGCTTATCTGGGGGATAGGGGGGAAATCTGCAGCATCGATGCCGTGTATATGAGCTTGAAAATGGCCGCTCTTAAGCTCCAGAATGCGACTGTTGGCGGGAAGATTGATTTCAATTAAGTCGTTGGGCAGGGAATTAACAAAGTCGATGAGCAAGCGAGCAGGTACAGTTATCTCTCCTTCTTTTTTCACTTCAGCACCAATCCAGCACGTGGTAGCCATTTCCAGATTGGTAGCTGCCAATTTGAGACGCGATTTCTCAGCGGATAAAAGGATATTTTGGGTGATAGGTAAAGTTGACCTGGTGGCTACAGCTCTTCCTACAATGCTTAGCCCCCTATTCAGGTTTTCTTGATGACAAGATAATTTCATGGAACACCTCCCCCTCTGTGCATAATGACAGTATACTATCATCAGATATAATAATCAATGATTCGATTTGACATAATGCTGGCTTTAGCAAAGGCACATTACGACTGAATATTATGGTCGAGATGGCTTGTTTTTAACTATAGGCTAGCCTTTTCAACCCTAATAAACCTTCCTGTACAAGACCATCAAGCTGTAATTACCGCCCATAGAGTGCGGTTAATTCCTTTAACCTGTCTTTGATTGTTCAACTATGACTTACTGTCTTTTTTTATTATCTGCCCCAGTATACAATATAATATAAACTGTAAAAAACCTATTATTGCCGTTGGGGCAGGGTCTGCAAGTTAGAAAGAGGTGAATATAATCTAAGCTGACTGGTTTTGCCAAGCTTGGGAGTGAGGCTACAATGATGTCCACCAGGATAATCTATGTAAGATAGAAGCAAGTCCTTACTTTGTGGGTAAAAGAAGGGCCATGGTTTGCTATGAGGTGATGCAATGAACATATCTATTGGCAAGCTAAGAGGGCTTCAGCAACTAGCTGATTCCAGGGGCATAATGACAATGTGTGCCATTGACCACAGGGGAGCGCTTAAGCGGGCCCTGAACAAGAAAAACCCTGCTGCGGTGAGTTACCAGGATATGGTTGATTTTAAGCTTGACCTCTGTCAAGCAGTATCGCCTTTTGCCAGTGCCATATTGCTTGACCCGGAATATGGAGCTGGTCAGGCTATATCTGCGGGTCTCTTGCCCGGACCCAAGGGGCTTCTTGTCAGCCTGGAAAAGACCGGCTATACCGGAGACAGTATGGCTAGAATTACTGAGCTTCTGCCCGGCTGGAGCGTAAAAAAGGTGAAGAAAATGGGAGCTTCAGCGGTCAAGCTTTTAATCTACTTCAGACCCGACCTGAAGGATATCGCCTCCAAACAGCTTGATTTGATAGCAAGGCTAGCCGACCAGTGTCTTGAAGAGGATATAGCCTTTCTGGTTGAGCCGGTAAGCTATCCTATCGAAAAAGCCGGGACATCCTCGAAGAAGTTTGCTGAGATAAAGCCTGGACTGGTAATCGAAACTGCTCAGCAGATTACTGCCTTGCCCATTGACGTGTTGAAAGCAGAATTCCCGGCAGATATTAAATTTGAGCAGGATGAGGGAAAGCTGCTGGGGTTGTGCCGGGAGTTAAACCGTGCATCCCGGCTACCCTGGGTGTTGCTCAGTGCCGGTGTTGACTTTGAGTCGTTCAGGAAGCAGGTGAAGATAGCCTGTAAGGCGGGAGCCTCCGGTTTTTTGGCAGGGCGTGCACTGTGGCAGGAGGGCGCCCAAATTCGTTCCCGGGATGAGAGGATGAACTTTTTCCAGAATACGGCTGCTCCAAGGTTGAAGGAACTAGCTGAAATAGCTGATATCTACGGTAAGCCCTGGTATTCCAGGCTGGGGGCTGAAAACGGCAAATTCGCCCCGGTGGCTGAGGGCTGGTATCGGGGTTATTGACAGGTAATACTCTAGCAGAGCTAGGCAAATATTATAGCAGGATGTGGCTTGTGCTATATTATGAATAACTATATTAATTTGCAGGCCGAAATATATGGCAAACTAATGTTGACTGAAAATGAGCTTCCCGATGTTTCTTTCATTAGTATTCAGTATTGAGAGACTTTTGCGAAGGTTAAGGAGGCGAAGATGATACAGTGTGCTTTTTATCTGACACCGGATGGGGAACTCCTGGACCAGCTGGGCATGGAACAAATCAAGGGCTTTCTGGCAACCGGGGAAGGGTTGCTCTGGGTTGATATAGAGGACGTGACGGACGAGGATGCCGGGTTACTATCCAATGTATTCAGTTTTCATCCCCTGGCAGTGACAGACTGTATTAGCAAGGATATACACCCACCCAAGATAGATGACTTTGATGACTACTTATTTGTTATCGTTCATGGCATCAATTACCACATCGAGTCTGAGGTAGTGGAGACCACAGAACTCGCTCTCTTTCTGGGAAAAAACTACGTGGTCACCAGTCATGATGTACCCATGAGGTCGGTTTCATCTATGTTGGATCGCGTTCGAAAAGACGAACGCCTTATGCGCAGGGGAGTCGATTTCTTGGCTCACGACCTTATCAATACCCTAGTGGACAATATCATGCCTACTATCGAGGATATTGATGAGAAGAATGATCAACTCGAGGCCGAGGCACTTCACGAGCCGAAGAGAGAAACATTGATGTCGATTATGCAACTTAAACGCAGCATACTGGCGTTGACGCGGGTCATATTGCCTCAGCGGGAAATAATGAACGGGCTCAGCCGCGGCGAATATGCCCTGATAAGCGAGCGAGCTCAAATATATTACCGCAACATTTATGACCATTTGGTGCGGATTGAGATGCTTACTCTTGGTCTCAGAGATATGGCTGAGAGTGTACTGAGCACTTATCTTTCTTCAGTGTCCAACCGCATGAATGAGGTGATGAAAGTGCTGACAATCATAGCCACTATCTTTATTCCGCTGACCTTCATCACCGGCATTTACGGCATGAACTTCGCAAATATGCCGGAGCTAGAGTGGAGGTATGGGTACTTTACCATCTTGATTGTAATGGCAGTAATAGGTATTTCTCTGGTAGTCTATTTCAGGAGGAGGAGGTGGCTCTAAAGTTACTGAATGAAGAATCTGTCTCTGGCATCTGAACTGAAATGCGAAGCAATTAGGCACCCGCGACCTTCTACACAAGCAGTGCCATTCATGGTTCAGAAGAACGTAAGTTGGAGGTGTTGAGTATGGCTTATGTAGGCATTTTGTTGATAGCTATTCTAGTTTCTTTCATCGTCGTCCGGATTGGAGGCTTTGCCCTCCAGTTAACCGGGATAGAACCTGATGTAGCTAGATTTCAGGCATTATCTGCTTTCTCAGGGACAGGCTTCACGACGAGAGAAGCTGAACGAGTGGTGGGAAACAAAACCAGGCGCAGAATCGTGACCATTCTCATTATACTGGGAAATGCCGGCACGGTCACTATAATTGCCACTTTAGTGGCATCTTTCACCCAGGTAACCGGTTACATGTGGTTTTTCATTCGCCTGGCCATAATAGTTGGTGGCATATTCGGCCTCTATCAACTAATTATAAGAAGCAATGTTAGCCGTCGGATCCCTGCCTGGCTGCAAAGGCCAGTTATAAACCGAATTCTTAGGGAAGCTCCCACAGTTGAGGAAATCTTCCGTATGGAGAAGGACTGGGGTATTAGTCTTGTCACGATAAAAAGAGACTCGAAGAGCGTTGGCCAGTCTGTAGCTGATATCACTGCGGAAGAGGACCTGGAAATCCTTGGTATAGACAGGGCCGATACTTACCTAGCTAGGCCGGATAGGGAGGAGGAAATCATGGTAGGAGACCGGCTTCTGGTTTATGCAAATAGAAAATCTGTGAAGGGAATTTTGGACTAGTAACCTTGCTAGTTTTCTAGCTTATCCTGCCAAATTCCTTCTCCAGTTGATGAGAACTTAAATGAATCATTGTTGGGCGGCCGTGGGGACAGGCGCGAGGTTGCTTGGTTTGCTCTAGCTGCTTTATTAACTCCCGCATCTCTTCATTGCTTAGCTGTTGTCCTGCCCTGATAGCACCGTGGCAAGCCAAAGATTGAGCTATCTTTTCCTCCCAGGGATTGGGTTCTTTGCTGGCAAGATTATCAAGCAGCGCACTTATTATCTCAATAATATTCGCCCTGGCCATTAGTGCCGGAATGGCGCGTATCACATAGCTTCTATTTCCGAAAGGCTCAATGGTGAAGCCAAATTCGGCCAGAAACTCTTTACTGGCTCTCAGGGTCTCTTCCTCTCTGGGGCTAAGCTCTATGGTTATCGGCTGGAGTAATCCCTGGACTTCAACTTCCTTTTGTGCCCACTGCGCTGAAATTCGGTCATAAAGTATGCGCTCATGAGCAGCGTGCTGGTCGATGAGATAGAGTCCGTTGGGTCCTTCGGCGATAATATAGGTGTTGGCTAGCTGCCCCAGTACCCTCAAAACTGGTAATTCCATGGTCGGCAGCTGGGCTACAACAAAAGCCGGCTCGTTATCCATTATCATGCGGGGGCTCTGCCACTGCCCTGAGCTGATTGAGAAGGGTACAGCCTTCGAGCTGGCTATAGGCGTCCTGGCTAATGCCTCCTCTATAGCTTTCCGTACGCTGCCGAAGGCCGCTTGCTCATGGCAAAACTTTATTTGGGCTTTGGCAGGGTGGATGTTGACATCAAGCTCTTGAGTTGGCAGTGAGATATTGATTACCGCGATGGGATGCTGGCCATCCATAAGTAAACCACGATAGGCTTCCTCGGTCGCCCGGGTTAACAAGGGACTGCGCACCCACCTTCGATTGACGAAGAAGCTGAGATAGTTGCGGTTGGAACGGGCTAAGGAAGGTGGGCTTGTTAAGCCGCCGACTTTAGCCAGGGCGTCCTTTTGTTCCACCTTTAGCATCCTTTGAGCTATCTCTGAACCGTATATCACACTTACCACCTCGCGCAGGTCGCCATTGCCCGTAGTGCGCAGGCTGGGACGTTTATCAAGAACCAGGCTGAACTTAACCTCGGGAAAAGCCAGGGCATACTGGCTTACCAAATTGGCGATGTGGCCATTTTCGGTATTTACCGATTTGAGAAACTTGAGTCGCACGGGGAAATAGCGAAACAAGCGGCGCACGGTTATGGTGGTGCCTCTGGGTCTGGCTCGGCTTTCCTTGCCAACTACCTCGCCCTTTCTCAAATGCAGGTAGCTGCCTATGGTTTCCGAGGGTGTTTGAGTGAGAATTTCTACTTCGGCGACAGCAGCGATGCTGGGCAGAGCTTCGCCCCGAAAGCCCAGGCTGGAGATTTTCTCCAGATCGCTTAAATTGTCAATCTTGCTCGTGGCGTACCTGTGAAAGGCAAGCTCTAACTCCGAGGACGGGATACCCGCCCCGTTATCGCTCACTTTAATCAGCTCTACTCCGCCGCCCTGGGTTTCTACGGCAATCTGAGTGGCTCCAGCGTCCAGAGAATTCTCAACAAGTTCCTTGACCACCGAGGCTGGCCTCTCAATCACCTCCCCGGCAGCGATCTTGGAAGCGATCTCCGATTCTAAAACCTTAATAGGCATCTAAATTCTATCTTCTCATCACAAGTCGAATATCTTTTACAAGCATCGAACAACACCTTTGCCATATCTGGTGTAATGCTTCTAAATTCTGCTGACGGCTTTGTTCTTCCCATCGTAGATACATCTAGTTACTTTAATTTACTCATCTCTCCCACTTACCTTCCAGTATGTCTAGCAGATTCATCTTGTATGTAACTCGTTCTCTCCATTGTGTTTCGAAATTAATCAGCTCCTCATGCAGTGTAGAAATCCTGTCCATACAATCATTGTATCCCTCCTCATCATCCCAATACAGAAGCTGCCACACCGACCATACCATCTCACTGTTTATCATACCCCAAATCTCTATCTGCCTGTCTAGACTATCCGTCAGATCCACGTCGGCCGTCCCCATTGCGAACACAATACCTCCCAACTCATCTAAATCTGCTTCGGTAGCCTGTAGCTCTGCCCTAGTGGCCTCTAATACCGACCGAGTATCATTTAGCACAAGTCCCTGACACACTGCGGAGATGATAACTACAATAATTAAGATGATGCTTAAAGTTGTACACTTCATTTTAACCTCCTTTTTGATTAGTTTCTTTACATTGCTAGTACCTAAACGTTTTCTTGCCATTTGACATCGCCCCTCAGTAAATATAGATTTTTAAACTCTATAGTATTGGCAGTGGTTCTAATGCTTGTTTCTATTTTTAGTAAAGTAGCAAGCCTCTGTAGAGCCATAGTGTTCATACTAGGCAAATAGTCTTTGACTTTGTCGGCAAGATAGATGCCTATGTGGGGAATACCTGTTATGTAACAATGTGAAGCTATAAGCCGAGGGATAAACAGTTGGTCGCTACGTTTCCAACTTATTTGTGCTATTCGAGGTTCGCCATGTTGGTTGTATCCACACAATGCAAAGTCTAGCGTACTCTCTGCTATAATCGTAGCTTGCTCTTTACGAACATATGTATAGAAGTCATCATTCAGCATTTTTGCAAATGACCCAACTATCTCTCGAAATGATTTGTTATTTCTGTCAGCAGTAGTTTCATTGAATAAGTCTACTACCCATTGGTCATATCCAGGTACATTTGATGCAAACATTACCCCTGTATAGTCTTCAAACTCAATAGTTTGGGTACATTTTCCTTGTATGATAGAGATGTATTTCCCTCAGAATCTATCCCGAATGCTATCATCCTACTGTCTGTAGCCAAGACAATACTATTTTTCCCGCTCAAGGCAAGTGCTATAGTCATTGTTGACCTCCTACCCTTTTTAGTAAGAGGATATAATAAACATTCATATGATGGCAACCATGAATTAGCGATACCTAAAGCAGCCATGTCGTTAGGCTCAAGTGATTTCAAATTGATACACCACACGTTATCGGGTACTTTGTCAATGGTTTATGAGGAAAAATCGAAATCTTTCTCGATTTTTTCCAGGGGTGCCAGGCTGGCCAGAAGCTTCTTAACCCCTGCCTCTTCAAAGGCTACGGTCAGCTCCTGGTCATCCCTTGTAGGAAGGCAATTCATCACTATGCCGGGGCCAAATTTGCTGTGGCGGACATGGTCACCGACCTTTAGTGCTAGAGTGCCAAGAGGCTGAAGTGCAGGCTGGGAGTCCCGATTAAAATCGGGACTAGCTACAGGAGTCGGGCTCTCCTCCCGTAGTCCTCTGGGGCTTATCAGGTGGGGTGAGATGTCCTGGAGAAAGCGGGACGGTGGGTTTGCCGTGCTGCCGCCGAATAAGCTTCGGCGGTAACTACGTAAAAGATAGAGTCGCTTCTTGGCTCTAGTTATTCCCACGTAGCAAAGGCGGCGCTCTTCTTCCATCTCCCCCGGGTCGTCAAAAGATCTCCTGTGTGGAAGAATCCCTTCCTCCAGGCCGACAATAAAAACCGCAGGAAATTCCAGTCCTTTAGCTTGGTGCAAGGTGATCAGTGTCACAGCGTCAGCTTTTTCATCCAGTTCGTCTATGTCCGATACCAGGCTTACTTTTTCCAAAAATGCGGCTAAAGCCTCTTCGGGGTCGAGCTCATCATATTCGCTGGCGACGTTTTTCAGCTCTATTATGTTCTCCCATCTATCTTCACCATCCTCCTTGCTCAAAAGATATTCCCTATATCTGGTGTGCTCCAATATCTTATCCAGTAGGCCAGAAAGACTTAGCTCGTGGCTTTGGGCAATGAGCTCAGTTATAACAGCATCAAATCCGGCCAGGGCTTGAGCAATGCGCTGAGGAAGGATTTTTTCATTTGCCACCTGTTTCGAAGCTTCGAAAAGGGAGGAATCATGAGCTTTTGCCCAGGATTGAAGCTGGCTGAGAGTACGCTGTCCGATGCCTCTCACAGGAACGTTTATTATCCGGACAAGGCTAACATTGTCCTGGGGGTTGTGAATGAGCCTGAGGTAGGCAATGATATCCTTAACCTCTCTCCGTTGGTAGAAGCGCGTGCCACCAACAAGCCTATAAGGCACACCATACCTGAGGAAAGTTTCCTCCAATGCCCGTGATTGAGCATTGACCCGATACATGACGGCGCAGTCTTTGAGGGATATTTGGTCCTGGCCGACGAGCTTCTCTATCTCGTTGACCACAGATTGAGCTTCTTCCTCAGCATTATAACTTTCGATAACAGTTACCGAAGCTCCATCTTCGTTTTCCGTCCATAGCTTTTTGGGCTTGCGCTGGACATTTGCTGAGATGATGCCTGAGGCTACCTCTAAAATAGTTTTGGTGGAGCGGTAGTTTTGCTCCAAAATCACCACCTTGGCTTCGGGGTAATCCTTCTCGAAGCTCAGGATATTACGCAAATCAGCAAATCTCCAGGAATAAATAGATTGGTCGGGGTCACCGACCACGCACAGGTTCCGGTATTTTCCTGCCAGATGCTTCATCAACATATACTGGACGATATTGGTGTCCTGAAATTCGTCAACCAGAATGTGAACATACTTTGACTGGTATCGGCTGAGGATTTGAGAATGGTCCCGGAACAACTGTACCGTCTTCATCAAAAGGTCGTCGAAGTCCACCGCCCGACCCTGGCTGAGCAATTGCTGATAGTGTTGATAAATCCTGTGAACTATCTCCTCAAAATAGCTGCTAACCCGCTGAGCGTAGTCATTAGGGTCGATAAGACGGCTCTTAGCAGCGCTGATGGCTGAGTGAAGAGCCCGAGGAGCATATTGCTTGGGGTCGAGATTCAATTCTTCCAGAGCTTGTTTTGTCAGGCTTAGCTGGTCTTCTTCATCGTAGATAACAAAGCTTGAGTCAAGCCCGATAGCTTTGCCCTCACGACGGAGAATTCGGGCACAGATAGCGTGAAAAGTGCCTAAAGTCAAAGCTTCTACTGCCTGACCCAGTAGTTGTTCCAGCCTCTCTTTCATTTCCCGGGCGGCTTTGTTGGTGAAGGTAACTGCCATAATGTTGTGGGGGCTAACGCCGCAGGATTTAATCAGATAGGCGATGCGATGGGTAATCACTCTGGTCTTGCCGCTGCCGGGTCCAGCCAGGATAAGTACGGGCCCTTCGATGGCCTCTACAGCTTCTCTCTGGGCGGGATTAAGCGTGGCTAAGATATCCATGAGGACTTAAGAACTATTATAGCATTGAAGAGAGGAACCCCCAAAGAGCGGGCTGGGTCTCTCGAGAGTACACAGGCTCTAATATTGAAAAAGAACCTGTCAAAATCCGCAGTCCAGTGTTACCTATGTGGTCAGCCAGCGCAATCTATTGACAATATAGTTAGCCGATGCTACAGTGAACGGGAAGCTAACATGCTAATGAGGTGCAAGGATGAACTACGGGCGTGAGTTATTGAAGGGAAACACTGATTCCCTACTGCTGTGCTTAATTAGTCGTGAGCCTACCTATGGCTACCAAATAGTAAAGGAACTGGAGAGAAGGAGTAATGGGTATTTTCAGTTTAAAGAAGGTACTCTTTATCCCGCTCTCCACCGCTTAGAGCATGACGACCTTATCACAGCTAAATGGCAGATACTGCCTAATGGCCAGCAAAGACGCTATTACTATATAACCGAAAAGGGGCAGCAGGTCCTAGCTAAAAGGTTAGCTACGTGGCAGGATTTTTCTACGGCGGTTAAAGCAGTTACGCAAGCGGAAACTGTCTAGGGCTAAAATGGGAAGCAACATAAGCCATTATTTAAACAGATTTAAAGCTTGCCTCAAGATTGATCAGACCATAAGGGACGGCGTGGCTGAGGAACTTTACACGCATCTCGAAGATAAAAGTCGGGAACTAGAAGAAACCGGGCTAAGCAAAGAGGAAGCAAGCAAAGTCGCGGTACAATCTCTGGGTTCCCCTGAATTAATTGCTCAGCAAATCTATGAAACGCATGCTCAAGGTAGCTGGAAAGAAGCACTTTTCAGTGCCTTGCCCCACTTCCTGGTTGCTTTACTCTTCACTTCATATTACTGGCAAAACATCGTCTACGTGTCAATCATATTAGCGCTAGTCGTTGGCATAGCAATTTATGGTTGGCATCGAGGTAAGCCAATATGGATTTTCCCCTGGTTAGGATACTATCTCATGCCAGTAGTAGTTACCGGTATATTGCTGCTTTCTCTTCCCCAAGGTTGGGGCTGGATAGCAGCGCTCATCTATATTCCCTTGGCTCTTTTTGTTTTTATCCATATAGTGAGACAAACTGCAAGGCGGGATTGGCTATATGCATCGCTGATGCTAGCTCCTATGCTTGTGACATTCACTTGGTTTTCATCCCTGGGCACAGGAAATGAGCTTTTGAGAGACGGCATTTGGCTGGCAAGCTTGCAAACAAATGCAATTTGGATAGTTATTAGTTTTATTGCTTTGGCAGCAGCCACTATCGCCTTCATCCGCCTCAAGCCGCGCAGGTATAAAATTATGAGTTTATTAATTCCACCGCTTGTGATCTTGTTCTCGGTGACCATGGCAAGCCGAGGGAACATTGATTACTGGGGTTGGCTGATATTACTCTTTGCTTTATCTGCCTTTGCCATCCCAGTGTGGATGCAAGCCAGAGCATACCAATAATCCTGTCTGAAAAACTTCGTTCTTCAGCGTCCCCAAAATTTACCCGGTGGCATTTTGGGAGTTTCACGAAATCCACCCGCAAAATCAAAGATTCTGCGAGAGTAGGGGAGCGAAGCGGATTTTTCGTGGGGTACTAGAGAGCCGAAGATTAACTCTGTTTCTGATTCCACAAGCTGGGTTGGGGCTGAATATCTCTTTTGTAAGGCAGTCCCAGGTGTTCGTAAGCAAGCCTAGCAGCTACTCTGCCACGAGGTGTCCGTTCCAGAAAACCTAACTGAAGAAGGTACGGCTCGTAGACATCCATAATAGTATCAGCATCCTCGTTAATAGAAGCAGCAATGGTATCTAGACCTACAGGACCACCATCAAATTTGTCAATTATTGTATGCAACACTCTATGGTCTATGTCATCCAAACCCACAGAATCTATCTCCAGCTTTGAAAGGCCTTCCAGAGCTATTTTCTGGGTGACCACTCCATCTGCCATGACTTGAGCGTAATCTCTTATTCTCTTTAAGAAACGATTGGCCACTCGAGGAGTACCTCTAGCACGCTGGGCAATCGGGACAAGCCCCTCTCTCTCTGCTTTTATCTTAAGGATATTTGCTGACCTCTCCAAAATCGTCCGTATCGCTTCCTCGTCGTAGAAATCAAGATGATATGTCACCCCAAACCTATCGCGAAGGGGAGGACTCAATAAAGCAAAGCGCGTAGTAGCCCCAATTAAGGTAAAGCGGGGCAAATTCAACCGTAAATTTCTAGCAGCTGGACCTTTCCCTAAAAAAATGTCAAAAACAAAATCCTCCATTGCCGGATAGAGTTTTTCTTCTATTGTATGGCTAAGCCTGTGTATCTCGTCAATAAAAAGGATATCCCCCTCATGTAGATTAGTAAGAATAGCCGCTAGGTCTCCAGTGCGTTCTATCGCCGGCCCAGAACTAACTTTAATATTGACTCCCATCTCAGCAGCAATGATGTAGGCAAGGGTAGTCTTTCCCAAACCGGGGGACCCATAAAGAATGATATGATCTAGCGGCTCACCTCTTTTTTGAGCAGCGACAATAGCTATTTTTAGATTACCTTTAATTTTTTCTTGACCTATGAATTCGCTAAGGCGTCTGGGGCGAAGGTCAAAGTCAATAAAGCTATCTTCGGTTGCCGTTTTACCTGAAATAATCCGCACCGCTAACCTTTACCCCGATTTAATCGGGGAATTTTTACTAGCTCTCTAATTCTAAAGTCGCAGTCTCCTTTTCATCAAAACCTCCCCCCTTCAATCTTTCCCCATCATCAGGACTCACAGAGAGGATCCGAGATGGGATGAGCTTACCCAGAATAACATTTTCCTTGAGACCGCGAAGCCTATCCAATTTGCCTTTGACCGCGGCATCAACAAGAACACGGCCGGTTTCTTGGAAAGAAGCAGCTGCTAGCCAGCTGTCCTTGCTTAAGCTAGCTCTGGTTATCCCGAGAAGCGCAGCTTGAGCCGTTGCTGGCTCACCCCCCTCAGCCAGCACCCTGGCATTTATATCTTCGTAGTCAAATCGATCAACTAACTCGCCGGGTAGGAGCTTTGTATCTCCTGAGGAAATAATTCTCACATTGTTTAACATCCGCCGAGTAGTGACAGCAATATGCTTATCATGTATAGTCACCCCTTGCGCGCGATATACTTTTTGTATTTCATCAATCAGATATTGCTGGACTGCATCCTTTCCCATAATACGTAAGATATCATGAGGGTCAATGGAACCTCTAGTAAGCCGATCGCCTGCTTTGACCTTATCCTCTGATCGGACAAGCAAATATGCACCATGGGGGACACTATATTCTCTCTCCTCCATTTCTTCATACCTAACATAGACATGATCACCCTCAATGGCGACTTGACCAGCTACTCTAGCTACTATAGGTTGCCCTGCTTCACCGTGGCTAACAGCTGGTAATTTCTTTTTGGTCTTCTTTGGGGTCTTCTCTGGAAGAGAAAGCAGGATGCTACCAGCATCCACCGATTGCCCATCAGTTACAGCTAGCTCTGCTCCAGGCGGAATCGGGTATTCATCCAGATAGGATTCAGAGCTAATGACCTTGACTATGCTTGCTCCATCAGTATGGGTTACTTCAACAGTACCATCAATCTCAGAAATGATCGCACTGCCGGCTGGTGTTCTAGCCTCGAAAAGCTCTTCTACGCGGGGCAGCCCAGTGGTAATATCGAGACCTACTGTGCCCCCTGTATGGAAAGTGCGCAGCGTGAGCTGAGTTCCAGGCTCACCGATGCTCTGGGCAGCAATAACCCCTACAGCCGTGCCCAGCTTTACTAATTGCTTCTTTCCCAAGTCCCTTCCATAGCAGTTTCGACAAATGCCAAATCGAGAGCGGCAGCTAAGAGGCGACCTCACGTGTACCCGGGTAATGCCAGCTTCGATAATTTGTTGCACTTTATCTTCGTCAATTTCTTCATCACGATCAACAATGACTGCATTTGTGCTTGGATCAACAATCTTGCTTGCCGCTAAGTAGCCAGTAATCCGGTTTTCAAACGGAGGAAGAGACCCCTCTGCAGTTTCCCGGGATATCCAAACTCCTTCAGTGGTACCACAATCTGTTTCAGTTACAATGACATCTTGGGCTACATCGACAAGGCGCCTGGTAAGATAACCACTATCTGATGTCCTCAAGGCGGTATCGGCTAATCCTTTGCGAGCACCATGGGTAGAAATGAAATACTCCATGGGTGTCAAGCCATCACGGAGACTCGATCTAATGGGAAAATCTATTATTCTTCCTGAGGGGTCGGTCATCAACCCGCGCAACCCTGCCATCTGCCTAATTTGAGAAATATTCCCCTTGGCACCCGATGTGGCCATCATGTAGACGCTGCCATAAGGGTCTAACGACTGGGATATATCCTCAGTAATCTTATCTGTAGCCTCCATCCATACTTGAACTGTACTTTCATACTTTTCACCCTCAGTAATCAAGCCATGGTTGAGTTGATCCTCAATAAGGCTAATCTTCTCATCAGCTTCTTTAAGAAGCTTGGCCCTATCTGGAGACTCTTCAATATCATCCATAGAGATGGAAACGCCCGACTTTGTAGCATAGTCAAACCCTAATTGCTTAAGCCTATCCAGAACCCCAGCAGCACCTTCATTGCCTAACAAGTGGATACAATCAGAAACTAGTGTTCTTAAAGAAGCCCTGTTTACTATTTCGTTGTAAAAGCGAAGTTGCGGCGGCAAGGCATCATTAAATAAAATTCTGCCCACTGTAGTATTTATCCTCCCCCCCTCTGAACGAAGCGAAGGGTCTCGCACCATAATTTCGGCACCAAGTTCGATAACGCCAAGTGCGTAAGCTAATTTAGCCTCGCCAAAACTGCTGAAAAATTTCCCTTCCCCTCTGGCTCCAGGCTTCGATATGGTAAGATAATAGCAGCCCAGAACCATATCTAGGGTGGGTGTTGTCACAGGCTCACCACAACTTGGCAGCAACATGTTATAAGGACTAAGTACGTGTTCTCTGGCTTCTTTCACCGCGGCCCTGGACAATGGCACATGAACCGCCATCTGGTCGCCATCAAAATCGGCGTTAAAGGCGGTACAAACTAAGGGGTGGAGCTGAAAAGCATCGCCGTCGATTAACACGGGCTCAAAGGCTTGAATACTGAGCCGGTGTAACGTTGGGGCACGATTAAGCAATACAGGACGCTCCTTAACTACTTCATACAGTGCATCCCAAACCTCAGGGCTACCTCTTTCCACCAGACGCCGGGCACTCTTCAGGTTGTTGGCATATCCATTTTTTATGAGTTTGTGCATAACCGAAGGCTTAAATAGCTCTAAAGCAACATAGCGTGGCAAACCACATTGATGAAGTTTGAGTTTAGGACCAACCACAATGACCGAACGACCGCTGTAGTCTACTCGCTTACCAAGAAGATTTTGCCGAAACCGCCCTTGCTTGCCCTTCAGTATGTCAGAAAGAGATTTCAAGGCATGCTTATTACCGGTGGTAACCGCCCGCCCTCTTCGGCCGTTGTCAATAAGAGCATCAACAGCTTCCTGCAACATGCGTTTCTCATTTCGGATAATTATTTCCGGCGCGCCTAGCTTCATAAGACGGCGGAGACGGTTGTTACGATTAATAACTCTCCGATAGAGGTCGTTGAGGTCGCTGATAACAAAGCGACCGCCATCCAACTGGACTATGGGACGAAGCGCCGGAGGCAGTACAGGAAGCAGGGTTAAAACCATCCACTCAGGCTTATTCCCACTGAGCTTAAAAGCTTCAACTAATTGTAGCCGTTGGCTGACTCTCTTACGATATCCTCCCGACACGCTACGGATTTGCTCACGAAGCTCTTGGTGCAAAGCATCCATATTAATTTGCTTCAATATCTGTAGAATAGCCTCAGCTCCCATGCCGGCTTCAAAAATAGCACCATACGCATCTTTAAATTTCCTGCATTCCTCTTCGTTAAGCAATTTTAGCGGCTGAAGACTTTCTATCTCTCCAATGCTTGCCTTTAGCTCTTCTGCAAGTTTTTCCTTCTTTTCTATAAATTTGGCACGAAGCTGGTTTATCTCTTTTGTCTTAAGCTCTTCCTCCAGGCCTTTGGCTTCCAGTTCTTCGATTTTTTTGTTCAGGCGTTCTTCTTGCTCGGCAATTTTTCGAACCACCTCTCCCTCAAGTTGGCGAAGCTTCTTCTGTTTGGCCTCTTCATCAACAGAGATGATGATATACCGGGCAAAATAGATGACCCCCTCTAAGTCCCGTGGAGATAGGTTGAGGAGTAGCCCAAGCCGACTGGGCACTAACTTAACAAACCATATATGGGTAACTGGCGCAGCTAGTTCTATATGCCCTGTGCGTTCCCGGCGTACACTCGAATGAGCTACCTCAACACCACATTTATCACAAATAACTCCCTTATACCTCGCCTTTTTATATTTACCACAATGGCATTCAAAATCTTTAACAGGGCCGAAAATCTTTTCACAAAATAGGCCATCTCTTTCTGGCTTCAAAGTGCGGTAATTTATTGTCTCCGCCTTAATTACCTCACCGTGAGACCAACTTCTGATTTGTTCCGGTGAGGCGAGACTTATTCGAATACCATTAATGCCATCAAATTGAGACATTTTCCCCCTCGCTAAGTAGTTCAACAGCAAAACCTAAACTACGTAGCTCCATAAATAAAACCTTGGTTGATTCTGGAATACCGAGTTGTTGAATATCCTCGCCTTTAACGAGAGACTCATAAGCTTTAGCCCGTCCCATTACATCATCTGACTTTATTGTGAGCATTTCTTGAAGTGTATGAGCTGCGCCATGCGCTTCCAATGCCCATACCTCCATCTCACCAAACCTTTGACCACCAAACTGAGCTTTTCCTCCCAATGGTTGCTGGGTGATGAGCGAGTACGGACCGGTAGAACGGGCATG
>Ga0315553_10000244_pt1 | contig 49961 bp, 45 predicted proteins | sample SalMarSW160140MG_FD_203099 | JGI IMG/M metagenome (GOLD analysis project Ga0315553, IMG submission 203099) | Salt marsh sediment microbial communities from the Plum Island Ecosystem LTER, Massachusetts, United States - Salt Marsh Sediment SW1601-40 ...
GCACCCAATCAGTTTTCTCATGGCATTCCTCCCTCTTCTTGGTGTCGCCCTCACCCGGCGAACGGCTGATCGATCAGACCCTTCACCCCCGGCCTGACCGCGTAGAGACTTCCGGATTGCGGCTCGCGCTCCAGAAGCTCCACGTTTGAGCCTTGCCGCGAGGTGGTGATGAACAGAGTGTCGAGGTCGGCGCCGCCGAAGGCGACGCAGCTCGGCTTGGCGACCGGCATCTCGACGGTGCGGTCGAGCTTGCCATCGGGAGCGAAACGCTCCACGCGATAGCCCTCCCAGACCGCGTTCCAAACGAAGCCTTCCGCATCGACGCACGAGCCGTCGGCAACGCCCTTCCCCTCCGGTAGGCTGGCGACGACCTGCTTGTTACTGACGGACCCGCTTTTCGTGTCGTAGTCGAAGGCGACGATCTCTCTCGTCGGCGAATCCGTGAAATACATGGTGCGCCCGTCGGGGCTGAAGCAGGTAGAATTGGCGCAGGCGACCCCACCGAAGAGCCGCGTCAGCTTCAAATCGGCATCGACGCGCCAGACCGAGGAAATCGGCTTCAGATCACGCTCGTCCATGCCGCCGGCGATGAAGCGGCCCTGACGATCCGTGCGGCCGTCATTGAGGCGCGTCTGCGGAAGATCTGGCTCGAACGGCGCGATGTCCTCCCGCCGCCCGGTCTTCGGGTCGAAGATTGCGAAGCTTTGGTCGAAAGCCGCGATCACGGTACCGTCGCGGCGCGGGGCAAAGCAGCAGATGCGGTCGGGCGCCGGGTAGCTTTCCGATTTCCCGCTCGCCGGGTCGAGGGCCCAAAGCGCCTTGCCGTCGATGTCCGTCCACCAGAGCCGCCCGTCGAGCGCGTTCCAAAGCACGCCCTCGCCGTGGTTGTTGCGGCAATCGAGCACCAACTCGGCCTTCACATCCCCTCCCTGGCGTCGCTTGGATTGACGCTCGCCTGCCGCCAACATATCGTATCTGATATGGCAGTCAACGGACGCGTTGACGCTTCCGTTGTCACAGGGGAAACGCCGTGCAGCCGATCGAACGACCGGAGTCGCTCAGCGAGAGCGTTACGAAGCGGCTGCGTGCGGCCATCGTCTCTGGGGACTTGGCGCTCGGTCAGCCGCTTTCGGAGCGCCAGCTCGCCGGGCTTCTGGAGGTCTCCAAGACGCCGGTGCGCGAGGCGCTCGCGCAGCTACGGCTTGAGGGACTGGTTCGCATCCTGCCGCAGCGCGGCGCTTTCGTCTTCACGCTCAGCCAGCGCGAGGTCGTGGAAATCTGCGAGCTTCGGCAGGCACTTGAAGCAAGCGCGCTTCGCCAGGCGATGGAGCGCAATCCCGCCAGCTTCTTGGAGGCGCTCGGCGCCGTCGTCGTGAAGATGCGCAAGGCGCGCAAGCGCCGCGACGAGAAGACCTATCTGACCGAAGACACCAACTTCCACCTCTGCTTCTTCAGCCATTGCGGCAACACGCTGATGCAGCAGAACTACGGAATGTTCGTCGGCAAGATCGCAGCGCTGCGCACGCACCTCGCGCACAAGCCGCAGCACACGGAGCTCTCATTCCGCGAGCACGAAGCGATGCTTGAGGCGGTCGCGAGCGGCGACGCCGCCACCGCGCTTCAGGTGCTCGATGTCCACATCGCCCGCACCAAGGAGACCTATTCCGCGGGCGTCACCGATATCGCGGCGGCCGACCGGCCGCCAGATCGGCGGACCGGCACGTAGCCCCCGCCCTCTACGCCTCCAGCCAGCGGATCTGCTCCGGCGCCAACGTGATATCGAGACCTTGCAGGCTGTCGTCGAGCTCCCAAAGCGTGCGCGGCCCGATGAGCGGCACAACGGGAAAGGGCTGCGCGAGGACATAGGCGAGCGCGACGTGAATCGGGCTCTTGCCGAGCTTTCCGGCAAGCTCGATGGCCCGGTCGCGGCGGACGAAGTTCCGCTCCGAATACCAGACGCGCACGAGCTCCGCGTTGTCGTGCTTTTCGCGCCCCGCACGGTCGGTGAAGAAGCCGCGCCCCTGGCTCGACCAGGCGAAGACCGGAATCTGTCGATCTCGCAGCCACGTCTTCCACGCATCGCTCGACGACGACACGCAGCCGTCCCAGATCACGTCCTGCATCTCGGCGAGCGCGAAATTGTTGGAAAGCGCTCCAATTCCCCTCTTCCCGGCGCGCTCGGCATAGGCATTCGCCGCGTCGATGCGCTCGCGTTCCCAATTCGAGACGCCGAGAAGACCGCGGATACGACCCTTCTTCGCCTCGGCGTCCATCGCATCGACGAACTCGTCGACCGGTACGTCGGGATTGTCGCGATGCATGAAATAGATATCGACATAGTCGGTCTTCAGCCGCTCGAGCGATTGCGCGAGCTGCTTCCCGATCATGTCCGGATAGCAGAGCGGCGTATGCGCCCCCTTGCCGATCAGTACGATGTCTTCGCGCGCGCCGCGGCTTGAATGCCAGTCGCCGAAAAGCGTCTCGGTGTAGCCGGCGCCGTAGACATAGGCCGTGTCGAAGGCATTGCCGCCGGCCTCGTAGAAGGCGTCGAGAAGAATCGCGCCCGACGAAAACGTGCGGAAATCCTCGAACCCGAGGGCGACGAGCGACAGCTCCTTCGGCAGACCGGTAAGCGAGCGGCGGCGGATCGCCGTGCCGGCCTTAAGCTTGCGGCCGGCCAGCGTCCGAGTTCGCCGCGCCGGCTTCTCGATCTCGTATTCGAGCCCGACCGATGCGCGCCAGAGGTCGAGCGCGCGGGCGTTTCCAAGGCTGTCGGCCCAGCTCATGCCGGGCGGAGAGAATTCCTGCCGACCGGCCCGGATCGCCTCGGCGACAGCGTCGATCTCGAAGGAATAGAGGTGCGGCGTCGCGTTGACGCTGATCGTCTCGCGTGCGCCTTGGCGCGGAATCACGTCGATCTTGCCGAGGCCCTGATCCCGGCTCCCGCCGGCGAACCAGAAGTCGGGCGCCTCGATGCGGCCATCGGCGCCGTAGATGCGCAGCATATTGTCGAGCTGCACGAAGACGGCGCAGGCGACCTCCGCGACAATCCCATTCTTGAACTGCAGCGTCGCCGCCGCCCACTCGTCCGTGCCCTCCTTCCCGAGATGCGCCGCGCCGCTCACCTTGACAGGATCGAGAAAGGGCTTGCCGGCGGCTGCGCCGGCAATGAAGCGGGCCATCGAGACCGGATAGCCGCCAACGTCGAGGATGCCGCCGCCGGCGAGGTCGTTGGCGAAGAGGCGATGCTCCGGCTTGAAGCGCGGCATCTGGAAACCGAAGCTCGACTGGATCATCCGGATCTCGCCGATGACGCCGGACGCGATGACCTCGCCGAGCTTGGCGGTCTGCGGATGCAGGCGGTACATGAACGCCTCGCCGGCGAAGGTCCCGGCCTTCCGGTGCGCGTGGAGCACGGCATCGACCTCGAAGGCGGTGAGCGCCAGCGGCTTCTCGACAAGCACATGCTTGCCGGCCTCCGCCGCCTTGATCGCCCACTCGGCGTGAAACGGATGCGGGGTGGCGATGTAGACCGCTTCGACTTCCGCGTCGTCCAGCAGGGCCTGGTAGCCGTCCAGGATACGGGCTTCGGGAAACTCGTCGGCGAGCCCCGCCTTCCCGGGATTGCGTGTGCCGACGGCGACGAGCTTGCCGCTGCGCGAGCCCTTCAGGCCGCGGTGGAAGTCCCGGGCGATCGCGCCAGGCCCGATGATACCCCAGCGCACGGGAAGCTCAGGTTGAGAATTCATCTGTCGAATAGGGGATGGTTGCCTGGGCGGAACTCTAAGGCGCGTCCCGGACGCAGGCAAATAATGCCTCTTGAAGCGATCGGCCTCCGCCGCGTGAACCTCAAAGCCTGGAAATGCTTCTTTCCATGGGGCACCATCGCTCCGTGCTTGCCGGTCGCCGCCGCTTGCCATCGCCTCGAGTCGAGACCCTCAGCTTTTGAGCGAATGACATGGAGATAGCCGGAACGTCAGCATTGGTCACCGGCGGAGCGTCGGGGCTCGGCGCCGCAACCGCGCGGCATCTCGCAGTGCTCGGCGCGCGCGTCGCCGTTCTCGACCGCGAACCCGCGAAGGGCCGGGACGTCGCGGAGGAGATCGGCGGCGTATGCTTCGAATGCGACGTCGCCGACGAGGGGAGCGCGAAAGCCGCGATTACCGCAGCGGCGGGCGCAAATGGGCCCGCTCGCATCCTGGTGAACTGCGCCGGAATCGGCGGCGCCGCGCGGATCGTCGGACGCGAGGGACCGGCGCCGCTTGCTGACTTCGAGCGGATCGTGCGGGTCAACCTGATCGGCACGTTCAACATGATGCGCCTTGCCGCGTCCGCGATGACGGCGCTCGAAGCGACTTCGACCGGCGAGCGCGGCGTTATCGTCTCAACCGCTTCGGTGGCCGCGTACGAGGGCCAGATCGGCCAGGCCGCATACAGCGCATCGAAGGGCGGGATCGTCTCGCTCACGCTTCCCGCCGCGCGCGAGCTCGCCCGCTTCGGCATCCGCGTGCAGACGATCGCGCCGGGGCTCTTTCAGACGCCGCTTTTGGACGAGCTGCCGGAGGAGGCGCAGCAGAGCCTCGCCGCCGCGATCCCGTTCCCGAGCCGGCTCGGTGCGCCCGCAGAGTTCGCTCAACTCGTCGCCACGATGGTCGCCAACCCCTACCTTAACGGCGAGACCGTGCGGCTCGACGGCGCGCTCCGCATGGCGCCGAAGTAAGCGATAGGCTAGCCCGAGGGTTCAAAGACGGCGTCTCAGACAGCGTCTCCGGCGATCCGCCCGCGCATGGCCGTCGATCTGTAATAGATGCCCGATTGCAGGCTGCCGCGGCCAGCGCATCTTGTAGAATGCCGCCATGCTTACCAATTTGCCTGACCGGACCGTGCTCTATCGAGCCCTTGTCAGGCGCGACATTGGCTATGATGGACGCGTCTTTGTCGGCGTTGCGTCAACAGGCGTCTTCTGCCGCCTGAGCTGTCCAGCCAGAAAACCACGAGCAGAGAACTGCCAGTTTTTCGGGTCGGTCGCTGAATGTTTGGAGGCCGGGTATCGCCCCTGCCTACGTTGCCATCCCGTCGCCCCAAGCGCCACGTCGCACCCGACGGTAAACGCACTTCTGGCTGAGCTGAGGAACCGTAACGGGCATCGTTGGACGGAAGGCGATATTACGGCGCTCGGCTTCGATCCGTCGACGGTTCGTCGAGCTTTCAAACGGCAGTTCGGAATAACGTTTCTTGAAATGGCGCGCATGGACCGCATCCGAAATGGGCTCGGCGCGCTGGCTAGCGGTGGACGCGCCATAGATGCCCAACTCGAAGCGGGCTTCGATTCTCCATCGGCGTTTCGCAGCGCGATGGCAAGACTTCTGGGCCAGCCACCATCGGCGTTCAAGAATGGGGGGCTGCTTCGGATCGACTGGCTCGAAACGCCGATCGGCCCGATGGTCGTTGTCGCGGACAAGCGCGCGATCCACCTTCTCGAATTCGCCGATCGCAAAGCCTTGGCGAGAGAGTTGAAGGCGCTCTATTCCCGATGCAAAGGGAGCATCGGCCTCGGACGCAGCGCGGCGGTTGACCTGCTGAAGGAGGAACTCACCGCGTATTTTCACGGACGGTCAGCCAAATTCTCCGTCCCTCTGGCACTTCATGGGAGTGAATTTGCGAGATCCGTCTGGGAAAAGCTCCGCGCGATCCCAGCTGGCGAGACGCGCTCCTACGGCGGCATTGCCCGCGATATCGGCCGGCCAACGGCAACCCGGGCGGTTGCTCGTGCAAACGGCGCAAACCGGATTGCCATCGTGGTCCCCTGTCATCGGGTCATCGGCGCCGATGGGTCGCTAACCGGCTACGGTGGCGGCCTCTGGCGCAAACAAAGGCTCATAGAGATCGAACGCCAGTTCCTCGAGGCAGGCTGAATGAGCATCCGCCGGGTCTTGGCGTCCCGGAGTGCTGCGCGATAACGCCTAACTCGGTCCCGGCTGCTAATCCAGCGCGATCACGGCCGGTGAGCCTCGGTAGAGATCTTGAACGCGATCGGCGCGATGGCGAAGCACGGCGCGCTGGTTGATCGAGCCCTTGTCGGTGATCTCGCCGCGGTCGATCGAGGCGGGCTCTGCCATCAAAAGAAGCCGCTCGACGCGCGTGGATGAGCCGGTGCTCGTCTTCGCAAGCGATTTCAGCTTCTCGGCGAAGGCCGCGCGCACGCCGGGATGCGCAAGCACGTCCTCGGCGGGCGCGTCATCGGAAAGACCGGAAATCGCCCGGCAGATCGCGATGTCGGGGAAGACCAGCGCGCCGATGTGCTCGCGGTCGAGGCCGGCGATCACGACATCGCGGACGATCTCGCCGAAATGGTCGATGAAGCGGGCCCGGAGCGCGCCGACGCTGACCCAGGTGCCGGTGCGGAGCTTGAAGTTCTCCGCAAGCCGGCCGTCGAAATAGAAGCCCTTCGAAGCATCGTTCGGGTCGGCGAAGCGGAAGGCGTCGCCGAGCTTGTAGAAGCCTTCTTCGTCGAAGGCTCCCGCGGTCAGGTCCGGCTCGCGCCAGTAGCCGGGCGTGATGTTCGGTCCTTTGAGCCGCGCTTCGAGCTTGTCCTCCGAGGGCACCAGCTTCAGCGTCAGACCGCGCGCCGGCAGGCCAATGTTGCCCGCGATCCGCTGATCAGTCGTGCACATCAAAGAGAACGGCGCGGTCTCGGTCGAGCCCAATCCCGTCGCCAGGATCACGCGCTTGCCTGTCGCCTTCACCGCCAGGCGCTCAAGCGAGCTCCAGGTGTGCTGCGCCACGCCGGCCCCGGCATACATCATCATGTTCAAACGGCTGAAGAAGCGCCGGCGAAGAGCCGCGTCGGCGTCGAGATGCGGGATCAGCTCCTCGTAACCCTTCGGCACGTTGAAGTACCAGGTCGGCGCCACGTCGTGAAGATTGCGCGCGGTCTTGCGGATCAGGTCGGGTGTCGGCCGGCCGTCGTCGATATAGAAGGTGCCGCCGTTGTAGAGCACCATGTTGAAGACCTTGTTGCCGCCGGCCGTGTGGTTCCACGGAGCCCAGTCGAGCACCACCGGTGGCTCGTCCTGAAGGAAGGCGTAGCAGTCGCGTACCATCTCCTGGTTGGCGCAGAGCATGCGTTGCGTGTTGATCACGCCCTTCGGCGAGCCGGTCGAGCCGGAGGTGAAGAGTATCTTGGCGATCGTGTCGGGACCGACGCGCGCGTCGACCGCGGCGCTCGGCTCCGTCGCGAGGAGATCGGCGAAGGCCGCCCTTCCCCTTCCCTCGATCGGCCGGCGGGTCGTCACCACCGGGACGCCGGGCGGTACGGCCGCCGCGATGGCCTTCTCGAACGGCGCGCCGTCGGCGGCAAAAATCAGGCCCGGCGTCAAAGCCGCGACGATATCGGTGAGCTTGGAGAAATCCGAGGAGACCAGCGAGTAAGCCGGCGAGATCGGCGCATAGGGAATTCCGACATACTGCGCGGCGAGCCCGAGCAGCGCATGCTCGATGTCATTGCCGGAGAGGATGGCGATCGGCCGCTCCGGCGACAGATCGTAGCTAAGGAGCGCCGTGCCGACGCGGCGGACGCAATCGAGCGTCTCAGCGTAGGTGAGCGTGCGCCATTCGCCGTCGGCGTCGCGCTCGGCGAGATAGATTCGATCCGGCGTCGCCGTCGCGTGGTAAACGAGGCGGTCGGTGAGCTTGTCGGGGTAGCCGCCGAGCGCGCCGCGTTGGCGCACCAGGATCGTGCCGTCGGCGCGGGTCTCCGTCTCGATCTGCGGCTCCCAGAAGCGCACTTCGCGCAAGGGGGCGGCTTCGATCTCGTCGAGACTCTTCGTGGCGGTGCTGCCCACGGTGCGAATCCTCCACCTGCAGCGCGTTTTGCTGTCTTCTTTGGGCGCGCCAACCGGTAGCACGCCGGCCGCCTGCCACCCAACGATCTTGACACCGGTCGATCTTGACACGGCCCCGGCCATTTCGTCCACTTGGAAACAATATCGGCGGAGCCGCCGGACGGGGGAGATTCGCAGCGATGGGCGAGCCGCTCGTACTCTATTCGCTCGAGGGCGACGTCGCGCTGATCCGACTCAACCGGCCGGAAAAGCGGAACGCCATCTCCGATGCCGTCATCGAGGCGCTCGCCGCTTGCGTCGCGCGTGCGAGCGCTGAGGCAAAGGCGGCGGTGATCCACGGCGCCGGCGAGCATTTCTCGGCCGGGCTCGACATCGTGGAACACGTTGAAAAGTCGCCGATCGAGGGCGTCCACGGGTCGCGCCGCTGGCATGCGGTGTTCGACACGATCCAGCGCGGCGCCATCCCCTTCGTCGCAGCGCTCCATGGCGCGGTGGTCGGCGGCGGGCTTGAGCTTGCCGCATCCACGCACATCCGCGTCGCCGACCGCACCGCCTTCTTCGCGCTGCCGGAGGGGCAGCGCGGCATCTTCGTCGGCGGGTCTGGCTCCGTGCGTATCGCACGTCTGATGACGGTCGCGCGCATGACCGACCTGATGCTGACCGGACGCGTCTTCACGGCCGAGGAAGGCGAGCGCTACAACCTCGTGCAATATCTGGTCGAGCCTGGCGCCGCGCTCGACAAGGCGAAGGCGCTTGCGCGGATCGCGGCCGGCAATGCGCCGCTTTCCAACTACGCCGTCATCAACGCCCTCCCCCGCATCCAGGACATGGCGCAGGACGACGCGCTTTTCGTGGAGTCGATCATCGCCTCGTTCACGGCGACGAGCCCGGAGGCGGCGGAACGGCTGAAGGCCTTCATCGAGAAGCGCGCCGCGCGTCTGGCGGTCGCCGGCAGCGGCGAGTGACGCCCATGGACCGGCGCATGGGCACCTTTCCTCAGGACGAGCGCGCACCGGGCGGCAATGGCGCGGCCGAAGCGGAGTCGGTGGTCGATTTCGGCCCGCTGACCGAGCTTGCCGGCTTCATGCTGCGGCTGGCGCAGCTTCAGGTCTTCGAGGCGTTCTTTTCCGAGTTCGGCCACCGGAACATCCGGCCCGGCCAGATCGGCATCCTGGTCGCGATCGGCGAGAACGACGGAATCCGGCAAGGCGCGCTGGCGCGAGCGCTCCGCATCAAACGCTCCAACATGGCGAAGATCGTCCGCCTGCTCGTCAGCGACGGGCTGGTCAGGCGGCGCGTGCCGGCGAGCGACCGGCGAGCGGTCGAGCTCTCTCTGACGCCCGCGGGCCGTGCGTTCGTCGAACGCACCCTCCCCGATCTTCGGGTCAACGATCGCGCCGCCACCGGCCGGCTTACCGACGGCGACTACGCGACGCTCATGCGGCTCTTGCGCAAGGTCATCGGGACAGACCTGTCGGAGGCGCGGATATGAGCCTCGACCTCGGCACACTCGTCGCCATCGACGTGCACACCCACGCCGAGGAGCCGTGCTGCGGCCCGCGCGACGACGGCTACGACGCGTTCCAGGCGGGGATGGCGAAATACTTCAAGAACCCGGCCGGCGCGAAAGGCATGCTGCCGACGGTCGAGGAGACCGCCGCCTATTATCGCGAGCGCAACATCGCCTGCGTGATCTTCACCGTCGATGCGGAGCGCGAGACCGGCTTCCGCCGCTACGCCAACGAAGAGGTCGCGAAGACCGCGGCGAAGAACAGCGACGTGATGATCCCCTTCGCCTCGATCGACCCGGCGAAGGGCAAGGCGGGCGCGCGCGAGGCGCGGCGGCTGATCGCCGATTTCGGCATCCGCGGTTTCAAGTTCCACCCGACCATGCAGGGCTTCTACCCGAACGACCGCAGCGCCTACGTACTTTACGAGGCGATCGCCGAGGCGGGCCTGCCGGCGCTATTCCACACCGGTCAGACCGGCGTCGGCGCTGGGATGCGCGGCGGCATGGGTATGAAGCTCAAATATTCCAACCCGATCTATCTCGACGACGTGGCGGCGGACTTTCCCGACATGCCGATCATCCTCGCCCACCCCTCGTCCCCGTGGCAGGAGGAGGCGCTGGCGGTCGCGCAGCACAAGCCGAACGTCTACATCGACCTCTCCGGCTGGTCGCCGAAATATTTCCCGCCGATCCTGATCAAATACGCGAACTCGATTCTGAAGCACAAAATGCTCTTCGGCTCGGACTGGCCGGCCATCACGCCCGACCGCTGGCTGGCGGATTTCGCCGAGCTCGACATCAAGCCGGAGGTCCGGCCGCTGATCCTGAAAGAGAATGCCGTCAAGCTTCTGGGACTGAACTCAAGGGAGGAACTGACATGAACCGCAAGTCGCCTAAGCCGTCCGCGGGCATCGGCCCCCGCATCACACGCCGCACCTTCGCCGCAAGCGCCGGCGCTCTGGCGATCTCCGCCGGCGTCGCGCCGTTCAACATCGTTCGCGCCCAAAGCGGGGCGCTCAAGGTAGGCGTCATCCTGCCGCGCTCTGGCTATCTCGCCGGCATCGGGCAAGACTGCCAGCGCGGCGTCGACATCGCCGGCCCGATCCTCAAGGATCTCGGCTACCCGGATCTCGAGATCATGAACGGCGATACCGAATCGAGCGTCGATACCGCCCGCTCGCGCGCCGAGAAGATGATCGGCGACGGCGCGCAAGTGCTGGTCGGGGCCTTCGACTCCGGCGAGAGCTCGGCCATCGCCCAGGTCGCAGAGCAGAAGGGCATCCCCTTCATCATCAACATCGCGGCGGCGCCGGACATTACCGAACAGGGTTACAAGTTCGTCTTCCGAAACTTCCCCACCGCGCCGATGATCCTCGGCGACGCCTTCGCCAACCAGTTGGAAATCTTCGGAATGACCGGCGCGGCGCCGAAGACGGCCGTGTTCCTGCATGTCAACGACACCTTCGGCACCGCCATGGCGAAGGGCATCGGCGCGGTGTCGGCCAAGTTTGACCTGCCCTACAAGATCGTCGACGAGATCGCCTACGACCCGGCCACCAAGGACCTCTCGGTCGAGGTGGCGAAGGCCAAGGCGGCGAATGCCGACGTGCTTCTCGTCGTCAGCCGGCTGAACGACGCGATCCTGATGACCCGCGAGCTCGTCAAGCAGCGCTGGACGCCGCAGGCGATCCTGAGCATGGGTCCCGGCTGGTACGAGGACCAGTATCTGAAGACGCTCGGCAAGCTGTCCGATGACCCGATCAGCTTCGTGCCCTGGTACGACCCGAACAAGAAGCTGAGTCCGGTCCTCGAAGCGGCGCTCGCCAAGGCCTATCCCGAGGTGAACATGAACACCAACCACATCTTCACCTTCGAGGCGCTGCTTGTCGCCGCCGATTCCTACAAGCGCGCCGGCTCCGCGGACGCGGCAGCGCTCACCGATGCCATCCGCGCCACCAACATCACCGACAATGTCAGCATCGGCCCAGGCATCATGTTCAACGAGAAGGGCCAGAATGCCGGCGTGAAGGACGGCGCCATCCAGAACCGTGACGGCAAGCTCGTCACCGTCGCTCCGAAGGCTGCCGCGAACGCAGACGCAGTTTGGCCGATGACGCCTTACGGCGAACGCGGCTAAGACGGCGGGGCAAGCACCAAGCTCCGGCCGCACCAGCGGCCGGAGCTTCGTCGGAAGGGGCGATGCCGCTCGAAATCTATCTGAACGTCGCGATCAGCGGGATCCTGACCGGCCTCGTCTACGGGCTGATGGCGCTCGGCCTCTCCGTCATCTTCGGCGTGGTGCGCGTCGTCAACTTCGCCCACGGCGAGATGATGACCGTCGCCATGTATATGGCGGTCGTGCTCTTCTCCACTCTCGGCCTCGACCCGCTGATCATGCTCGTCCCGATCGCGGCGGTGATGTTCGCTCTCGGCTACATCTTGCAGAAGGGCGTGATCAACGCCTTCGTGACACGGCCGGAATCGACGCAGTTCCTCTTGATGATCGCGATCGCGATCATCCTGGTGAACGTGCTTCTCATCATCTTCGGGCCGGATGCGCAGGGCGTGCAGACGAGCTATTCCTATGACAGCTACGCGGTCGGCCCGCTCATTATCGACGCCACCAAGGCCTACGCCGCCGTTGCATCGCTCGTGGTCGCGGCGGTGCTCTTCGCCTTCTTCCGCTTCACGCGTACAGGCACCGCGATCCGCGGCTGCGCCGACAACCATACCGGCGCGCTGGTCGTCGGGCTCGACGTCAGCCACCTCTACGCCCTGACCTTCGGGCTCGGGACCGCCTGCGTCGGCGCTGCCGGCGTGATGCTGGTGCTCCTTGTCGACGCAACGCCGGCGATCGGTCCTGCCTACACGCTCCTTGCCTTCATCATCGTCATCACCGGCGGGCTCGGCTCGATGGCGGGCGCCCTTCTCGGGGGCGTCCTTATCGGGCTGACGGAGGCGATGGCGGGCCTGCTCTTCACGCCGTCGGCGAAGAGTATGTTCGGCTTCGCCATCCTGGTGCTCGTGCTCCTGTTCAGGCCGCAAGGCATTCTCGGCAAAGCGGCACGATGAGGGCGCTGACCCACGGTCTGACGCGGCGAAGCATCGTTTTGCTCGCGGTGTTGCTGGCTGTCCTGGTGGCGCTGCCGCTCTTCGCCGGCGACTACCTGATCACCGTTCTCATCCTGATCCTCTACTTCGCCTATGTCGGGCAGGCGTGGAACGTCATGATGGGTTTCGCCGGTCAGCTTTCGCTCGGCCATGCGCTCTATGTCGGGCTCGCCGGCTATCTCGCCGCCTTCCTGTTCAAGGATTACGGGGTCGGGCCATGGATCGGCCTTCTCGCGGCGATCCCGCTGACCATGGCGGCCGGCGCGATCATCGGCTTCCTGGCGCTGCGCTTCGGGGTCACCGGCGTCTACTTCGCCATCCTGACGATCGCCTTCGCGGAGTTCGCCCGCATCGGCTTCGACCATCTCGATATCGTCAACGGGTCGGGTGGGCTGTTCCTGCCGGTCGTGCAGCACGACCAGAGCGACCTCTGGCTGCTGCGCGGCCCGCCGACGATGTTCTACTACGTAATCCTGGCCGCGACGGTCGTCGCGCTGGTGCTCAGCCGTCTGCTTCTCAAGAGCCGCATCGGCTATTTCTGGCTGGCGATCCGCGAGGACGAGCAGGCGGCGCGCGCCACCGGCATCAACACCTTCCGCTACAAGATGGCCGCGGTGGTGATCTCCGCCGGCATGACGGCCTTCGCCGGCGTCTTCTACGCCTTCTATTACAACAACCTCTTCCCTGAGCAGATCTTCCACATCTCGCGCTCGATCGAGCTGATCGTCGGTCCGATCATCGGCGGCCTCGGGACGCTTATCGGCCCGATCGTCGGCGCCTTCCTGCTCACCGGCCTGTCGGAGACGCTGACCAGCGCGCTCGGCGCCGTCGGTCTCGACCTCCCCGGCGCGAGACAGGTCCTCTACGGCATCTGCCTGCTCTTCGTGATCATCGCGCTTCCCGGCGGCGTGTGGCCGTGGCTGGCGCGCCGGCTCGGCCTCGGGGAGCCGCGGTGACCCTCCTCTCCATCCAAGGCGTCAGCAAGCACTTCCGTGGCCTCACCGCCGTCGACCGCGTCGACCTCGACGTGGCGGCGGGCGAGATCTGCGGCGTCATCGGGCCGAACGGCGCCGGCAAGACGACGCTCTTCAACATGATCGCCGGCGAGCTCAAGCCGGACACCGGCACGATCGTCTTCTCCGGCGAGCGCATCGACGGCCTCTCCTCCGACAAGGTGTGCCGGCTCGGAATCGGGCGGACGTTCCAGCTCGTGCGGCCGTTCCCCGGCCTGAGCGTGGAGGAGAACGTCATCGTCGGCGGGCTGCTGCGGCGCTCGCATGTGGGCGCCGCGAGCGAGCGTGCGCATGAGCTGCTGCGCCGTCTCGACCTCTACGACAAGCGCGCGCAGACCGCCTCATCGCTCACCCTCCCCGACCGCAAGCGGCTGGAAGTGGCGCGGGCGCTCGCCACCGATCCGAAGCTGCTTCTTCTCGACGAGGTGATGGCGGGGCTACGCCCGACGGAGACCGACCGCTTGGTCGCGGTGCTTCGTGAGCTCAATAGCGACACCGGCATGACTATCGTGCTGATCGAGCACGTGATGCGCGCGGTGATGGCGCTCGCAAGCCACATCCTCGTTCTTCATCACGGCGCCGCCATCGCCCAGGGCGTGCCGGAGGCGGTCGTTCGCGATCCGGCGGTGGTCGAATCCTACCTCGGCGCGGAGTCGGTCGCGTGACGCTCGTCGTGGAGAACCTCGATCTCTTCTACGGCGACGCGCAGGCGCTCGACGGCGTCTCGATCGAGGTCGAGGAAGGCGCGATCGTCGCCATCGTCGGTGCCAACGGCGCCGGCAAGACGTCGCTCATCCGCACCATTGCCGGCATGCACGGTCCGGCGTCCGGCCGCATCCTCTACCACGACAAGGACATCGCCGGCTGGCCGAGCCATCGCGTGTGCGATCTCGGCATCGGCCAGGTCGCGGAGGGGCGGCAGGTCTTCCCTACCCTGTCGGTCGACGAGAATCTTGCAATGGGTGCGATGCTGCCGCGCGCCCGGATGACACGAGAGAAAAACCTGGAGCATGTCTTCTCCATGTTCCCGCGGCTGGCGGAGCGACGACGGCAGGCCGCCGGCACGCTCTCGGGAGGCGAGCAGCAGATGCTCGCGATCGGCCGCTGCCTGATGGGCGCACCGGACCTCATCATGTTCGACGAACCGTCGCTGGGGCTGGCGCCGCTTGCCGTGCAGCAGGTTCTGCAGACGGTGGTTACGTTGAACCGCGAAGGCCTTACGTGCCTGCTCGTCGAGCAGAACGTCGCCGCCTCGCTGAAGATTGCCAGCCGCGCTTACGTGCTGGAGAACGGCCGCGTCACGCTCACGGGCTCCGGCGAGTCGCTCCTCGTCGACGATCGTGTCCGCCAAGCCTATCTCGGCGCTTAGCGCGGCTCCCTACCCGCCTGGCAGGTAGAGCACGATCGCAGGGAAGGCGACGGCGATGAAGACCACCACGAGGTCGGCGACGAAGAATGGCACGACACCGCGAAAGATCTGCACGGTACTCGCATATTGCGAGGCGACGTTGCGGATGACGAAGACGTTGAGGCCAAGCGGCGGCGTGATCATCCCGATCTCCAGCAGCTTCACGACGAGCACGCCGAACCACACCAGACTGATCCCTTCCGACTTCAGGATGGGCAGGAACACCGGAAGCGTGACCAGCATCGCGCCGAACGGCTCCATGAACGTGCCGAGCACGAGATAGATGAGCACGATGATAAGCATGAGCTGCGCGTAGCCGAGATCGGCCCCGGCGACGGTGGAATTGAGGAAGCCGGAAAGACCGGAGATGCCGAGAAAGCGTGTGAACATCGCCGCGCCCACGGCAATGATGAAAAGCGACGAGGTGGTGAGCACGGTCTCCAGCAACGACTGCTGCACTGCCTTCCAGGTCAGCCCGCCGGTGACGACTGCGAGAACGACCGCGCCGAGCGAGCCCACGGCGCCGGCCTCGGTAGCGCTGAAGAAGCCTGAGAAGAGCCCGCCGAAGACCAACGCGATCAGGACGAGGATCGGCCAGATGTCGAGGAGCGCCCTGATCGAGCTCTCCTTCTCTTCGGCGATATGTCGCGGGATCAGCTCGGGCCGCAGCCAGCTGATGAGGAGGATCACGGAGACATAGGAGACTGCGGTCAGTATGCCGATCGAGATACCGCCCACGAAGACCTGGGTGACGGAGGTCTCGGCAATGATGCCGTAGATGATCATCAGGATCGAAGGCGGAATGAGCGCGCCGATGGTGCCGCCCGCGGCGATGGAGCCGCAGGCGACCGAGGGGCGATACCCCGCCGCGACCATCTCGGGGATGGCGATCCGCCCCATCGCAGCGGCACAGGCGAGCGAGGAGCCGGAGACGGCGGCGAAGCCCGAGCAGGCGAAGACCGCGGAGATCGCGAGGCCGCCCGGGATCTTGCGCAGGACCACCTTGGCGGCCTCGAAAAGCCCGGTCGTCAGCCCGGAATGGTAGGCGACAAAGCCCATGAGCAGGAACATTGGCACGGCGCTCATCGTCCATGACGCGACGAAGCTATAGGGCGTGTTCATCACGATGCCGAAGGCGGGATTGAGCCCGACGAGGAAGGTGATCCCGCCGAAGCTCACGGCGATCAGCGCAAGCGCGACCGGCACCCGCCCGATCAGCAGAAGGGCGAGGATCGCGACGCCCCAGAAGCCGACGGCGACGTTCACGCGAGCGGCTCCCCGTGCTGGCTGTGGGAGGGATAGACGGTGAATTCCACAGCCTTCAGCAAGCAGATGGCGGCGGCGAGGACGAAGCCCAACGGCGGCAGAAAATACGAATGCCAGACCGGCATCTTGTAGTCGGTGAACTCGACATAAGTGCCGACGTTGAAGTGGCCGAGCGCGCTGCGGATGGTCGTCCAGGCGAGCACGCCATAGACCACCGCCGAAAAGAGCGCGACGAGGACGTCGGAGACCTGCCGCGCGCGCGCGCCCAGCGCCCACTCCAGAAGCTCCACCGAGATCATGCCGTTGCGCCTTTCGAGCCAGGCCAGCGGCAGGAAGGCGACGATGACCATGTAATAGCGGGCGACCACCTCCGGGGTGGTGTCGAGCGAAATGCGGAAGAAGTCCCTGAGCGCCACGTCGAGGCAGATATGGAACATCATCGCCACCGTCCCGATCGCGCCGATGAGCGCGAGGAAGCGGACGCTTCGGGTGGCGAAGGTGAAGAGCGCGGTCATTGCGAAGCCGAAGGGCGCCGGTTCCTCCCCCATCGCAGATGGGGGAGGGGGACCGCCGATGGCGGTGGAGGGGGCTGGCCGCGCGCGCCGGGCTTGTGTCCGCCCCCTCTACCATGCTGCGCATGGTCCCCCTCCCCCGCTCCGCGGGGGAGGAACCGGAGCGTCACGGCCATCCCTCTCTCGCGCTCTCGCCTCTCAGCAGCGGCTAGCCGCCGTATGTCGACCAGTCGACCTTCGACCAGATCTCCTGCTTGGCGCGCTCGGCGAGCTTGTCCGGGTCCTCGCCTACCTCGTTCACGATCTTGGTCCACTTGTCGACGAGGTCGACAAAGTGCTGACCCATCGCGCCGTCCTCGGCCACGCGCGCGGCCTCGTCCTCGGCGATGAAGGTGTTGGAGGCTTCGAGGAAGGCCGGATCGGGTTCGATCACCTCAATGTCGGACTTCTTGATCGCGTCCATAGCGGCGGCCGGCAGCTGGTAGGCCCAGCGGTCGGTCAGGTCGAAGTTCGCGCGCGCGGCGGCGGCGACGACCCACGCCTTCTCCTGGTCGGAGAGCGAATCCCAGGTGGATTTGGCGACGGTGAAGTTCGAGGTGACGTGGTAGGTGCCGATCGGCACGCGGGTGACGTATTTCGCCACGTCGATCAGCCGGAACGAGAGCATGTCGACGATCGAGGCCATCGTCCCGTCAATCGTGCCCTGGCTCATGCCCTCGAACGTGTCGCCCACGCCCATCGCCACGCCGGTAGCGCCGAAATGCTCCGCCCAGCGCGAATAGGGCGCGCCGCCGGAGCGGAGCCGCAGGCCTTTCAGGTCCTCCGCCGTGCGCACGGGCTTCGTGGTCAGCAGCCCGTAGACATCCGAGGAGCCGGCGCCGAGGAAAACGATGCCGACATCCGCGAATTCCTTCTGGCAGGCCTCGCAGGTGACGACATATTCGGACATCGCCAGCGCCATGACATGCGGGTTGCGCCCGACGAGCGCGAAGTCGCCGGAGATGTTGGTCGTGTCCATGCCGGCGGCGAAGTAGAGCGGCAGGTAGTTGCCGATATCGACGAGGCCGGTTTGGAGCGCGTCCTTCATCTGCGGCAGCGCCACGACCTCGGGGCCGAGGATCGTTGCCGTCAGCTCGCCGCCCGATTCCTTTGCCAGGTAATCGGCGAAGTGCTCGTACATGTAGTGCGCCGGGTGGGCCGGCGGGCCGGCCGGCGCGACGCGCAGCTCACGGGCATCCGCGACCGCGGCCGCCAGGGCGAGCGACGCAGCGAGCGTCGCCAATCTCAAGGCTCTCTTCATTTCGTCACCTCCCTTGTCTGCCCTGCGACTGAGGCCGGGAGCCTCGCCGCGTTTCTTTTCAGGATGAGCGGGCGGACATCATCCCGGATCGCAATCATGCCGACATCGGCTGGCCCCCATCCGGGTCGATGCCGACGAATCTCTGCAGCAGGCGGATGAGCTGGCGCTCCTCGGCCTTCGAAAGCCGGCCCCGGCGCCCTTCCTCGTTGCGCACGAGGCGTGCCCATTGCCGGCGGACCACGCCGCGCCCCTCGGCGGTCAGCGTCAACGTCACCGAGCGCCGGTCGTCGTCCGGGATGGCGCGCACGACGCAGCCTTTCTTCTCGAGGCTGCGTACGAGCTTCGTCATGTGCGCGCGCTTGATCATCATGCGGCGGGCTACGAGGCCCTGGCGGATGCCGGGATTGTGCTGGATGAGCATCAGCACCGAGAGCTCGCCCGGCCTGAACTCCATCCCTTCGAACTCGTTGAAATACTGCTCGAAGGTCTGGAGCTGCGCCATGCGCAGCAGGAAGCCGAGCAGGTTGCGAAGCGGCCCCACGTCCACGTCCTCGACCGGATCGGCGCGGGCGACCAGCTGGTCCATCCCAATCCTCCCTTGGCCCGCCGCGCCTCTCTTTTCCGGTGGCGCGCTACGCTCTGTTTGTTTCCGCACAGATTGTATCTATGTAAACAATCACGGCGAAAACGGTCAAGGAAGCACCACATCGTGCTCATGGGACTAGGAGAGGCAGTCCTTGCCGACGACGACATATTACGGGCGTATCCTGCGGCTAGAGCCGCCGCTGCCGCGGGCAGAAATCGCCGAGTTTCGTCGGTGGGCGTCGCGCGTCTACTTCACCGCACCTGCCGTCATGCCCTTGATGATGTAGCGCTCGAGCAGGACTCCGACGATGACGAGTGGCGCGATCGCCGCCGTCGACAGCGCCGCCATCGACCACCAGCTGATGCCCTGCGAGCCGGTCTGGCTCGCCACCATGACGGGGAGCGTCTTGGCGTCGGTGCTCGTCAGCAAAGCTGCAAAGAAATACTCGTTCCAGCAAAGCACCAGCGACAGGATGAAGGCCGCGACCATGCCCGGCAGCGCGAGCGGCAGCACGATGCGCAGGAACGCGCCCCACACCGACAACCCGTCGACCAGCGCCGCCTCCTCCAGCTCAATCGGAATGGCGCTGAACTGGTCGCGCATGATCCAAATCACAATCGGCATCACCATCAGCGTGTAGATCAGGATGATGCCGATGCGCGTATCGAGCAGCGCCAGCTCCTTGTAGAGGACCAGGAACGGCATCGCGAGCACCACCGGTGGCAGGATGAGCTGCGACAGGAAGAAGAACGAGATGTCGTGGTTGCGCATGAAGCCGAAGCGGTAGTTGAAACGGCTCAGCCCATAAGCCGCGAGCGAACCGAGCGACACTGCGAACACCGAAGCACTCAGCGAGGTGATCGCGCTGTTGGTGAAGCGCTTGAGGAATTCCTCGCGCACTGTCGACACCTGGAAGATCGTCTCCGGCGAGAGGCCGAGCGAGCGCCACCCGAGCCACTTGGGCGTGAAGTCCACCCACGGCAGGAGGTGCCCGCGCATCACGTCGGGCGCGATCTTGAAAGAGGTCGAGACGGTCCAATAGATGGGAAAGAGGCAGATGATCGCCCACACGATCAGTACGGCGTAAATGAGCACGCGTCCGGCGATATGGATCGCGCGGGCACGGTCGAGGGCCGCTGACCGGGCTTTGCCGATCCTCTCCGCCTTCGGTAACGGCACGCTCGACGTGCTCAAGCCCGTGCCCCCAATCGCATGGCCTAGTTCACGTCCCGCACGCGGCGGTTGAGGACGTTCAGGAACACCGTCACCGAGATCACGATGATGACCAGGTAGACCATCGCCAGCAGTGTGCCGTAGCCGACATTCGAGCGGTCGCGGTATTCGCGATAGATGAAGCTGGTGACGGAATCCGTTGCGCCGCCCGGCCCGCCCGACGTCACGTTTATGATGATGTCGGCGATCTTCAGCTTGAAGATGATGCGTATGACGACAGTAGTGATGCTGACCGGCAGCATCAGCGGAAAGATCACTTGCCAGAACGACTGCCACGCGCTCGCCCCGTCTATCTTCGCCGCCTCGATCACGTCCTTCGGCATCGCCTGCAGGCCGGCAAGCAGCATGATCAACATGAGCGGGATGAACGTCCAAGCATCCATCACCATGATGGAGAGCTTGGCCATGCCGGGCGCCGAGAAGAACGCCGGCGAACTCCAGCCGAGCGCGCGCGCAAGATGCGCAAGCGGCCCGAAGCGAATCTCCATCATTGATTTGCCGACCATCCAGCTCACCGCCACCGGGCTCAGCATGAGCGGCAGCAGGAATGCGACGCGGAAGAACTTGCGGCCGCGAATGTCGGCGTTGAGGAGCAGCGCCAGGCCGAAGGCGATCGTGTATTCCACAAGGACCGCGGCGACGTAGTAGACCATGTTGAAGAGCGCGTTCCAGTAGAACGGGTCGCTCCACATGTGGCCGATATTGTCGAGTCCGTTGAACTTGCGGCCGGTGAGCGAGGAGAGGTTCCAATCGGTGAAGGCGATGTAGAGCCCGAAGATCAGCGGGAACACCACCATAGATACGGTGAAGAGCACGGCGGGCAGCACGAAGAGCGTACGCTGGCCGCGCTCGCCGCGCACCATAACCTGGCTTACCGCGAGGGCGACGCTCCAGGCGACATAGGCATAGAGCAGCGGTCGCCAGTTTGTGAAACCGAAGTGCATCGTGCCGAACGCGTCGAGCACCTGAGCCGCGAAAACCGCCAGCAGCAACAACGAGGCGAAGAGCAGCAGCGCCCGGCCGGTAGCCTTCCTGCCGGGCGACATGTGATCCGAGGCGACTGTGAACAGACGGTCGTGCTCGATTTGCGACGTTGGCTGCATACGGTTGCTACTCTATCGGCGCACACGGGCGCGCACGAAGTCATTCTTGCAGAAAGCAAGCGGCTGGCGGCGCCGTACGCCGCCAGCCGTATTGTCTCGGTGCATTCCGAGGGGCACCGAACCTGAGCTACATGCCGAGCGAAACCTTGTAGAGCTTGATCTGGCTGTCGCGGCCGATCTGGTCGGTGATCTTCTCCCAAGCTGCCGCGATGGCGTCCGCCGTTTCCTGGGCCGACGTGTACTGGCCGGCAAAGCCCTTCGCGAGCTCGTCCTCGGCGACCGAGTAGTACTGGAAGATGCCGGGGATGCGCGGCTCGATCGCGCCGTTCGGGTGGTTGTAGCTGTCCCGGTTCGAGCCGAGATAGTCCTCGATGAAGGCGCGGTCGTAGCCGGCCGCTTCCCATTCGTCGAAGTTGAAGTGGCTATTGCGGTACGGCTGGAAGCCGGACGGATAGGCCGACATCCACAGCGAGATGTCCTTGCCACCGAGATGCGCCGCCGCCGACCAGGCCGCCTTGCGCTTCTTCTCGTCTCCGGAGACGCGGTTGGTAACGTAGATGCCCCAGCCGAGATACGCGAGGTTCGGAGCGAAGTTCTCCTTCTCCTCCCACTCGCCGGTCTTGGAGTTGTAGACCTTGTCGGCGCCGGGGTTGATCGAGAAGCCGACGACATCGCCGACGACGGACGTGTCCGACGTGCGGGCGTTCGAGCCCACGTCGCCCCACCAGCAGATCATCGAACCGGTGCCGGCCAGGAACTGTTGGAAAGCCGTCGTGCCGGGGTCGGCGTTGATCTGGTCGGGCGGATAGGCGTCCGCCGCGATCAGATCCATCACGTCCTGGATCGCCTGCACGAAAGCCGGATTGTTGACCCGCGGCTTCATCGTGTCGGGATCGAACAGCCAGGCCGGATCGTCCGGATGCTTGGCATAGGCGGTAGCGCGGTCTTCCAGGAAGTAGAAGCCGAAGCCGCCCCAGCCCTTCAGTGGATCGAGGAAGCCGAAGGCGTCGAGGCCGGTTAGCGGGTCGGTCTGGCCCTTAACCGTCTTCGTCACCGCGTCGACTTCGGACCACTTGGTCGGCGCCTCGGCCATGCCCGAGATCGACCCGTCACCGAAATAGTCGGAGCGATAGGCGAAGGTGTGGCAGTCGCCGTCGATGGTGATGCGGTAGGTCTTGCCATCCCATGTGCCGACCGGCGGTTGCAGATAGCCCACGAGGTCTTCGGCATCGATCTGCTCCTTCACCCAGTCCGGCATCTCGTCGAGAAGACCCTTGCCGGCGGTGTCGCCCTCGAACGGCGCGCCCATCTCGATGATGTCGAAGTCCACCGTGCCCGTCGCGATCGACTGCTGAAGGCGCGGGTTGTAGTCGGCCTGGGCGAGGTCGATCCAGTTGATCTTGGCGCCGGTATAGGCCTCCCAGGGCTTGAGGAAACCGCGGAACAGGAAGTTGTGCTGGTTCTGGTTGTTGAGCCCGAGGAAGGTCAGCTCGACGCCGGCGAACTCGCCCTCGGCCACCCGCTCCTTGGTCGGGCCAAGGCACAACTCGCCGACCTTCTGCCAGTCGGCGTCGGTGGGAGAGCCTGCGCCGACGCCCGGGATCTTCAGTATCTGGGCGCGAAGATCGTCCTGCGCAAACGCGCGCGATACCGGGCCGAGCGCGCCGGTCGCAGCGAGCGCAGCTGTGCTCGCAGCCGCTCCCTTCAACACGCGGCGACGGCTCGCCTGCATCGCCATCAGTACGTCGTAGATGTCCTGTCGCATCGCTTTCCTCCCATCTTTATGCTCACCTGAGCACCCGGCGGGCGTCGCCGGCGTGGCTGCGGGTGGTACGGTGCATTGGATCTGCGTGCCGATGTCGGCAACGTGGCGTCATGTGCCTCTCTACTGGACACCTCTCGACGACACGCCCTTGCGGCGCGCCAAGCCCGGAATCAGTATGCAACCGCACCTCAAGGTGTCAACAAAACCGGCGGAGGCGGGATCAACTGCCCGAAGATATCAGCGCGTTGATTTCCGCCAGGGACGGCATTGACGGGGCGGTGCCGGCGCGCGTCACCGAAATGCCTGCGGCAGCACACCCAAAGCGCGCGGCCGCGGCCGAATCCATGCCCCTGGAAAGCGCGGCGGCGAACCCGCCGTTGAAGGCATCGCCGGCGCCGGTGGTTTCCACGACCGGCCCTGCCCTGAAGGCGGGAACCAGGGTGGACTGCTCCTTCGTGTGGAGCAGCGCGCCGGCCTCGCCCAGCGTGATGAGCGCGCTACCGACGCCCTTCGACAGGAAGAAGTCGCCGGCCTTTCGCGCTTCCTCCATGGTTCCGACCGGCATGCCGGTCAGGAGCGCGGCCTCGCTTTCATTCGGCGTGACGTAGTCGCAGAGCGGATAGATCGCGTCGTCGAGCGTTGCCGCAGGCGCCGGATTGAAGATCGTGACGACTCCGGCCTCGTTGGCGATCTCAAGTCCACGCAGCGCCGATTCGACGGGCTGTTCGAGCTGCGTAACGAAGACCGCGGCGTTCTGGATCGCATCGCCGGCCGCCGCCACATCGGCCGGCGTAATCGATCCCGCCGCGCCGGGAACGACGATGATCGCGTTCTCGCCGGTCACCTCGTCGACGAAGATATAGGCCGCGCCGGTCGGCTGATCATCGACCTCGACGACTTTCGGCGTGATCCCCTCCTCGCGCCAGGTCGCCAGCGCGATTGCGCCGAAGGCGTCTTTCCCGAGCTTTGAGAGGAAGGTCACGTCGGCGCCGGCGCGCGCTGCGGCGACGGACTGGTTCGAGCCCTTTCCGCCCGGACCCATCTTGAAGCCCGAACCGATGATCGTCTCACCCATCGCAGGCGGACGGCTTGCGCGAAACGCCAGATCGGCGACGAACACACCGAGGATCGCGACGCCACGCTTCGCATCAGCCATGTCGGAACACCAACGCTATTCCGCGTCGGGCGGGATGACGCCCTTCTTGAAAACAAAGCAGCCATAGAAGCGCCGCTCGCCGGTCTGGATCACGCAATAGGCCTTCTTCGCCACCTCGTAGAAGGCCATGCGCTCGATCGAGCCCATCGGCATCGCGCGCCCTTCCGCCGCGTCGATCTCCTTTTGCACCTCCGCCTGCACCGGGGGCACCTCATCGGGCTTGTCGACGATCTCCATCCTGAGTGCGGGATGCGCGACGAAGGAATCGAGCGGCATCACCGAGAGGATCGCTTTGGCGGCGCGGCCCGCCGTCACGCTGTCTATCCTGAGAAGGCGTCCAAGAACCGTCTGCCGGGCCACGGAGTCGGAAGGGAAGTTCGTGTCGGCGATGATAAGATCGTCGCCGTGCCCCATTGAACGCAGAGCGTAGAGCACGTCCGCGTTCAAGATCGGATCGATTGACTTCAGCATTGAGCGCTCCGCCGACGGCCCTGTCGTTCAGGCCTTTTGCCAATCGATAGAGCCGCAAATCACGATGTCAATTGCGGCACCTGCTGTCGCAACACGACTGGCCACATTTGCTGCGGAGGCCCGTCCCGGCGAGCCTTTCTCGAAAAGCCTCTCAGGCTCGGTCGATTCCACTTTTGACAGCGGAAAGCAGAACAGCGCACATTTGTCGCGACCAGTCTGGTCCGAACAAAACGGGAGAGGGAGCCATGCTATTTCGACCGATGCGGCACATTGCTGCCGCCGCCCTGCTTTGCGCAGGGCTTACAGTTCCAGCCTTTGCCGAGACCCCTGCCGATACTTTGGTAGAAGCCTGGCAGATCGACGACATCATTTCGCTCGACCCGGCCGAGATTTTCGAGTTCTCGACCTCCGAGATTGCCGGCAATACCTATGAGCGCCTGATCGGCTACGACCTGAACGACGTCTCCAAGGTCTTCGGCGTCGTCGCGGAGTCCTGGACCGTATCCGACGACCGCAAAACCATTACCTTCAAGATTCGCGAAGGCCGCAAGTTCGCCTCCGGCAACCCGATCACGGCTGAGGACGTGGTCTTCTCGCTTCAGCGCGCGATCAAGCTCGACAAATCGCCGGCCTTCATCATCGGCCAGTTCGGGCTCACACCCGACAACGTCGACGAGATGATCAAGCAGACGGGCGACTACGAGTTCACGTTCACCATGGACAAGCCCTACGCTACGAGCTTCGTCCTTTACTGCCTGACTGCGACCGTTGCTTCCGTGGTCGACAAGAAAGTTGCGATGGAGCACGAGGCCGACGGCGATTTCGGCTACGAGTGGCTGAAGACCCACTATGCCGGCTCCGGTCCGTTCACCATCCGCGAATGGCGCGCCAATGAGGCGGTCGTGATGGAGCGGAACGACAATTACTCCGGCACGCCGGCGCCGCTAGCCCGCGTCATCTATCGCCACATCGCGGAGACGGCGACGCAGCGCCTGCTGCTCGAGAAGGGCGACATCGACGTCGCCCGGAACCTCGGGCCCGAAGAGCTCGACGCGATTGCCTCGAATCCGGACATCAAGATCCAGTCGGCCCCCAAGGGCACCATCTATTACTTCAGCCTGAACCAGAAGAACGAGACCCTGGCCAAGCCTGAGGTCCGCGAGGCGATGAAGTGGCTGGTCGACTATTCGGCCGTTGGCGACACCATCATGAAGAGCCTCGGCGAGGTGCATCAGGCCTTCCTGCCGGCGGGCTTCCTCGGCGCTGTCAACGACAATCCCTACAAGCTCGACGTCGCCAAGGCGAAGGAACTGCTCGCGAAGGCGGGAGTGCCGGACGGCTTCAATGTCACGATGGACGTGCGCAACACGCAGCCGATCACTGGCATCGCCGAAGCCGTGCAGCAGACGATGGCCCAGGCCGGAATCAACATCGAGATCATTCCGGGCGACGGCAAGCAGACGCTGACCAAATACCGCGCCCGTCAGCACGACCTCTATATCGGCAGATGGGGTCCAGACTATCAGGACCCGCACACCAATGCGCAGACCTTCGCGTCCAATCCGGACAATTCGGACGATGCGGCGTCGAAAACGCTCGCCTGGCGCAATGCCTGGGACATTCCGGAGCTGACTGCCGAGGTCGACGCAGCGATCCTCGAGCAGGACACGGCAAAGCGCGCGGCCATGTATGAAGACCTGCAGAAGAAGGTCATGGACACCGGGCCGTTCGTGATCATGTTCCAACAGACCGAAGTCGCGGCGCTGCGCAAGAACGTGAACGGCTTCGTGCTCGGGCCGTCCTTCGACAACAACCTCGTCAGCATGACCACCAAGGAGTGAGCGTCGCTACTGCGCCGCGGGGGGCGAGCGCAGAAGAAGGAGGGCGTGTCCACGCCCTTCTTCACGTCGTTGGGGCGATCGTCCGGTTCGTCCTCACGATTCTCGTCACGCTCCTCGGGCTTGTCGCCGTCACCTTCCTGATCGGCCGCGTCGTGCCGATCGACCCGGTGCTTGCCATCGTCGGCGACCGGGCGCCGCAGAGCGTCTATCTCCGCGTGCGCGAGGAGCTCGGACTCGATCTCCCGCTCATCCAGCAGTTCTGGCTCTATCTCAAGAACGTGCTCGCCGGCGATTTCGGGCGCTCGGTGCTGACCACCAATCCGGTTCTCACCGACATTGCGCATTTCTTCCCGGCGACGATCGAGCTGGCGACGATGGGCACGCTGATCGGAACGCTGCTTGGAATCCCGCTCGGCGTGTTCGCGGCCGTACGCTCGGGCAGCCTTCTCGACCAGATCGTCCGCGTCGTCGGGCTCATCGGCTACTCGGTGCCGATCTTCTGGCTCGGGCTGATGGCGCTCCTTCTCTTCTACGCCAAGCTCGACTGGGTCTCGGGGCCCGGCCGGCTCGACATCTCCTATGACTACATCGTCACGCCGGTAACCGGCTCTATCCTCGTCGACAGCCTGATGCAGGGCCAGTTCGCGGTGTTCCGCAACGCCTTCTCCCACATCATCCTGCCGGCCTCGCTGCTCGGCTATTTCTCGCTCGCCTATATCAGCCGCATGACCCGCTCCTTCATGCTGAACGAGCTCAGCCAGGAATACATCGTGGCGGCACGGGTGAAGGGCATCTCCGAGGCGCGCGTGATCTGGCGCCATGCGCTCAGGAACGCCGCCGTCCCCCTGGTCACCGTCGTCGTGCTTTCCTACGCCGGGCTGCTCGAAGGCTCGGTGCTCACCGAGACGGTGTTCGCTTGGCCGGGGATCGGGCTTTATCTCACCAACTCGCTGCAGAACGCCGACATGAACGCCGTGCTCGGCGCGACGCTCACGATCGGCGTCACCTTCGTCGGACTGAACATTCTCTCCGACGTACTCTACCGTCTGCTCGACCCGAGGACGCGCTGAGATGGCGGACACATCGACCGCGCAGAATCGGCCCGGCCTCAAGGCGTGGCTGCTTGCGGCGGAGCCGGGCTCGCGGCTTCAAGCGCGGCTCGGCCGCTTCTACGTCAGCTGGCGGGCCTTCCTCGGCAATCCGCTTGCCGTCATCGGGCTCGTCATCGTCGTCGCGCTGTTGATCTGCGCGGCCTTCGCCGATCTCCTCGCTACGCATTCGCCCTATATCGGCGGCAACCTCAGAACCGAGCGGCTGCTTCCGCCCGATTCCGAGTTCTGGCTCGGCACCGACGACCAGGCGCGCGACATCTATTCGCGCATCGTCTACGGCTCGCGCCTGACGCTGCTTGTCGTCATCCTCGTATCCGTCATCGCCACGCCGATCGGCCTCGCGATCGGCACCATCTCCGGGTATTTCGGCAGCTGGGTCGACGTGGTGCTGATGCGGCTCACCGACATATTCCTCGCCTTCCCGCGGCTCGTGCTCGCACTGGCCTTCGTTGCCGCCCTCGGACCTGGAATCGAGAACGCGATCATCGCCATCGCCATCACCGCGTGGCCGCCCTACGCGCGCATTGCGCGGGCGGAGACGCTGACGATCCGCAACAGTGAGTTCATCCAGGCGGTGCGCCTGCAGGGCGGATCGTCGGCGCGCATCATCGTGAAGCACGTCGTGCCGCTCTGCCTCTCCTCGGTGATCGTCCGGGTCACTCTCGACATGGCGGGGATCATCCTGACCGCCGCCGGTCTCGGCTTCCTCGGCCTCGGCGCGCAGCCGCCGCTGCCCGAATGGGGCGCGATGATCGCGGCCGGGCGGCGCTTCCTCATCGACCAGTGGTGGGTGGCGGCGATGCCCGGCATCGCGATCTTCGTCGTCAGCCTCGGCTTCAATCTGCTCGGCGACGGCTTGCGCGACGTGCTCGACCCGAAGGCGGCAAAATGAGCGAACGGCCGCTTCTCGCGATCGAAGACTTGCGCGTCCGCTTCAAGCTTCGCCGCGGCACGGTCGAGGCGGTGCGCGGCATTTCCTTTTCGCTCGGGCGCGAGCGGCTCGGCATCGTCGGCGAGTCCGGCTCGGGCAAATCGCAGACGGGCCGCGCCATCCTGGGGCTGACGCCGCCGCCGGGCGAGGTCACCGCGAAGCGGCTGGAGTTCGACGGGATCGACCTTCTGTCCGCAGGCGCTTCGCAGGTGTGGCGGCTCCGCGGCTCGCGCATGACGATGGTGATGCAGGACCCGAAATACTCGCTCGACCCGGTGATGCCCGTCGGCGCGCAGATCGTCGAGGCCTACCGGGCGCACGTCAAGGCGTCGAATGCCGAGGCGCGGGAGAAAGCGCTCGAAATGCTCGCTGCCGTGCAACTTCGCGACCCGACGCGCGTGCTCTCGCTCTACCCGCATGAGCTTTCGGGCGGCATGGGCCAGCGCGTGATGATCGCCATGATGCTGGTCACCGACCCGGATCTGCTGATCGCCGACGAGCCCACATCCGCGCTCGACGTCACGGTACAGCTCGAGGTGCTGCGCATCCTCGACGACCTCGTTTCCCAGCGCGGCATGGGCCTGATCTTCATCAGCCACGATCTGGAGCTCGTCTCCTCTTTCTGCGACCGCGTGCTCGTCATGTATGCCGGCAAGGTGGTCGAGGAGCTCAAGGCCAGCAGGCTCGCCGACGCGCAGCATCCCTATACGCGCGGCCTGATGCGCTGCCTGCCGAAGCTCGAGGGCGACCAGCATCCGCTGCCGGTGCTTGACCGCGATCCCGCCTGGGCGCTTTGAAGATGGCGCAGCCGATCCTGAAGCTGGAGAATGTCTCGGTCGCCTTCGGCGGCGGGCGGCTGCGGGTGACGGCGGTCGACGACGTTTCGTTTGCGCTCAAGGACGGAGAATCGCTGGGGCTCGTCGGCGAGTCGGGCACGGGCAAGTCGACAGTGCTTCGTGCGATCAGCGGGCTCGCACCGATCCGCGACGGTCGCATCCTTCTCGACGGTCGCGAGGTGCCCTCCCCGCGCGATCTCGCCTTCTACGCGACCGTCCAGATGGTCTTCCAGGACCCCTACGGGTCGCTCCACCCGCGCCACACCGTCGACCAGATCCTCTCGGAGCCGCTGGCGATCCATCGCCGACCCGATCCCGACACGCTGATCTCCAACGTGCTCAGGGATGTCGGGCTCGGACCCTCGTTCCGCTTTCGCTACCCGCATCAGCTTTCCGGCGGGCAGCGTCAGCGCGTCGCCGTCGCCCGGGCGCTGATACTGCGCCCGCGGATCATCCTTCTCGACGAGCCGACCTCGGCGCTCGACGCTTCGGTTCAGGCGGAGATTCTGAATCTGCTCGAGGCGCTCAGGGCCGAGCACGGCCTCTCATACATCCTTGTCAGCCACGACCTTGCGGTCGTCGCGCATCTATGCGAGCGGCTTCTCGTCATGCAGCGTGGCGGGATCGTCGAGGAGATGACCGCCGACGAGCTCCGCGCCGGCGCTGTCGCCAATCCCCACACCGCCGCCATGGTCGCCGCGAGCCGCGGCTTCGAACGGCGAGCCAACTCCCTTTGACGCGTGGACGTTCCAGGTCCGCTCAAGCAGGCCGAGCCAGTTCTCGAAGCAGAGCTTCTTCAGAAGAGCTTCGCCGTAGCCCGCCGCGCGATAGGCCTCGACCAGGCGCGGCAGTCCGGCGACCGTGCCGATCTCTTCGGGCACCACCGCGCCGTCGAAATCCGAGCCGAAGCCGACTCTGTCCTCACCCAGCCGTTCGATCAGGTAATCGGTGTGGCGCACCATGTCCGACAGCGGCGTGTCGGCGCGCATGCGCCCGTCGGCGCGCAGGAAGCAGGTGGCGAAGTTGAGCCCCGCCATCCCGTCGCTCTCGCGGATTGCGGCGAGCTGCTTGTCGGTCAGGTTGCGCGAGTGCTCGGAGAGCGCATGGACGTTCGAGTGCGTAGCGACGAGCGGCGCGGTGGAAAGCCCCGCCACATCCCAGAACCCCTTCTCGTTCAGATGCGAGAGGTCGATCACGATGCCGAGCTCGTTGCAGGCCCTGACCAGGGCGCGGCCCTCGTCGGTCAGGCCGGGCCCAATGTCGGGTGTGCTCGGGAAGCGGAACGGCACGCCATGGCCGAAGATGTTGGGCCGACTCCACACCAACCCGAGCGAGCGGAGTCCCGCCTCGTAGAGGACTTCGAGCATGCGGAAGTCGCGGTCGATCGGCTCTGCACCTTCGATGTGGAGAACGGTGGCGAGCGCGCCTGCATCCACGCTCGCGCGGATATCGCCGACGTCGCGACAGAGGCGGACGGCACCTTCCGAGCGGCGCACGATGCGGAAGAGCAGCGACACCATCTGAAGCGCGACCGCCTGCGCCTGCGTCAGCTCCGACTGTGCCGGCAGCGGAACGTCGTAGGTCGCCGCCTGCATCAGCTTGTCGATCTTGTCGTGGTTGGCGCCACGCTTCGCAGGCGGCACGAAAACCGCGAAGAGCCCACCGGCAAAGCCGCCTTCGCGGGCGCGCGGCAGATCGATATGGCCGGCGCCGTCGCCATTGAGGAACGAGGCGGCGCCCCCGTCCGACTCGGACTTCAGCATGAGGCGCAGGAGCACGTCGTTGTGCCCATCGAAAATCGGGATCATTGGTCCACAGAGAGGGAGTGAGTGAAGCTACGTTCCGCTTATCGCATACGAAGCCAGGCGGCCAGAGGAACGGCGCTTTCAGCCGAATTTCGTCAGATAGGCCTCGCACATCGGCGTAGTCTGCTCGGTGTAGGAAACACCCATCGCCTTCGCGAGATCCGTCTCCGAATGCGAGCCGATCCAGGCGACGAGAAGCATGCGGCGGAGCATGACGAAGGTCTCCATTTCCGCCTCCTCCTCTGCGGAGAGCGGCAGCACCTTGCGGTAGCCGGCGATCCAGGAGTGAAGCAGCTCCGGCACGTGCGGCTCGTGCTCGAAGAAGGAGACGGCTGCCGCAGCGTCGTAGAGTCGCCAGGAAAAGCCGCAATCGTCGAAGTCGATGACCTTCACCGTCTCGCCGTCGATCAGGAGATTGGCGAGGCGCATGTCGCAATGGATGAGGCCGAAGCGCTCCGGCGCCTTGCCGAATCTCTCAAGCCGTTCGCCGATCAGGTCGACGGTGCGGCCGAAGAGCCGGGCGGTCGCTTTGTCGACCCCCACGCCGTCGGCCCAGCGTCCCCAATGCGGCCGCTCGCCGAGGCTGGTGTCGAAATCCCAGGTGAAGCGCTCGAAGCCCGCCGGCCGTGGCCAGCCTTCGGAGTGCTTGTGCATCCGCGCCGCCGTCTCGCCGAGCACCGCGAACTTTTCGACGAGGTGCTCGGTTTCGGAGGGCTCCCTGCCCGCCTCCCATTCGAAGAGCACGACGTGGCGCGGATGCGTCATCGCCGCGTGCCCGACTAGCTGGATCAGCTCGCCATCGAGGCCCGGTTGCGGCACCGGCGTCTCGACGACGTCGTCTCGCCTCAGCGCCTGAAGCCAGGCCAGCTCCGAGGCGATCGCGTCCCGCGAATGATAGCCCTCGCGATGGATGCGCAGCGCGTATTCGCGGCCGGTATCGGCGGCGCGCGCACGATAGGTCGCGTTTTCCGAGACGTTGACGAGGCTCGGCGGCTCGGCGGCCTCGATGCCGTATTCGGCTAGCGCGGCCTCCGCGAGCTCGCCAAGGCACTCAAGCCGCCGCTCCTGGGGAAGATCGTCGAACCGCATTCGCCCCGCTCGTGAAACTGCGGCGCAAGCTCTTTCCTTTGCGGTCTTGGATCAACCGGTCCCCAGGCGATTTCCTCGGCCGGCCCCATGCGCCAATTCGTCCCAAGCGGACGCGCGAAGAGGTGCATTTTGCGCGCAGAACGCCATTGCGTCCGACTGCTCCCTCATCTATCAAATATCCTAGTTCATCACTGATAAATGATGTCTCAGACGTGATTACTGCGGCTCAACTTCGGGCGGCACGGGCGCTCGCGGGCCTCGATCAGAAGGCGATCGCCGAGCTTTCGGGCCTGTCGGTTCCGACCATCCAGCGCATGGAAGCGAGCGACGGCGTCATCCGCGGCAACGTCGACTCCTTGATGAAGCTGATCGGCGCGCTCGATGCGGCCGGAATCGAGCTGATCGGCGAGGATGCGACCAGCCAAGGTGGCGGGCGGGGCGTGCGTTTGAAGAAATGAGCGTCGTACTCCTCTTCGTGGCCGCGCTCCTCGTGCTTGCGCTGCTGCCGATCGGGTTCGGTCGCGCGGCTCGCGTCTCGACAGCGCTCTATCTCGCCGCGACGGCGATCTCGCTCTTTCTCTTCGGCTTCGCTCTATCGCATCTCGTGTCGGGCGGTGCGCCGCTCACCCTGAAGCTGCCGATCGGGCTTCCCTTCGTCGGCGCAAATTTCCGCCTCGACGCGCTCTCCGCCTTCTTTCTCGCCGTCGTCAATCTCGGCGGCACCGCCGCCAGTCTCTACGGGATCGGCTACGGCCGGCACGAGAAATCGCCGGAGCGCGTGCTGCCGTTCTATCCGGCCTTCCTTGCCGCAATGAACCTCGTCGTGCTCGCCGACGACGCCTTCACGTTTCTCTTGTCGTGGGAGTTCATGTCGCTCGCCTCGTGGGCCCTCGTCATGGCGCACCACAAGGAGCGCGGCAACGCGCGGGCCGGCTACATCTACCTGGTGATGGCGGGCTTCGGCACGTTCTGCCTGCTCCTCGGCTTTGGCCTGCTCGCGGGACCGGACGGCGGCTACACCTTCGAAGCGATGCGCGCGGGGCATGCGACGCCGCTCATCGAGGCGCTGATCCTTGCGCTCGTCCTCGTCGGCGCCGGATCGAAGGCCGGCCTCGTGCCGCTCCATGTCTGGCTGCCGCTTGCCCATCCGGCGGCGCCGAGCCACGTCTCGGCGCTGATGAGCGGCGTCATGACCAAGGTCGCCGTCTACGGGTTCGTCAGGATCGTCTTCGACCTGCTGAACGGCGGGAGCTGGTGGTCGGGGCTCGTCGTGCTCGTGCTCGGCGGCGTCACCGCGGCGCTCGGCGTGCTCTACGCGCTGATGCAGCACGATCTGAAGCGCCTCCTCGCCTACCACACGGTCGAGAATATCGGCATCATCTTCATCGGCCTCGGGCTCGCGCTGGCCTTCCAGGCGAACGGGATGGCCGCCGGCGCGGCGCTGGCTTTGACGGCGGCGCTCTTCCACGTCTTCAACCATTCGCTCTTCAAGAGCCTGCTCTTCTTCGGCGCCGGCGCCGTTCTGACCGCGACCGGGGAACGCGACATGGAGCATCTCGGCGGGCTGATCCACAAAATGCCGCTGACGAGCTTCGCCTTCCTCGTCGGCTGCGTGGCGATCTCGGCGCTGCCGCCACTGAACGGCTTCGTCTCGGAGTGGCTGACCTTCCAGGCGATCCTGATCAGCCCGGTGCTGCCGCAATGGGCGCTGAAGCTCACCATTCCCGCCGTCGGCGCGCTGCTTGCGCTCTCCGCCGCACTCGCCGCCGCCTGCTTCGTCAAGGCGTTCGGCATCACCTTCCTCGGCCGCGCACGGAGCAAAGCCGCCGAGGCAGCGACCGAGGTCGACCGCTTCTCGCTCACCGCGATGTTCGCGTTATCCGCGCTGTGCCTGCTCGCCGGTATCCTGCCCGGCTTCGTGATCGACGGGCTCGCGCCGGCGATCCAGGGCCTCGTGGGCGCACACATGCCTCCTCAGGCGGGAGAACGGTGGCTCTCGATCGTGCCGATCGCGGAGAGCCGCAGCTCCTATGACGGGCTTCTCGTCTTCATCTTCATCGCGCTTTCGGCCTTCATCGCGGCGACCGCCGTCCATCGCCTCGCCTCGCACGCGCTTAGACGCTCAGACCCGTGGGACTGCGGCTTCCCGAATGCCGATCCGGCGACGCAGTACACCGCGGGGAGTTTCGCCCAGCCGATCCGCCGCGTCTTCGGGACGCTCGTCTTCCGCGCGCGCGAGCATGTCGAGATGCCGCCACCGGGATCGCTCGAACCGGCGCGCTTCGAGACGACGCTGCGCGATCTCGTCTGGGACGGAATCTACGCGCCGATCGCCGGCGGCATCAACTATGCCGCGGACCACATCAACTGGATGCAGTTTCTGACGGTCCGGCGCTACCTGACGCTGGTTTTCGTCTCGCTCGTCGCGCTTCTCCTGGTGCTGGCGCTGTGAGCACGATCCTCGACCTTCTGGTTCAGGGCGCGCAGATGGCGCTGGTTCTTCTGCTTGCGCCATTCCTGACCGGCCTCGTGCGCAAGGTGAAGGCGCGCCTCCTGCGCCGGCGAGGTCCACCGGTGCTGCAGCCCTATCGCGATCTCATCCGGCTCTTCAGGAAAGAGGTCGTGCTTGCGCACAATGCGTCGTGGCTCTTCCGTGTCGCTCCCTATCTGATCTTCGCGGCGACTTGGGTCGCGGTCGCGCTCGTCCCGACGTTTGCGACCGGCCTCACCTTCTCCTGGTCCGCGGACCTGATCGCGATCACCGCGCTGATCGGCGGCGCTCGCTTCTTCCTGGCGCTCGCCGGCATGGACGTCGGCACGAGCTTCGGCGGCATCGGTGCAAGCCGCGAGGTAATGATCGCCTCCCTCGCCGAGCCGGCGATGATCATGATCACCTTCACCGTCGCTCTCATCGCAGGGTCGACGCAGCTTTCGAGCATCGCGCAGTTCATGCTCTCGCCGGAAGCGGGCTTGAGCGTCTCGCTCGGCTTGGCGCTCGTGGCGCTCATCATCGTCTCGCTTGCGGAGAACGCCCGCGTGCCGGTCGACAACCCGGCGACGCATCTGGAACTCACCATGGTGCATGAGGCGATGGTGCTCGAATACTCGGGCCGCCACCTTGCGATGGTGGAGCTTGCGGCGTCGCTGAAGCTCCTCCTCTACGTCTCGCTCATCGCCTGCATCTTTGCGCCCTGGGGGCTCGCGGCGCCCGGCGCGGGGCCGATTGCGCTTGCGGTCGGCGCCTTCTCCTATCTGGTGAAACTTACAATCGGTGCCGGCCTCCTCGGCCTCTTCGAAACGGCGATCGCCAAGATGCGCGTCTTCCGCGTGCCGGAGTTTCTGGGTGGCGCCTTCATGCTCGGGCTGCTCGCGACCCTCCTCCTGTTCGTCCTGCGGAGTCATTGATGGACGGGTTCATCTTCGACGTCGCACATCTCTTCGCCGGCGGCCTCGTGCTCGCCAGCCTGATGCTGCTCTATCAGCGGCGGCTCTATGCGCTCCTGAACGTCTTCGCCGTCCAGGCCTTCGTTCTGGCGCTGTCGGTCGCATGGCAGGCGTACATTCAGGACGCGCCGCACCTCTACATCACCGCCGCGATCGCCCTCGTCTTCAAGGCCATCGTCATTCCGGTCGTGCTTCACCGGATGATCGTGCGCCTCGGCATCCATCGCGAAATCGAGACGGTCGTCGGCATCGGACCGACGATGCTGGTCGGCATGGGGCTCGTCGCGCTTTCAACGGTCGTGATGCTGCAGGTGGCCGGCGCGGTCGACCCGCTGGCACGCGAGGATCTCGCCTTCGCGCTTTCTGTGGTGCTTCTCGGCCTGCTCCTCATGGTGACGCGGCGGAATGCCGTCAGCCAGGTGGTCGGCTTCATGTCGGTGGAGAACGGACTGGTGCTCGCCGCGACTGGCGCGCGCGGCATGCCGTTCGTCGTTGAGATCAGCGTCGCGTTCTCGATCCTGATCGCCTTCATCGTCATCGGCATCTTCCTCTTCCGCATCCGCGAGCGCTTCGACACCGTCGACATCGAGACGATCGACAGCTTCAGGGGTGAGCTCCGATGAGCGCGCTTCCCTTCGAGCCGATCTATGCGGTGCTTCTGATCCCGATCGTCGCTGCGGGAGTCCTTGCCTTCGTGCCGGATTTCCGCATCGGCGCGCGCATCAACTCGCTCGCCGCCTTCGCCACTTTCCTCGCCGCGCTTTCGCTCCTCGCGGTGCGGCCAGAGCCGGGCACCTACATCCTGGTTGACGATCTGAACGTCGTCTTCGTGGTGCTCTCGACCTTCGTCGGCTTCACCACCTCGGTCTTCAGCGCCAGCTATATCGCGCACGAAGTAGAGATCGGTCGGCTGACGCCGACGCATCTTCGCTTCTATCACGCCATGTACCAGACGCTGATGTTCGCCATGAACCTGGCACTGGTCGCCAACAATATCGGGCTGATGTGGGTGGCGATCGAGATCGCGACGCTCACCACCGTCTTGATGGTCGGCATCTACCGAACGCACGAGGCGCTGGAAGCCGCGTGGAAATACTTCATCCTCGGCTCCGTCGGCATCGCGCTGGCGCTCTTCGGCACGATTCTCGTCTACACGGCCGCTCAGCCGGTCGTCGGCGAAGGCGTCGACGCGATGGTGTGGACGACGCTGATGGAGAAGGCGAGCACTTTCGATCCGGCGCTGCTCAACCTCGCCTTCGTGTTTCTGCTTCTCGGCTACGGCACCAAGGTCGGCTTGGCGCCGCTCCACGCATGGCTCCCCGACGCGCACGCCGAAGGCCCTACGCCGATCTCGGCGGTGCTCTCGGGGCTCCTCCTCAACGTCGCGCTCTACGCCGTGCTCCGCTTCAAGATGCTGCTTGCCGCCAACCCCGAGGCGCTGGCGCCGGGGCCGCTGATGGTGATCCTCGGGCTCCTGTCGCTGCTCTTCGCCGCGCTCATGCTTTACCGGCGGCGCGACATCAAGCGGCTCTTCGCCTATTCCTCGATCGAGCACATGGGCATCATCGTCTTCGCCTTCGGCATGGGCGGCCCGCTCGCCAACTTCGCCGGCCTGCTGCACATGACGATGCACTCGCTGACGAAGTCGGCGATCTTCTTCTCCGTCGGCCATATCGCGCAGGTGAAAGGCACGCAGCGGATATCCGACATGGGCGGGCTCACCGAGACGCATCCCTGGCTCGGCTGGGGACTTCTCCTCGGCGTCGCGGCGATCGCCGGCATGCCGCCGCTCGGGCTCTTCATGAGCGAGTTCCTGATCGTCTCCTCGACTTTCGCCCGCGAGCCGCTTCTAGCTATCCCGCTCGTCGCCGGACTTCTGATCGCGCTCGGCGCGCTGTTTCTCAGGATGAACAGCATCGCCTTCGGCGAGCCGCGCGGAGCGAACGCACCGGCGAAGGCCTCCTACGTCCCGATGTTCCTGCATCTCGCGCTGGTGCTTTGCGCCGGCATCTTCCTGCCTGGGCCGCTCGTCGCCTGGTTCCGGCACGTCGCCGATCTGCTCGGGTAGCGGCACGATGTTCATTCTCCGCGCATTGATCGCCGATGGCGCAAGGGCGAAGGCTCACCATCCGTGGCCGCGCGTTGCGGTCGACGCGAAGACCTGGACCGCGGCAGTGGAGAGCCTTGCAGCGGGCGATCTGACGCTGGTCGGGCTCTGGGGCGACGGCGGCGACGTGCACATGGCGCTTTGCAACGAGCCGGCTTCCGAGTTCGCCGTCATCACTCTCGCCTGCCTCGACGGACGCTTCCCTTCGGTCGGCAGAGCGCATCCGCCGGCAATCCGGCTCGAGCGCACGATCCGCGATCTCTTCGGCCTTGAGCCGGACGGCGCAGATGACATACGCACCTGGCTCGACCACGGCCGTTGGGGCATCCGTCATCCGCTCGGTGCGGCCGTGCCTGCCGATTCCGGCGGCGACGCCTACGCTTTTCTGCCCAACGAGGGCGAGAGCCTGCACCAGATACCCGTCGGGCCGGTGCACGCCGGCATCATCGAGCCCGGGCACTTCCGCTTCACCGCCAACGGCGAGGCCGTCGTGCGGCTCGAAGAGCGGCTCGGCTACGTGCACAAGGGCATCGAGGGCTTGATGGAGGGTGCCGGCCTCGATCAGGCACGACGGCTCGCTGGCCGCACCTCCGGCGACAGCACAGTCGCCTATGCGCTCGCGTTCGCGCGTGCCGCGGAATCGGCGCTCGGCATCAAAGCACCAGCGCGCGCGTATTACCTCCGCGCGCTCATGGCGGAGCTTGAGCGCCTCGCCAACCATTTCGGCGACATCGGCGCGATCTGCAACGACGCGACGTTCCCGCTGATGCTGGCACAATGCGGCATCCTGCGCGAGCGGGTGCTGCGCGCCGCCGAAGCCTCGTTCGGGCATCGGCTGATGATGGACCGGATTCTTCCAGGCGGCGTCGCGGGGGATCTTTCACCCGAACACGCACTGCTGCTCAGCGCACTCGTCGGTGAGATACGCCGTGTATTCCCGAAGCTCGTCGAGCTTTACGACAACACCGCTTCGCTGCAGGACCGCACCGTCGGGACCGGCTTTCTTTCACCAGCTTTGGCCCGCCAGTTCGGCGCTGGCGGATTCGTCGGACGCGCGTCAGGCCGGCGCTTCGACGCCCGGAAAGTGCCGGGCTGTCCGCCTTACGACGTGCTCGACTTCGACGTGGCGACGCGCGACGACGGCGACGTCAATGCGCGGGTCTGGGTGCGCATCCGCGAAGTCGAGCAGAGCCTCTCGTTGATCGATCAGATACTGGACCGGCTGCCGGATGGGCCGACAGCCGTTCCAGTCGAGCCCGCCACGGGCGAGGCGCGCGAAGGCGTCGCGCTGGTCGAAGGCTTCCGCGGCGACGTTCTCGTCTGGCTCCGGCTCGATGCCGACGGGCGGGTGGCGCGCTGTCATCTGCGCGATCCGTCCTGGTTCCAGTGGCCGCTGCTCGAGGCCGCGATAGAAGGCAACATCGTCGCCGACTTCCCGCTCTGCAACAAGAGCTTCAACTGCTCCTATTCGGGGCACGACCTTTAGGCGGCGCCATGCGGAGAACCCTCTTCGAAAGCATCGTGCACGGGCCGCTGACCGAGCCGCGGCCCGATCCCGACGAGCAGTCGCTCGCTGAGCTGGCGCAGACGCTCGACGGCGCTGCGCGCAAGCGGCTCGGCCGCTCGCTGTCGATCCGCGAGGTCGATGCCGGCTCCTGCAATGCCTGCGAGCTCGAGATCCACGCGCTCAACAACGCCTTCTACGATCTCGACCGCTTCGGCCTGCGCTTCGTCGCCTCGCCGCGGCATGCCGACGTGCTTCTCGTCACTGGGCCGGTGACGAAGAACATGGAAGAGGCCCTCTTACGCACCTATGCCGCCACGCCCGATCCGAAATGGGTTGTCGCGGTCGGAAACTGCGCTTTCGATGGCGGCATCTTCGCCGATTCCTATGCCGTCACCGGCGGCGTCTCGAAGGTGGTTCCGGTTAGCCTTCACATCCGCGGCTGTCCGCCCTCGCCGACCGCGCTCTTGAAGGGACTGATCGCGCTCGTTGAGCAGGGCAGTCGCAGCTGGAACGAAAGCCTCAAGCCCGGCGCCCGTGGCGCCTAGGGACGCAGCGTGCCGGGAGCGGCAGCGCCCGCCGCGTCTTGCAGCGCAATCCTCTCGGGATGCGTGAAGATCTCGAAGCCGTCGTCGCGGGCGACGGCGACGAGCGTGATCCCCGCCTCGTCCGCCATGCGGATCGCGAGCGCCGTCGGGGCGGATACTGCGACCAGGATCGGGCTTCCTAGCACCGATGCCTTCTGCACCATCTCGACGGAGACGCGGCTCGTCAGGAGCAGCACGCAGTCGGTGGCCCTCAAACCAGCGCGCGCAGCGGCGCCGACGAGCTTGTCGAGCGCGTTGTGGCGGCCGACATCCTCGCGCGCGAGCAAAAGCCCCTCCCCCGGCCGCCACAGCCCGGCGGCGTGGACGGCACGGGTCTCGCGGTTGACCGGCTGCGCGGAAGCGAGGGATTTCAACGCGCCGGCAATCGCTTGCGCGCCGAGGCTCAGGTCACCACCTTTCACTTGAACCGGCGCCCGGACAGCCTCGGCGAGACTGTCGATGCCGCAAAGCCCGCAGCCGGTCGGCCCAGCGAAATGCCGGCGCCGCGACGCAAGCGCGTCGGCGCGCGGCTTCGACAGCCACATGCGGAGCTCGATGCCGGCCTCCTCGGGCACGATCTCAAGCGAGCTTATCTCGGAGGGGGCGCCGACGATGTTCTCCGTCAGGCTGAAGCCGATGGCGAAGTCCTCGAGGTCCGCCGGCGTCGCCATCATCACCGCCTGCGTCGACCCGTCATAGGTCAGGGCGATCGCCGTCTCTTCCGGCACGGCGCGCGCGTCGGCCAAGGACTTGCCGGAGCGACAGGCGATGTTCTTGACGCGGCGGAGCGGCTGCGGTGGGCCGTCCACGCCCTTCGGCGTCGTCATCCTCCGGCCGCTGTTTCGCGGCGGAGCGCCTCGAGCACCAGCGGGTCGAGCCCCTCACCGCCCGACGCCGCGTGAGCAGCAAGCTCCTTGCGCATGCGCCCCGTCCAAAAGGACCGAATGTGCTCGCCCACGCCCGCCACCGCCCTGTCCTCCGGATAGGCGCGGAAATAATCGGCGATCTGGTTCGCCATCCGCACCAGTTTCTGGAGCTTCTCCGACACTGGTCGCGCTCCTACTCGGCAGCGTCGAGGTGCGCTTCGACGCGGCGCATCGTGCGCGCCTCCTCCTCGAAGTGCTCCTGCCATGCCGACGGGCCGTTGGTGCGGCGGACCTGCACGGCCGTCACCTTGTATTCGGGGCAGTTCGTGGCCCAATCGGAGAAGTCGGTGGTGACGACATTTGCGCCCGAGATCGGGTGATGGAAAGTCGTGTAGACGACACCGGGCTGCATGCGCTCGCTGACGTGTGCGCGCAGCGAAATCTCGCCGGAGCGGCTTTGGATGGCGACGAGGTCGCCGGTCCTGATGCCGCGGTTTTCCGCGTCATGGGGGTGGATCTCGAGCACGTCCTCGTCGTGCCAGGCGACGTTGGCGGTGCGGCGGGTCTGCGCACCGACGTTGTACTGCGAGAGAATCCGCCCGGTGGTCAGGATCAGCGGGAAGCGCGCGCCGGTCCGCTCCTCGGTCGGCACGAACTCGGTCAGCATGAAGCGGCCCTTGCCGCGCACGAACTTGCCGACATGCATGACCGGCGTTCCTTCCGGCGCGTTGTCGTTGCACGGCCATTGGATCGAGCCGAGACGGTCGATCTTGTCGAAGGAGACGCCCTTGAAGGTCGGCGTCAGCGCGGCGATCTCATCCATGATCTCCGAGGGGTGCGCGTAGCTCATCTCGTAGCCGAGCGCGTTGGAGAGCGCCTGCGTCGCCTCCCAGTCGGCCATGCCGGAGAGCGGCGGGATCACCTTGCGCACGCGGCTGATGCGCCGCTCGGCGTTGGTGAAGGTGCCGTCCTTCTCCAGGAACGTCGCGCCGGGCAGGAAGACATGCGCGTATTTCGCCGTCTCGTTCAGGAAGATGTCGTGGATCACCACGCATTCCATAGCCTTCAGGCCGGCGGTGATGTGTTGCGTATCGGGGTCGGACTGGGCGATGTCCTCGCCCTGGATGTAGATGCCCTTGAAGTTCCCGTCGATCGCCTCGTCGACCATGTTCGGGATCCTAAGGCCCGGCTCGCTGGAGAGGTCGAGGCCCCACAAAGCCTCGAAGCTCTGGCGGACCGCGTCGTCGGCGACGTGGCGGTAGCCGGGGAACTCGTGCGGGAAGGATCCCATGTCGCACGAGCCCTGCACGTTGTTCTGGCCGCGCAGCGGATTCACGCCGACACCTTCCTTGCCGATATTGCCGGTCGCCATCGCAAGGTTCGCCATGCCCATCACCATGGTCGAGCCCTGAGAGTGCTCGGTGACGCCGAGGCCGTAATAAATCGCGGCGTTGCCACCGGTGGCATAAAGCCGTGCTGCAGCGCGCACTTCCGCCGCCGGCACGCCGGTAGCCTTCTCAAGCGCTTCCGGCGAATTCTTCTCTTCGGCGATGAACTTCGCCCAGGCGGCAAAGTCCTCCGGCTCGCAGCGCTCGCGCACATAGGCCTCGTCGATGAGCCCCTCGGTCACGACGACATGCGCCATGGCGTTGATGATGGCGACGTTGGTGCCGGGAAGAAGCTGCAGATGATGCTCGGCCTTCACGTGCGGCGACTTCACCAGATCGATCTTGCGCGGATCGACGACGATGAGCTTCGCGCCTTCGCGAAGCCGCTTCTTCATGCGCGAGGCGAAGACCGGGTGCGCGTCGGTCGGATTGGCGCCGATCACGACGATGACGTCGGCCTTCTCGACCGACTTGAAGTCCTGTGTTCCGGCCGAGGTGCCGAAGGTGGATTTGAGGCCGTACCCCGTCGGAGAATGACAAACGCGGGCGCAGGTATCGACGTTGTTGTTCTTGAAAGCAGCGCGCACCAGCTTCTGCACGAGGTAGGTCTCCTCGTTGGTGCAGCGCGAGGAGGTGATGCCGCCGATTGCATCGCGGCCGTATTTCTCCTGGATGCGCTTGAACTCCGAAGCGGTGTGCCGGATCGCCTCTTCCCAGCTCACCTCGTGCCACGGGTCGGTGATCTTTTCGCGGATCATCGGCTTGGTGATGCGGTCTTTGTGGGTGGTGTAACCCCAGGCGAACCGGCCCTTGACGCAGGAATGGCCCTCGTTCGCCTTACCGTCCTTGTAGGGGACCATGCGCACGACCTCCGGTCCACGCATCTCCGCCTTGAAGGAGCAGCCGACGCCGCAATAGGCGCACGTGGTCACCACCGAGTGCTCCGGCTGGCCGATCTCGATCAGCGACTTCTCGGAGAGCGTCGCGGTCGGGCAGGCCTGCACGCAGGCGCCGCAGGAAACGCACTCGGAGGCAAGGAAGCCTTCGTCAATTCCGGCCGCCACCTTCGATTCGAAGCCGCGGCCTTCGATGGTGAGCGCGAAAGTACCCTGCACTTCCTCGCAGGCGCGCACACAGCGCGAGCAGACGATGCATTTCGACGGCTCGAAGGTGAAGTAGGGATTCGACTCGTCCTTCGGATGCCAGTCGGCGTTTGGCTTGCCGTCGCTCTTGGCGAAGACGTGGTTGGCGCCGTCATAGCCGTAGCGCACGTCGCGCAGGCCCACGGCGCCGGCCATGTCCTGCAGCTCGCAGTCGCCGTTCGCCGCACAGGTCAGGCAATCGAGCGGATGATCGGAGATGTAGAGCTCCATCACGCCGCGGCGGATGCGGTGAAGCCGCTCCGTCTGAGTGTGCACGGCCATGCCTTCCGCGACCGGCGTGGTGCAGGAGGCGGGAGTCCCGGCGCGGCCCTCGATCTCGACCAGGCAAAGCCGGCAGGAACCGAAGGCGTCGAGCATGTCGGTCGAGCAGAGCTTCGGAATCTTCGTGCCGGCCTCCATGGCCGCGCGCATGATCGAGGTGCCTTCCGGCACCGTCACCGGGCTGCCGTCGATCGTGACGGTGACGAGCGTCTCCGATTTCGTGCGCTTGGTGCCGTAGTCGATCTCGTGGACGAGGGACATGTGCCTCTCCTACTCCGCAGCCTGCATGCGCCGGGCATGCGCGCCGCTGAAATCCTCGGGGTAATGACGAAGAGCGCTCAACACCGGAAACGGCGTGAAGCCGCCGAGCGCGCAGAGCGAGCCGAACCGCATCGTCTCGCAAAGCTCCTCGACGAGCGCGAGGTTCGCCTCGACGTTCTCGCCGGCAACGATGCGGTCGATGACCTCCGTCCCGCGGATCGAGCCGATACGGCAGGGCGTGCACTTGCCGCAGGACTCGATGGCGCAGAACTCGAGCGCGAAACGCGCCTGCTCGGCCATATCCACCGTGTCGTCGAAGACGACGATGCCGCCGTGGCCGATCAGCCCGTCCTTCGCTGTGAAGGCCTCGTAGTCGAACGGCGTGTCGAAAAGCTCCGGCGGGAAATACGCGCCGAGCGGTCCGCCGACCTGCACGGCACGGACCGGACGGCCGGTCGCGGTGCCGCCGCCGATGTCGTTCACGAGGTCGCCGAGCGTCACGCCGAAGGCCGTCTCGAAGAGCCCGCCATGCTTGACGTTGCCGGCGAGCTGGATCGGCATGGTGCCGCGCGAGCGGCCCATGCCGAAGTCGCGGTATCTCTCCGCGCCCTCAGATAGGATGTAGGGCACGGCCGCGAAGGTCAGCACGTTGTTGATGATCGTCGGCTTACCGAAGAGGCCCTTATGCGCGGGAAGCGGCGGCTTGGCGCGCACCTGCCCGCGCTTGCCTTCGAGGCTTTCGAGAAGCGACGTCTCCTCGCCGCAGACATAGGCGCCGGCGCCCATCCTGACTTCCAACTCGAAGGCCTTGCCGGAGCCGCCGACATCCGGCCCGAGCAGGCCGGCGCGACGCGCCGCAGCGATCGCCGCGTTCATAGCGATCTCGGCATGCGGATATTCGGAGCGGAGATAGACGAAGCCCTTCGTCGCGCCGATCGCGAGACCGGCGATGGTCATTCCTTCGATCAAGAGGAAGGGGTCGCCTTCCATGATCATGCGGTCGGCGAAGGTACCGCTGTCGCCCTCGTCGGCATTGCAGACAACGTATTTCCGCCCGGCCGCTGCTTTGAGCGCCGTCTCCCACTTGATGCCGGTCGGGAAGCCGGCGCCGCCGCGGCCGCGTAGCCCAGAGGCCTTCACCTGCTCGACGATCTCGGCCGGCGGCATCTTCAGCGCGTGCGCGAGTCCCGCGGTGCCGCCATGTGCGCGGTAATCGTCGAGCGAGCGGGGATCGACCACGCCGCAGCGGGCGAAGGTAAGCCGCGTCTGCCGCTTCAGGAACGGGATCTCTTCGGTGGCCCCGAGAAAGAGCCCGCTCGGCTTCCCTTCGAGAAAGCCTGCCTCGAAGAGTTCCTTCACGTCGTGCGGCGCGACGGGCCCGTAGGCGACGCGGCCCGTCTCGGTCTCCACCTCGACCAGCGGCTCGAGCCAATAGAGGCCGCGCGAGCCGTTCCGCACGATCTCCACCGCAGTTCCCTGCTCAGCGGCGACGCGCTCGATCGCCTGCGCCACGTCATCAGCGCCGACAGCAAGCGCGCCGGCGTCGCCCGGAACGAAGACGCGCACGCTCACTGGTTGACCTCCGCGGCGATCGCGTCCGCGCGCTCGTGATCGATCCGGCCGACGACGCGTCCGTCGACCATGGCGGAAGGCGCGGTGGCGCAAAGGCCGAGGCAGTAGACGGCTTCGAGCGTTACGCGCCCGTCCGGCGACGTCTCGCCGAAACCGACGCCGAGGCGCTGGCAGATGTGCTCCGCCACCTCGCGCCCGCCCGCTGCCTGGCAGGCCTCGGCGCGGCAGAGCTTCACGACGTGCCGCCCCGGCGGCTCCCGGCGATAGTCGTGATAGAAGGTGAGGACGCCGTAGACCTCCGCGGGTGAGATGTTGAGCGCCTCGGCGACGATCGGCAACGCCGCATCCGGGACGTAGCCGAGCGTTTCCTGCACCTTGTTCAGAATCGGCAGCGTCGCGCCGTCGACGCCTCTATGCGCGTCGACGATCTCGCGAACGAGCGCGTCGTGGCCATCGCCCGACATTTCACTGTCCTTGATCGTATATGCCGATCAAAAAGCACCAGAATCGGCAAGAAATCAATAAAGACGACCGGTCGGTTGATAGAGAACTCCTATTAAAGCCCGCCGTGGCTAGACGAGCGCCTCCGCGACCTTGCGCGCTTCGGCCACAAGCGCCAGCGCCAGCGGGGTCATCGGCTCGCGGTGCGGCACGACGAGGCCGACTGTGTGGGTCGCCTCCGGCTCGACGATCGGGATGGCGCGGACGCGGTCGGTCAGGCCAAGCGTCGAGGCCAGCTTCTCCGGCATGACGCTCGCCCAGCGCCCGGTCCTGACATGCGAGTAGAGCACGATCATCGAATTCGACTCGAGCGTGGTCTGCGGGTGCGCGCCGGCGGCGACGAGCAGCGCGTCGATGATGCGGCGGTTCTGCATGTCGGGTGTGAGCAGGCAGAGCGGCACCGTCCCGACCTCCGCCCAATTGACACTCTCGCGGTCGCCGAAAGGTCCTTCGATCGAAGTGACGAGGCGATATCGCTCCTTGTAGATCGGCACGGTGTTGACACGCCCAAGCGGCTCGTTGTCGAGGTAAGTGAGGCCGGCGTCGACCTCGAGGTTCTCCAGCATGGCAAGGACTTCGATCGAATTCCTCGACAGGATGGTGAAGCGGACGTTCGGGTGCTTCTCGCGGTAGGGCGTGGTCACGTCGGCGACGACGGCAAGCGCAGTCGGGATCGCCGCGATCTTCAAGTGCCCTGAGAGGCCGTGCTTCAGCGATTCGATGTCCTGGCGCAGCGCGCGGCTGTCGCCTACGATCCGCCGCGCCCAGCCGAGCACGCGCTCGCCTTCCGGCGTGAAGGAGTGAAAACGCGAGCCGCGCTGCACCAAGAGCACGCCGAGCGAATCCTCGAGCTGCTTGATGCCGGCGGAAAGGGTCGGCTGCGAGACGCCGCAGGCCTCCGCCGCCCGCCCGAAATGCTGTTCCTTGGCGAGCGCCAGCAGGAATTCGAGCTTGTCGATCATTTCGCCAGAGCCGTTCCCAATCCGAATCGAATCGAAATGGCGGCTCTATCTCCTTGTTACAGCATGATCTTGTCCGAAAACCGGTGTCCACTTTTCGGGATCCTGCCGTAGCCTACATCACTTCGCCCCAGGGCGCCGCGGCCGGGAGGCCGTCGTTTTCGGCGGTGTACCGATTGACGCCGATCAATGGTATGAGGCGGTCGCGCGCTAGCCTCGAACGAAAGCAAAAAGGACCGAGCCCGATGTCTTCTTTTCCTCCCGAATTCCGCCAGATCCGCCTGGAGCTCGCCCGCGAGCCGGGCCATCCGGAAGGAAGCAACGCGACGGGCTACGACCTCGTGGCGCCGCTCGACGGAGAGCAGCGGCTTTCGGCGGACATCTGGCGGAAGCACAAGGAGCTTTGCCGCGTCCATCGCTTCCGGGAGGGCGAGGACGACATGGTCGGGCGGCTGGCGCGGAAGCCGGGCGGCGCCTGGTATTTCGACTACGACGAGGAGACCGACAGCGACAACGAGGACGCCTACCACCTCGGCACCGAGCATTTCGTGCTCGGCGAATATGTCTCCGTGCGCGACGAGCACGGCAAGATGCACACCTACCGCGTCGTCTCGGTGCGCGGGCTCTGACCTGACGCGGCGGGGACCCCACCGCCCGACATCCCCCGCCAAACGAGCTTGAAGAGCTCCATCACGACAAGCAGCGACAGCGCGATCGGCACCAGCGCCAGCCAGAGCTGGATCGAGATAGGGTGCATCTCCAGGACGTCGCTGATGCCGGGAACGAAGGCCGCGCCGATATGCACGGCCTGCGCGCCCATGACGGAGATCACGACGGGCCAGTTCCGGGAGAACGGGATCAAGAAGGCGGAGCGGGTCTCCGAGCGACAGTTGAAGACCTGCACGTTCTCGAAGAGCACGAGCAGGAAGAGAAGCGCATTCCGCGCGTCGTACTCGCTCCAGCCCTGAGACAGCGCCCAGACGAAGAAGGCGAAGCTTATTCCCCCCATGGCGAGCCCGGAGACGGCGTTCTCGGCGATCATCAGCCGGTCGAAGATCGGCTCGTTCACCGGGCGCGGGCCACGTCTCAAAAGCCCTTTCTCGCGTCCCTCGAAGGCAAGCGCCACGTCCTGGCCGCCGTTGGTCACGAGATTGAGCCAAAGAAGCTGCACGGCGCTCAGCGGCAGCGGCAGAGCCGTCAGCGTGGCGAGCAGGAAGATCACCACCTCCGCCGCGCCGGTCGAGACCAGGAGGTAAATGACTTTGCGGATGTTGGCGTAGGCGGCGCGCCCCTCCTGGATGCCGGCGACGACGGAGGCGAAGTTGTCGTCGGCAATGACGAGGTCGGCGGCGTCGCGCGCCACGTCCGTGCCGCTCTTGCCCATCGCCACACCGAGGTCGGAGCGGCGGAGCGCCGGCGCATCGTTCACGCCGTCGCCGGTCATCGCCACGATATGCCCGGCCGATTTCAACGCCTCGACGATGTCGACCTTTTGCGTCGGTTCCACACGCGCAAAGACCTTCGCCACCGCGAGCCGCGAGCCGCGTTCGCCCGGCGACCCCGACAACGCCACGATCTCGCGACCGGTCGTCACCTCGCCCATGTCTTCGGCAAGACCGAGCTCGCGCGCGATGGCGAGCGCCGTCACGGGGTGGTCGCCGGTCACCATGCGGACCGAGACGCCGGCGCGCAGACACGCGGCGACGGCCTCGCGCGCCTCCGGCCGCAGCGGATCGATGAAGCCGACGAGCGCAAGCAGCCTGAGACCGCCGAGCGCGGCCTCGATGTCGGAGGTGGCGAACGGTCCTTCCTGGTTCACCGTCTTCGCCGCCACCGCGACGACGCGAAGCCCGTCCTCGGCCATGCGCTCCGCCGCGAGATGCGCTTCGGCGCCGCCGTTTTCGCAAAGCGGCAGAATCACTTCCGGCGCGCCCTTCGCGTGGAGCTTCAGGCCATCGGGGTGACTGTTGAGCGTGGCAGCGAAGCGGCGCTCCGCCGCGAACGGAATCTCGCCGACGCGCGACGCCTGGCGGACCGCGGGAAGCTCCAGACCCGCTTTCACCGCGAGCACGAGGAGCGCGACGTCGAGCGTATCGCCGCTTCGCCCAGCCTCGCCGTCCGCCGGCTCGAAGCTCGCATCGTTGCAAAGCGTCGCCGACGCGGCGGCCGCCGCGATCGCCGAGCCGCCTGCTGCCGCCAGCTCCTCCGCCTCGAAGCGGAAGTCGCCGTGTGCGTCGTACCCCTCCCCGCCAACCTCGACGACGCCGTATTCGGGAAGCCAGAGGCGCTTCGCGGTCAGCGCATTGGCGGTGAGCGTCCCGGTCTTGTCGCTGGCGACGACGGTGCAGGAGCCGAGTCCTTCGACTGCCGGCAAATGGCGGACGATGACGTTGCGCCGCGCCATCCGCCGGGTGGCGATCGAGAGCGCAACGGTCACGGCGACCGGCAAGCCTTCGGGAATGGCGGCGACGGCGAGCGCCACCGCCACGAAAAACGTCTGGCGGAGCGACGTGCCGGCGAAGAGCTGCCCTGCGACGATGAGCACCATCACGCCGATCACCGCCAGCCCGAGCATGCGGCTGAAGCGCTCGAGCCGCTGCGTCAGCGGCGGCGGCGGCGCGGCCTTGGCGAGCTCGCGCGCGATCCGGCCGATCTCGGTGTTGACGCCGGTGGCGACGACGACCGCCTCCGATCGCCCCGTCAGCATGCTCGTCCCGGCATGGAGCATGGTGGAGCGGTCGGCAACGGACGTGTCGGGCTCCAGCTCCTGCCGGACCGATTTGTCGACGGCGTAGGATTCGCCGGTCAGCGCCGACTCGTCCGCCCGCGCTTCGAACGCCTGCAGCAGACGCATGTCCGCCGGCACGCGGTCGCCGGCCTCGATCAGGACCACGTCGCCGGGAACGAGCCCGGCGCTCTCCATGAGCTTCACAGCTCCGTCGCGAAGCACGCGGCTCGTCGACTTGATCGAGGAGCGCAGCGCCACTGTGTTGATCTCGGCGCGCCATTCCTGCGACCCGCCGATGGCGGAGTTCAGGATCAAGACCGCGCCGATGAAGAGCGCGTCGGCCGATTCCCCGAGCGCGACCGAAACGGCGGCGGCGGCAAGAAGAAGGTAGACGAGCGGACTCTTGAGCTGCCCGATGAAGATGCCGATGATCGTACGGCGTGGCGGCTCGGGGAGCGCATTCGGGCCGTATTTCTGGAGCCGCGCCGCAGCGTCATCGGCCGAGAGCCCCGCCGCCGTCGTCGCCAGACGCTCCAAGACCGTCTCGGCCGACAGAGCATGCCATGGCAGCCCGCCGTTCGCAGATTCGCTCAGAGCTCCGCCGGGAGCCGCCTCCGGCGACGAACGCTCGGCGGGGCCGGGCCTTTCGGCCGAGCCGTCGAGCACCATTCAAGCAATCCCGTTCAGTTGCTGAGCAGAAGCGGAAACGGGATTTCCCGTAGCATGCT
>Ga0315553_10000245_pt1 | contig 49894 bp, 51 predicted proteins | sample SalMarSW160140MG_FD_203099 | JGI IMG/M metagenome (GOLD analysis project Ga0315553, IMG submission 203099) | Salt marsh sediment microbial communities from the Plum Island Ecosystem LTER, Massachusetts, United States - Salt Marsh Sediment SW1601-40 ...
CGCCCGCACAAACAACTGCGCCCGCATCACGCAGCCTCGCTCGTGGATCCGCGCGGCTTGAGCTTTGACTCAGCCCAAATGTCGAGCCAGTCAGGAGTGCTGAGCGCTCTGTTGCCAAAGATTACGTATTGAGGGCCGTTGCCGGTGGTGGCGATTTTCTGAAGGGTCGTCTTGCAAACACGCAGCCCCTTCTCGGTGAGATAGGCCGCCTGTTCGTCTCTCGTTAGATAGCGCGTCATTCGAATCTCCTTTCGATTGCTTGCGAAGGGAGATAGCGACTGGCGTCTGTCCAGTGTGAGCATTGGACAGATTAAAAGTTGTTTAGGTCGTCAGTAGCCCTTGACGGCTCGTCTCACGGTACGCCGGGAAACGCCTTCCTGTTTTGCTACGGAGTCATAGGTGGCTTCGTTGGTGCTGTGCTTCGGGCGTTCCAATTCGAAAACCATGCAGAGCCGCTTTCTCCTATCAAGCCTTTCGCGGAAGGAGCCCCACGTTGCTTCGGCAGCTTTCTGTCCACTCTCATGATGGCGACGACCGGCTTTCCAGAAGTCATACAGCTCGTCATGAGTTAGTTCACCGCCGAGTTCAACGGCCCACCTTAGCGCCGAGTCGGTGTCTCCTTCGGTGAGGGCCTGTCTAATCTCATAGATGGTGTTGAGCGTCTGCGCCGCGCGTGATGGCGGGCTTTCGTCCTCAAATCCGAATTCTTCCACCACTTCCTCAAGAGTCAACCAGCGATCATCGTCGCCCAACAGGGTGTATTCGCCGATCTTGGTGGGCAGGCCGTACTCTTCGAGATCCTTGACACACAACGATGCGAGCCGAGAGAGCCACTCATCAAAGCTCGTGGTTTCACGAACGTTTGCGTGGCACTTATGCCAGATTAGATGCCGTTGCTTAGATATCGTGGTCATGGGCAGTGCGTCTTCCGTATTGAAAACACCTTGCCCTTCGGCTTAGTCGTGCTGGCCGCATTCATTCCCTGAACCGCCACAGCGGCAGCCTTCTCCGCCAGTGCCGAGCGTGCATCCTTGGCAAAGTGAATATAGCGCTGAACGGTGCTGAGCTGGCTGTGACCTAGCGCGGCCATAATCTGCGCGGCCTCGGCGCCGGCCATCGCCATATGGCTGCCGGTGGAATGCCGCAGGCTGTGAAGGCAAATCTCGGCGGGAAGTTTCGCCTCCTTTCGAATCTTTGCCCAAACGTGACTGAGATCCATCGGCCCGACGCCATCCCTAGGCGCGAACACATAGTCATCATGACCGCCCTCGGGTTGCCTCGCGATGATGGCTTGTGCCGCCGCCGGAAGCTTGATGGACTTCGGCTTGCCCGTGCGCTTGCCGGCCTTGTGCGCCGTCGGCGGCAGCACGATGCAATCGCCTTCGACATGACGCCAACGGAGCGTAGAGGCTTCGCCACTGCGGCACCCCGTCAGCGCTATCAGCCTGATCGCGTCTGCCGCGGGCGCCCGAATTCGCCTTTCGGTTTCCAGGCGCTCGATAGCCTTGAACATCGCGGCGTAGTCTTCGGCGGTTTCAAGGATCGCGTCCCTGGTTCCTACCGGCCCGACATCGACATGTCGGCAGGGGTTCTCGGTATCTCTCGGCAGGAACTTCGTGCGGATCGCCCAGTTGTAGACGATCTTCAATTTTATGATGGCTTCGCGTGCCACGCCGGGACCGCCACGAACACGAGCGCGGCCACGAACGCCAGTCTTCACGTCGGTCGCCGTCTTGCCCTCGCGTATCGCGCGGAAGGCTCCCTTGACCTGCTCCTCACTGACAAGATGCGCGTGCTTCCTGCCGAGAAGCGGTCGCAAATGCCACTTAATCCGCCCCTCGTCGCTCTTCCGTGTCGTCTCTGAGAGCTCGGCAAATGCCTCGGACGCGAGATAGGCGTCCAGCATGTCGTTGACCGTAGGAGCCCCACGCGCGGCCTGCCGGGCACCGAGAGGGTCCTGGCCGTCCCTTACGGTTGTCCAGTAGTCCTCTGCCTTCACGCGCGCCTGCTCGGCTGTCCACTTGTTGCCGTGCTGGCCGACTGTGATCCGGCGCTTGACGCCTTGGCGCGTCCGATAATCGAAGATGTAAGACTTGACCCCGGAAGGGAGGATCAGAACACCGAACCCGGTGAGCTTGCTGTCCCAGATGATGCAGCGCTTCGACCCCGGCTCCGCCTCATCGACAATTCGCTTGCTGATCTTCGGCATACCCCTCACCCTCCGTGTCACCACCATGTCACCAACTGAGAGTAAATCAGAGGGTGACCGTAGCAATCGAGAGTAAGGCTAAAGCCATTGATTTACAAAGGTGGAGTAAGGAGTTTCCACCGTTGTGTCACCAAGGGTAAGGGGTATCTGGCGGCATTCGTAATGCGTAGGTCGGGGGTTCGAATCCCTCTTGCGGCACCATCTCCATCCTAGGTGTGGTGCAAAAGCGGGTCTTTGGCTCGCTTGGCCTCAAATCTTCTGCACCACCAATTGGTAGCCGTGATGCATCTCGCGGTATCGCCCCTGCATTAACCCGAGAAACGAGTCTATGCCCGGCTGCGGACGTTCCTCAGCCGTGCGATCTGGGCGCCACTGATAATCGTCGAAGATCATGAGGCCATCTGCCTCGAGCAGAGGCCAAGACAGGGCCGCATCCTGATAGACGGTCGCGGCGTAATGATCGCCGTCCACATACACGACGTTGAACCGGTAACCTTCGACGGCAAGCTTCGGGATGATTGTCACCGAAAGCCCTTTTCGCTTCTCGCAGCGGGACGCAAAGGACGCGAGATTCTCGTCGAACCGCTTTTCGACGTGTGTCATGCGGGCCGCGCGCTCCGCGTCTTCGCGGTTCTCGTCGAAACGATCCACGCAGACGATGCTGGAGTGAGGCAAATAGTTCAGGAAGAACAAGGCAGACCGTCCTTCATACGACCCAATCTCAAGGATTTTGATCGACTGCTCGCGATAGGGTGCGAGGAGCCGAGCCCACAGAGCGTTATTGTGGGTCGTCCAATCGGACGTGAAGGTCTTGCCGGCAAAATATGCGGCGTGGCGCATGACGTGCCGGAGCTTTTGCGCTCGTAGAGCGGAAGCGTCGACCGGGTTCGGCGGGTTCCCTGCGTCGTCCATGCGCAATGGATCGCATCTTGAACTGCCGCCATGTCTCTCTGCGGCGAGCGCCATCTACCCTAATTGAGGCGGCAAAGTCATAGACTATTTTTCCAAGGCGATCGCACCTTCGCCGCAAGCCATCGGCTCATAGCACCGCTTTGGCTCAACCGGATGTTGCACAATCAGTCTTCTTCGATTTCGACGTGCGAGGTGAGCTCCTGCTCGGCCTCCTTGGTGGGTTGACGCGTGAAGTCCTTCAGCGTGCCGATCTCCTCCTCGTCGCGGGTGAACTTCACAGGCCCCAGCACATAGGCGGTGATGAGCTCGGCCAGCGAGCGCAAGGCGTGCATGTGGATGCGTTCCCAGCCGTGGGAGGCGTCGATGCCGAAGCAGATCAGCGCGGTGCGCACGTCGTGGCCGGCCTCCACCGCCGAAGCGACATCGGATCGGTAATGGCGGAACACGTCCTTCTGATGAAAGATGTCGTTCTCCGCACAGAGCTGCGCGAGCTGCCGCGTCAGATGGTAGTCGAAGGGACCGTTATGGTCGGCCATGGCGATGGTGACGCCGAACTCGGCGCTGTTCTGGCCCGGCGCCGACGTGCCGTTGTCGACGGCGATCAGGGACGCGACGTCCTCCGTGAGGATGTTCGAGGCGCCGACGCCGACCTCTTCCTCGATGGTGAACAGGAAATAAACGTCGACGGGAAGCTTGTCCCTGACCGGAATGAGCGCCTGAAGTGCCGCGAACATCACCGCCACGCCCGCTTTGTCGTCGAGATGGCGCGAGCAGATGAATCCGTTGTCGAGGAACTCGGGCTGCGGATCGATGGCGACGATGTCGCCCACGTCGATGCCGAGCTTCTTGGCTTCGTCCGCGTTGGACGACCGTGCATCGACGCGGACCTCCACATGCGCCCAGTCTGTCGGCTGGGTGTCGACCTCATCGCCGAACGTATGGCCCGAGGCCATGAGCGGCAGGATGGTGCCGCGATAGCTGCCCTGCCCGGTAAAGATGGTGCAGCGTGCGCCCGCGGCGAAGCGCGCGCTCCAATGGCCGATGGAGACGACGCCGAGCCGGCCGTTCTCCTTGATCTCCTTCACCTGCGCCCCGAGCGTATCCAGATGGGCGGCGATGGCCCGTGCCGGCCGCCGCTTCTTGCCGCGGAGGATGGCGCGGATGGCGCCGCGCCGCGTGACCTCGAACGGCACGCCGAGCCTGTCGAGCTCATGGCCGCAATGCCGCACGATGTTGTCGGTATAGCTCGTCGGGCTCGGGATCGAGAGGAGCTCGTCCAGAGTGTCGGCGAGATAATCGAGATCGATATGCAGCATCGTCATAGGCGGACCTTCTAAGGGACCATAATCGAGCATGACAGGCGCCCCGCGAAGGGGCTACTCGCAAAGATGGGTAATATGCCCGGCGCTAGATTTGAAGCGCCTCGCGCGCGACGGCCGGCATGGACTGGGGAAACAAGAGGTCGACGAACCGCTCCGCCGTGGGCTGGGGCTCGTGATTGGCCAGGCCCGGCCGCTCATTGGCCTCGATAAACCAATAGGTCGGCTCGGTCGGCGCCTCCACGATGAAGTCGATTCCGGTGACGGGGATCTCGATCGCGCGCGCCGCCTTGACGGCCGCCTCGATCAAGGCCGGGTGCAAAATGCCGGTGACGTCATGGATCGTGCCGCCGGTGTGGAGGTTGGCGGTCTTGCGCACCACGATATAGCTGTCTGCCGGCGGCACGTCGTCGAGGGTGTACCCCGCCTCGGCCACGCAGCGGTCGGTCTCCGCATCGAGGGGGATCGTCGATTCCCCGCCCGTGGCCGCCGCGCGCCGCCGCGATTGATGCTCGATCAACTCGCGCACGCTCGACCGCCCGTTGCCGACGACGGCGGCAGGCTTGCGGATGGCGCCGGCCACGACCCGGTAGTCGATGACGATGATGCGGAGGTCGGAGCCTTGCACGAACTCCTCGACCACCACCTCGTTGCAGATCTTGCGCGCCGCCTCGATCGCCGTCTTGGCCTCGTTCCAGCTCTTGAGGCCGACGGCGACGCCCTTGCCTTGCTCGCCGCGCGCGGGCTTCACCACCACGGCCTCGTTCTCTTCCACGAAGGCCCGCGTGCGGGCTTCGTCGTCCGCCGTGACCTGCTCGGGCACCCGCACGTTCGCCGCGTTGACGATGCGGCGTGTCACGCGCTTGTCGTCGCAGATGCTCATGGCGATCGCCGTGGTGAGCGCGGTGAGGCTCTCGCGGCAAACGATGGAGCGCCCGCCGTAGGTGAGGCGGAAGAAGCCGCCCTCCGCGTCGATGATGTCGACGCCGATGCCGCGCCGCCGCGCCTCGTCGATGATGATGCGCGCGTAAGGGTTGAGAGCATGATCATCGAACGGCGCCTCGGTGAACAGCCGCTCGTTGATCGGGTTCTTGCGCTTGATTGTGAACGTGGCCCACCGAATGAAGCCGAGCTTCTCGTAGAGGGCGATGGCCTGCTCGTTGTCATGCATCACGGAGAGATCCATGTAGGACGACCCCCGCTCCTTGAAATGCTCCGAGAGTCTGCGCACCAGCGCTTCTCCGATACCCGGCTGCGTGGCTTGCGGGTCGACGGCAAGACACCACAGCGAGGACCCGCGCTCGATGTCGCCGAACGTGGCGTAGTGATCGACGCCGGTCACGGTGCCGATAATGCTCCCCGTAACTTCGTCCTCGGCCACGAAATAGGTGATCGCCCGGCTGTCGCGCTTGGACCAGAAGAAGTCAGGCGGCACGGTGACCATGCCGCGGGCGGAATAGATGCGGTTCACATCCTCGGCGTCCTGAACGGAGCTGAGCCGGCGGATATAGAAGCCACGCGGCTTCACTTTCGCCGGCTCGTACTTGCTGAGATCGAGTCTGTAGGTATGCGAGGGGTCCAGGAACAGCTCCTGGGGCGCAGCGGCGAGGACGACATGGGGATCGAGGATATAGAAGGCGATGTCGCGGCGCCCCGGGCCCTCGGCCCGAATGCAATCCGCGAGCTCGGAGGCGTTGGCGAAGGTTTGGCCGAAAAGCAGGCGCCCCCAGCCGCAGTCCAGCGCCACGTTGCCGCGGATCACGCCGTCCCAGTCGGAGGTTTCGACGCGGGGCGCGACCCTTTGTACGGTCGCCTCACTACGGTGCTTTTCCATGCTCATGGCGGAGCCTCAGATGTTGTGGGCCTGAAGCCAGAGTTCCAATAAGGCGCATTGCCAAAGCTCCGAGCCGCGCAACGGCGTGATATGCCCCTTCGGGTCGGCGAACAGGTCGCCCAGATAGTCCGGCCGGAATAGCTCGCGATCCCGGGCCGCGCGGGACGTGAGCGAGTCCTTCGTCATCTCCAGCACCGGTCCGTCGATATATTTGAGGGCAGGCACCGGGAAATAACCTTTCGGCCGGTCGATCACCTCGGACGGGATGACGTCGCGCGCCACGTCTTTGAGGATGCCTTTGCCTTCGTCTTTGAGCTTCAGCTCCGGCGGCACGCGCGCGGCAAGCTCGACGAGCTCGTGGTCGAGGAACGGCACGCGCGCCTCGAGCCCCCAGGCCATGGTCATGTTGTCGACCCGCTTCACCGGATCGTCGACCAGCATGACCGTGGTATCGATGCGCAGCGCCTTGTCGAGCGGCGTCTCCGCGCCCGCGCGGTTGAGATGCGCCTCCACGAAGCGCGCCGGCTCGTCTGTCTCGCTCACCCAGGCCGCACCGAGATGTGTGCCACGCTTTTCGTGGTCGCGATCGAAGAACAGCGCCTTGTAGTCGGTGACGATGTCGTTGGAGTTCTCGAGCTTCGGGTACCAGTGATAGCCGGCGAACACCTCGTCGGCGCCCTGCCCGCTCTGCACCACCTTCACGTGCTTCGCCACCTCGCGAGACAGAAGGTAGAAGCCGACATTGTCGTACGACACCATGGGCTCCGACATGGCAGCGATCGTGTCCGGCAGCGCGCCCAGCATGTTGCTGGTCGGGATCATGATCTTCGTGTGGTCGGTGTCGAAATGCTTGGCGATGATGTCGGAGTATATGAACTCATCGCCCGCCTCGCCGTGGGCGGCCTCGAAGCCGATGGAGAAGGTCTTGAGGTGCTGCTGGCCGGCCTCCGCCAACAGACCCACGATCAAGCTTGAATCCACGCCGCCGGAAAGCAGCACGCCGACAGGTACGTCGGCGATCATGCGGCGGTCGACCGCGCGCCGCAGCGCCGCCCCGATCCGGTCTTTCCACACCGCATGATCGAGCGTCAGGTCCTCGCGCGAGCGCGTGAACTGAAGCTCCCAGTAGACATTGTCCTTGATTCGGCCGTCGGGCTCGATGATGCGGAGCGTTGCCGGGGGCAGCTTGCGCACGCCTTTGAGGATCGTGTGCGGCGGTGGCACTACCGCGTGGAACGTCATGTAGTGGGCGAGCCCGACCGGATCGATTCCGGTGTCCACGTCGCCCGCCGCGACGAGCGCCGGCAGGGTCGAGGCGAAGCGCAAGCGCTTACCGTCTTGCACATAGTAGAGCGGCTTGATGCCGAGCCGGTCACGGGCGAGCACGAGCCGGCCCGTGTCCCGCTCGTAGATCGCGAAGGCGAACATGCCGTTGAAGCGCTTCGGCGCGTCGTGCCCCCAGGCGTGCCAGGCCTTGAGGATCACTTCGGTGTCGCTCGTGGAGAAGAACCGGTAGCCTTGGGCCTCGAGCTCTGCGCGGAGCTCTTTGTGGTTGTAGATGCAGCCGTTGAAGGCGAGCGTCAGGCCGAGCTCGGAATCGACCATCGGCTGCTGGCCGCGCTCGGACAGATCGATGATTTTGAGCCGCCGGTGGCCGAACGCCACGCGCCCCCGCGCCACGATCCCTTCCGCGTCCGGCCCGCGCGGGGCCATCGAGCAGGTCATGGCGCTTAAGGCCTCGACCGAGGCAGGCGAGCCGTCGAACGTGATCTCGCCGCACAAACCGCACATATGGAACGCCTCAGTTGATAGACTTTCAGGCCGCTGCGAACAGCAACGCAAAGCGGCGAGCAAGAATGGGGCCGATAGTCCCGCGAAGCGCTGCAGAGGCGGAACGCGTGATCGCCAGTCTAAGTTTCGGTGTGATTTCGGGAGTTATTGCACCAAATCGGCGGGCAGGCAAATTCGGCTCGGGGAAGATGCGGCGAGAGCTGCCGATAAATTGGGAAAATTGCCCATTTACCGTGCAAATTCGTGCAGAAAATCACCCGAAAAGCTTGAGGGACTCCGCGGCGAGCACGCCGCCGGTCGTGCGGACCGTCTCGAAGGGCGTCCGCGCAGCGAGTTCCCGGTGGGTCACCATGATCTGGCCGATTCTGCTCGAGAGCTGCTCGATCGAGGCTGCATAGACGACGCGCCCCATCCCACACCAGATGATGGCGCCCATGCACATCGGGCACGGCTCGCCTGATGCGTAAATGGTCGTGCCCTTGAGCTTTTCGGGCCCGTGCGCGGCGAGGCAGCGGCGGATCGCCACCATTTCGGCATGGGCGGTGGGGTCTTTCTCCTGTATACCGAGATTGCGCCCTTGGGCGAGGATCGCGCCATCGTGCGTAATGACCGCGCCGAAGGGGAAGTCGCCTTGCGCCGCTTCCTCGATCGCCAGCCGCATGAAGGCGGCGTCGTCCGGCTGCTCGGAATCGTCCTCAGCCGCAGCGAGAGCGGGGGTGGCGAAAGGCACGGCAACTGTGCCCAAAGCGCCACACAATAAATGACGGCGGCTTAAATCTGCCGGACTTGGCGTTAATGGTGCGGTCATGGCGAACCTCGGGGCCGGGACTTGCGTTGTCCCGGTGGGGCAGGGAACAACGTCTCCCCTTAGCGTCGCGTGAAGTTCGCTCTAAAAAATGTCAGCGATTTCAGGGTGGCGACAGCCATCCCCTGGGATTACGCTAGTCTGTTGAGGGGGCCAGGAGATGGGCGGACGACCCCGAGTTGTAGGGCTGCTCGCCGCAGTTGCGGTCGTGTTGTTCGTGAGCCAACTCGCGACCACGTCTCTTCGCGCGCAGATGCTGGTCCCGCTGTTCGGCGGCAATGCGAAGCCGAAGGTCGTCCAGAAGAAGCAACACTTCCGGCCCACACTCCCCTATCGCAATCCCATGCGTGTGACGGCCGGCATCTCCGCCAGCGCGGACGCGGCGCCCCAGGCAGAGAACAGCGAAGTCTCCGCCGCCGTCGGCGCGTCGTCGTCGGCGAGCGTCACGGTGGCCCTCGCCGAGACGGCAAGTGGCGGGTCCACGGCCGCGGCGAGCCCCGGGCCTGAGTCTCCCGACTCTCCCAAGTCCTCCGACACACAAGCGTCACAGAGCGAGGCGTCCGCGTCGCCTCAGAATTCCGCGACGCCGAGCGAAGCGGATACGACCCCCGCGTCCGCGGCCGCCGATGAAGACGCGCCGGCGGCTGCGGGCGATGATGCGGCCAGCGATACGACGAGCGGTAGCACGCCTGACGACGCTAAGGACGATGCCACTCCCGCGGCCGAGGCGGCCGAAGCGCCAGAAGCACCACAAGCAGTCGAGGCTCCGTCGGCGCCGGAAGCAGAGCAGGCCGCCGACGAACCGGCTGCCGCACCGGATGAGGCGGAGCAGACGGCCGAGGCACCGGGTGACGAGGCACCGCCGGACGAGGCTCCCAGAACTCCGGCCGAGACGGCCGCAAGTCCCACCGAGGACGACGCGGCCGCGCCCACCGCGGCCACGGAAGCCGCTGACGACACCACGCCGGCCGCATCGACACCGGCCACCGAGACCCCCGCCGAGCCGGCCGAGAGCGTGCAGACGACCGCGTCCACCGACGCGAACGCGGACACCGAAACGGCCAAGCCGGCCGCGAAGCCGCCTTACACCGCGAGCGTCGTGCTCGAAGTCTCGCCGCCGCCCGATGCACCACTCGACGCTGCGGCCGACGAGACACCGTCGCCCGCCACCAAGGAGACGCAAACCGCCGCGCTGACGCCACCGGCCGCGCCCGTGCCTGATGAGGTCAGTCCCCCCGACGAGGAAACGCCGGCAGCCGCAGAGGCTGAGCCGGACAGTGATGCGGCAGACTCAGACAAGTCCGCTGAGACGCCGGACGAGGACGCCGTCCCGCCCGCGGCCGGCGAGGACGCAGAGCCTTCGCGCGATAGTGCCGAGCCTGCCGCCGCCGAGCCGGCAGAGGCCGAACCCGAGGTCGCGCAGGCCCCGGCCGATCCGGTTGTCGCCGAGATTCGCGCAAAGCTCGCCGATCCGAGCGTCCAGAAGCACGTCTCCGCCACGGATCTCAAGGCGCTCGAGGAATTCTACGGGGCGCATGAAGGGGCACCGCTCTGGGTGACAGACGCCGGCTTCACCGACAAGGCGCGAGCGGTCATCGCCGAGATCGGCAAGGCGGACGACTGGGGGCTCGAGGCCTCGGCGTTCGACTTGCCGCCCGCCAACGATCTGCTGGCGACGCAAAATGCGCTCGCCGACGACGAGCTTCAGCTGTCGATCGCCATTCTGAAATATGCGCGCTACGCGCAAGTCGGGCGGCTGACGCCGAGCCAAGCGAGCCCGCTGTTCGACCAGCACCCTGCGCCGCGCAATCCCAAGACGGTACTCACCGAAATTGCCGCCGCGTCCGCGCCGGACACCTATCTCAGCTCCCTCCATCCGCAGGATGAGCAATTCAAGCGCCTGCACCAGGCGTTGCTCAAGGCGCGCGAGAGGGCGAAAGCGAATGGCACGAAGCCGGCTAATGACCGCGACGTGCAACTCATCGTGATCAACATGGAGCGATGGCGCTGGTTGCCGCGTTCGCTCGGCACGATCTATGTCTGGGACAACGTGCCGGAGTTCAACACGCGCGTCGTTAAGAACGGCAAGACCATCTATGTCGAGAAGACCATCGTCGGGCAGCTCAAATACGCGACGCCGCTCTTCTCCGCGCCCATGCGCAACATCGTGTTCCATCCGAATTGGACGGTGCCGCCGACGATCGTGAACGAGGATCTGGCGCCGGCGCTGCAAGAGGGCGGCGGCCTCTTCGGAAACTCCAACACGGCAATTCTCCGCAATCACGGTCTGTCGGTGAGCTTCAAGGGACAGCCCGTCGATCCCGACACTGTCGACTGGAAGAACGTCAACATCCGCACTTACACGTTCACGCAAGACCCCGGGCCCGACAACGTGCTCGGCCAGCTCAAGTTCAATTTCCCCAACAGACACGCCATCTACATGCACGACACGGTGCAGCCTGAGCTGTTCGCCGAGACGATACGCGCGCTGAGCCACGGCTGCATCCGCGTGCACGATCCCGACCAGTTCGCCGCGGTGCTCCTCGGCCAGGACAAGGGTTGGTCGATCTCGCAGGTAAGAGGCCTGCTGGCAAAGCGGGAGACGTCGGTGATTTCGCTGAATCGGCACATACCCGTGCACATCACCTATTTCACGGCGGTCGTCGACGAGAACGGGACCGTGAACAAGCTCGGCGATATCTACGGGATCGACAACCGCATGGCGCAGAAGATGTTCGCCAATCCCGCCAGATTCCCGATTCCGGTCGCGCCCGACGTCGAGGCGGCCAGCAACCAGTCCCGGTCGCGTCAGGCCTCGGGCGGCTTGGACAATCTCATTTCCGGATTGTTCGGAAACTGATCGGCCAATTCACTCAAGCGCGCGTCTCGAGCCCCGTGAGGACCGCGCCTGCGAACGCCGTGAGCGACGGGTCGCGCGCGCCCATCACCAGCACGACATCGCCGTCTTTCGCAGCTTCGGCGATGCGGCGGATGAGCCAGTCCCGCGACGGCGCAAACGCGGCGCATGTGCCGCGGGCCTTGATCTCCTCCACGATATCGGCCGCGGAAAAATCGCGCGTCGCCGTGCCGCCCGCATAGAACACTTCGAGCATCCATAGACGGTCTTGCGGCGAGAGCTCGTGCGCGAAGGTGCGGACGAAGTCCTGGCGCAGGAAGCGCGTCGGTCCGTAGCCGTGCGGCTGATAGACGGCGAGCACGCGGCGCCCCCGCAGTTTCGCGGTCCGAATGGCGGCGGCGATCTTCTCAGCGTTGTGGGCGAAATCGTCTATCACCTCGACGCCGCGCGCGCGCCCGATCGTCTGGAACCGCCTGCCGATGCCGGCGAAGCGCGACAGCGGCGCGACCATGTCGGCAAGCGGCACGTCCACGGCGCGGCATGCGGCGATCGCAGCGAGCGCGTTCGTCACGTTGTGCGCGCCGGGAACCGGCAGGGTGAACAGCGTGTCCTCGACGCGGAAGCGGCTCGATGCGGCTTCTAGCGCAACGTCTTCGCCGCGTACGTCCGCGCGCGGACCGAGGCCGAAGCGCAAAGCCCCGCCGGCGAAAGGATCGAGGACGTCGTCGTCGCCGACGACCAGCGTCTCGCGGGTGCGGGCGCGCAACGTCGCGAACATCGCCGCCACCTCGTTCATCTCCTTGTGGTCGCGCTGGAGGTTGAGGATCACGCCCACGGCGGGCGTGTAGCGCACGAGCGAGCCATCGCTCTCGTCGGCCTCCACCACGAGGAGATCGGAACGTCCGGCAAACGCATTTCCAGGCAGGCCTTCCGCTTGCAGCACGGGCAGGTCGCCGCCGGTGATGACGGAGGGATCGCGGGCGCTCCCCCGCAAGATCTCGAAGATCATGCCGGTCACCGTCGATTTGCCGCTCGTGCCCGTGACCGCGATGGAGCGGCGCCCGGCCACGAAATGAGCGAGCATCTCCGAACGATGCACGATTGGGATGGCGTTGGCCTTGGCGGCGGCGTAGTCCGGCACCTGTTCCTCGACCGCGGTCGAGACTACGAGCGCGGCGCAATCCGCACCCACGCCGCTCCCGTCCTGGGGAAACACGTGGATGCCGAGCGCCTCGAACTGCGCGCGAAGCTCACGCCGTTCGCCATGATCGAAGGCACGGTCGCTGCCGCTCACGATGCCGCCGGTCATCGCTTGGAACTGGGCGATGGCGCTCATGCCCGAACCGCCGAGCCCCGCATAGTGGAAGCGCCCGGTCGCGTAGGGGTCGGGAATGGCGCGCTCGTCAGGCGGCGCGATGAGCACGACGTCGCCTTCGCGGACGCGGTCGAACAGAGCGCAAATGTCCGCGTTAGAGAGACGCACGCAGCCATGGGAAACCGGCCGGCCGACGAGGTCCTCGTGATTGGTGCCGTGGAGATAGATGTAGCGGTCGCGCGAGTCGCGCCCCGGCCCGCGATTGACCCCGTCCTCGAGACCGTCGAGGGTGAGGATGCGCGTGAGGATGAGATCGTCGGCGCAAGGATCGCCGCGCCACACCGCGCCCGTCGGCTCGCGCGAGGAGAACACGGTGCCGGCGCAGGCGCCGTCTCCGATCCGCGCGTGGATCCGATGCCACCCCGGCGGTGTCTTGAACGAGTTCTCTTCGCCGCCAATGCCGTTCCGCGCCGTCGAGACAGGCCAAGCGGCGACAGCGCATCCCGCCTCGACGAGGGTCGCGGTCTGCCGCACGACGTCGACCACGATCAAGCGATCCGGCAATGAGGGCGGCGCGCCGGGCCGGGCGAGCGCGGCGCGCGCCAATTCGAGCGCGCGGGACGATATGGTGTCGGAGGGCTGGGTCACGGCGCGCACTCTGCCACAACGGGCGGGCGCCTCGTCACCCTTTAGTTTTCCGGCGTCAGGAAAGCGAAAGCAGGACCGGCGGGATGCCGCCGGTCCTGAAAACCGGCGCTAATACCAATAGCGGCGGCCGTAATAGGGCCGGCCCCAATAGGCATAGGGACGGTAGTACCGCGCGTAGGGCGGGCCGTAATAGTAGTTGTAGCGGGGCGGCGCGTAGTACTGGTAAGGCGCCCCCCAATAGCGGTAAGGGCGATAGCCCCAGCGTCGGTAGTAGCGGACGGTCTCGACTGCGCCGGACGGGCCGCTCACGTTGTCGAGCTTGGGAAGGGATGCGGCCGTCGCGGGACTGCCGCCAAAGGCGAGGCCCGCTACGATCGCCGCAGCGGCAAGTGGAATGAGGGAGTGACGCATTCGAGTCTCCTGATACGCCAACCGCCCCCGGCAAGTTTTGAGCCTATCGGGGACGTGCGGGCGCGGCAACGCGCTCTTCGGTCACATCGGCGTGACCGCCGTCAGAAAGAAACGGCTGCTCTTAGAAGAGCGGGCCGCCGTATGGGTAGTAGTACTGCCAGTAGTAGTACTGATACGGGCGCCAATAGGGTTGGCACGTCCAGGTGCAGCAATACGAACGCGCGTACCGGCGTCCGCAGCGGCGGGCTCTGGCGCGCCAGCGAACCTGCTCGACGCCGGCATTGGTGCTGCCGAGCGTCTTGGTCACGGCGGCATGATCGGAAAGGGCAAGCGGCGCCGCGGAAGCGACGCCCGGCACGAAGAAGAGCGCACCGGCAATAAGCGATGCGACAAAGGCCTTACGCATGACTTGAGGCTCCCTGGGTTCTTTGGCTCAGCGAAATTCTTGTTTTGCGGACCCTAGCACGCCGCCAGTTTCCGCGCCGTTAGCGCCGCCTTAGCGCTTCGCTCACCATAGCGCCGCGGTATCGCGATCTTAGCGAACCGGCATTTCAGCTTTACGGCCGTCTCCGCCATCATGCTCTCCTGAAGAGGCTGACCCTCAAGGAGAACGTCCATGCTCACCCCCCGGCTTGCCTCCGCGCTGCTTGTGTCGCTTGCGCTCCTGCTTTTGCCGCTCGGCGCGGCGAGGGCCGGCGACGACGGTATCGTCCGCTTGAAAAGCGCCTATGACATGTCCGAGACCATCGACCGCTTGAAGAAGGACATCGCCGACAAGGGCATCATGTTCTTCGACGAGATCGACCAATCGAAGCTCGCCGCCGATGCTGGCATCCAGCTCGCGCCCTCCACGCTTCTCATCTTCGGCAATCCTCCCCTCGGCACGCTGTTCATTACGGCCGATCCCGACGCCGGCCTCGATTGGCCGGTGCGGCTTCTCGTCTATCAGGATGGCACGGGCCAGGTATGGGTCGCCTATACCGACTTCGCCTGGATCGCGAAGCGGCATGGCATCACCAACCGGGACAAGGAGTTCAAGATGGCCTCCGAGGTGATCGGCTCGATCACGTCGGCGGTGAAGAAGTAGCAGGCGTCAAAGAAGCGCCGAGGCGGTCAGCAGGATAACGATCTCGCTCACCTGCTCCACGGCGCCGATCACGTCGCCCGTTTGCCCGCCGATTTGCTTGAGGCAGAGCCGCGCCATGAGCCAAAGGCCCACGGCCACCAGAAGCGTGGCGACGAGGGCCGTGCTGAAGCCGAGACAGGTCACGAGCACCGCGAGCCCGAGCAGGACGGCGGCGAAGACGCTTCCGCTCGGCGGCGACCCCACAGAGGCCGAGAGCCCGTCTTGCCGCGCCTGCGGAACCGCGGCCATGAACATGGCCATCGCCGCGCGCGCGCCGGCATGTGCCGCGATCAGGGCGGCCACCGCGAGCCCCGGATCGACCAGGCTCGCAATAGCGCCCACGCGCAAAAGGATGGAGAGCAGGAGCGCGACGACGCCGTAGGCGCCGCTCCGGCTGTCGCGCATGATCTCGAGCTTGCGCTCTTTCGCGCCGCCGGCGCCGAAGCCGTCCGCCGTGTCGGCAAGACCGTCTTCATGGAGACAGCCGGTGACGAGCACGGTGGCCGTGACGGCGAGCGTGGCCGCGACGAACGAGGACGAGCCGGCCCAATAGCCGAGCCAATAGACGAGCGCGCCGAATGCGCCGACGAGGACCCCGATCACCGGGAAGGTCCAGACGGCCTGCGCCAGGCTTGCCTCTGCCGGGCTTTCGCCGAACCGAAGCGGCAGCCGCGTGCAAAAGGCTAGGCCCGTCCTGATGTCCGTGGTAATGCCGCCCATCCCCGCCTTCTTTCCCGATCTGGCCCCGTTTACGTAAGCCAGGACCAGTCCGTTCGCGCCGAGAAGTCTACCCCAAATGACCCGTTTTGCTTCCTTCGCCGACCTGCGTGCCGCCTGTCTCGATCTTCCCGAGGGCCATAAAGATGTGGCCGAGGCCGTGGCGCAGCGCGAGGCGCGGCTGACCAAGCCGCCCGGGAGCCTCGGGCGACTTGAGGAGTTGGTGGCGTGGCTCAGCCTTTGGCAAGGGCGCAACCCGCCCAGCCTCGACCGGGTCGAGATCCTGGTCTTCGCCGGCAATCACGGCGTGACGGCGCAAGGCGTCTCCGCCTATCCCTCCGAGGTCACGGGGCAGATGGTGGCGAACTTCGCCGCCGGCGGCGCGGCCATCAATCAGCTTGCCCGTGAGGCACGTGCCGAGCTCCGCGTCGTGGCGCTGTCGCTGGAACAGCCGACGGCGGACTTCACGCAAGCGCCAGCTATGACCGAGGCGGAGTTCCTTGAGGCCGTGTCGACCGGTTACGGCGAGGTCTCCGACGCCGCCGATCTCGTCGTGCTCGGCGAGATGGGCATCGGCAACACGACGGCCGCCGCGGCGCTTGCCGGCGCGCTGTTCGGCGGGGGCGCCCGCTTTGCCGGCCTCGGCACCGGCGTCGACAATGCTGGGCTTGCGCGCAAGCGCGCGGCAATTGAAACCGCTCTCGCGCGCCATGCAAATGTGTTGGACGATCCGCTCCGTGTTGCCGCGGCGCTCGGTGGCCGCGAGCTCGCCGCGATCCTCGGCGCCTGTCTCGCTGCGCGTCACAAGCGCATCCCCGTGCTCATTGACGGCATGGTGTCCACGGCGGCCGTCGCGCCGCTGCGAGTGCTGCGCGCCGATGCGCTGGATCATGCGCGCGCCGCGCACATGTCGGCGGAAGCCGGACATCGTCTCTTGCTGCAGGAGCTCGAATTGAAGCCGCTGCTCGATCTCGGCATGCGGCTCGGGGAAGGCTCCGGCGCCGCCGTGGCCGTTCTGCTGCTGCGCGCCGCGCTCGCCTGCCATACCGGCATGGCGACCTTCGAGGAAGCGCAGGTCTCCGACAAGGATGCTTGAGCGGCTCACGCTGAAGCGATCGCGTGGAAGAACGTGCCGGTGACGCGCCCGCGCCGCGCACCCGCTGGCCCGAGCGGATTGCCTTCGCCGTCGGCGATCTCGGCGAGCGGCGCATCGTTCCCGGTCTCGACGAGGGTTGCATAGTGAAATTCGTGGCCACGAACCGTGCCGCTCCCTTTCCCGATTGCGCAGTCCGAGAGGAGCCGCGCCCGGCGATAGCCGAGATGGAGCTTGCGCTGCGCGAAGCTCGTCGCGTGCCCCAGCAGCCCGGTCATGGCGTGGCGCACGCCGTCCGCGTCCTCGATCCCTTGCCCCAGCACCATGTAGCCGCCGCACTCCCCGTGCACGGGGCGCGTCGCGGCGAATGCGGCGAGACCCGCCTTGAAGCTGTTCGCCGCGGCCAGGCGCTCAGCATGCAGCTCCGGATAGCCGCCCGGAAGCCAGCACGCATCACACCTGGCGTGCGGCGCCTCGTCGGCAAGCGGCGAGAACGGCACGATCTCGGCGCCGTCCCGCCGCCATGCCTGGAGCACGTGCGGATAGAGGAAGGTGAAGGCGTCGTCCTGCGCGAGCGCGATGCGCGCACCGGGCGGCGGCAGCGCCGCTTGTGCTGAAACTGGCGAGACGGTCGGCGGCGCGGTGAGCGCCAGGATCGCGTCGAGGTCGAGGCAGCGTCCCGCCATGTCTGCAAGCGCCCCGAGCCGCGCGTCGAGATCGCCGTGCTCGGCCGCCTGCACGAGACCGAGATGCCGTTCGGGAAAGGCGATCGCCCCATCGCGCGGCACCACACCGACGATGGGGATCTGCAAGGGAGCCATGGCGTCGGCGACGAGCCGCCGATGCCGGTCGCTGCCGACCTTGTTGAGCACCACGCCGGCGATGCGCACGCCTGCGCGATAACTGGCGAAGCCGCGCACCAGCGCCGCCGCCGATTGCGACTGCCCTGCCACGTCGAGCACGAGCAGCACTGGCACGCCGTAGCGCGCGGCGAGATCGGCGGTCGCCCCGGTGCGTCCCGGCTCATGCCCAATGCCGTCGAAGAGGCCCATGACGCCTTCGATGATGAGGATGTCGCTTTTGGCCGTGGCGTCGCTCACGAGCCCGTCGAGGAGCGCAGGGGGCATGGCCCAGCTGTCGAGATTGACGCTTTCGCGCCCCGTCGCGGCGGCGTGAAACGCCGGGTCGATATAATCGGGGCCGGCCTTGGCCGCTTGCACAAGGAGCCCGCGGCGGTGCAGAGCCGCGAGGAGCGCGAGCGTCACAGTGGTCTTGCCGGCGCCCGAGCGGGGGGCGGCGACGATCAGCGCGGGTGCCGTCATGGCCATGCCCTCTCAGCGTGACGGCGAGCCAAAGGCGCTCTATAGCGGAAGTCATGAACGAGACCTCCCGCCCGCTCCGCAAGGGCTGGACCACAGGCGCCTGCGCCACGGCGGCCGCCAAGGCCGCTTATACGGGCCTGTTGACGGGCACGTTCCCCGACCCCGTGGAGGTCCCCTTGCCCGGCGGGCAGCGCCCGTCTTTCGCGCTCGCCACCACGGCACGCGGCAACCGTGGCGCCACCGCCGGCGTGGTCAAGGACGCGGGCGACGATCCCGACGTGACCCATGGCGCGCTGGTCCTGGCGACAGTCCGGCCCGGCGCCCCGGGAAGCGGCGTCGGCTTCCGCGCCGGCGAAGGCGTCGGCACGGTCACGCGGCCGGGCCTGCCCATTCCGCCCGGCGAGCCGGCCATCAATCCCGTGCCCCGCCAGATGATCCGCGAGGCAATCGCCGAAGTCGCGGCCGCTCACGGCGATTCGGGCGACGTGGAGGTGGAGATATCCATTCCCGGCGGCGAGGCGCTGGCCGCAAAGACCTTGAACGGCCGCCTCGGCATTGTCGGCGGCCTGTCCATCCTCGGCACAACCGGTATCGTTGTTCCCTATTCTTGCTCGTCCTGGATCGCCTCGATTCATCGCGGCATCGACGTCGCGCTCGCCTGCGGTCTCACCCATATCGCAGCGGCAACTGGGTCGTCCTCCGAGGCCGCCGTGCAGAAGATGCATGATCTGACTGAGACCGCGCTCATCGACATGGGCGACTTCGTCGGCGGCACGCTCAAATATGTGAAGACCCATCCCGTGCCGCGCGTCACCATCGCCGGCGGCGTCGCCAAGATGACGAAGCTCGCGCAAGGCCTGCTCGACCTCCATTCGAAGCGCGGTGCCGTCGATCTCGATGCGCTCGCCAAGCTCGCGGAAAAGGCCGGCGGCTCGCCCGATCTCGCTGTGCGTATCCGCGCTGCGAACACTGCCGCCGAAGCTTTCGATTATGCGAAAGCCGAAGGGATCGCCCTTGGCGATGCGGTGGCGATCGTGGGGCAAGCGACGGCCTTGGGCGTCGTCGCCGGCAAGCCCGTCGAGATCGAGATCGCCGTGTTCGACCGCGAAGGGCATCTCGTGGGCCATGCGCCGTTCGCTCACGCCGCACCTCCGCGGAAGCGGCGGCGATAGTCGGCGTCGTACAGCGCGCTCTCGCGGAAGTCTTTGGCGGCAAGCGCGCGGCCGACAAGGATCACCGCCGTGCGCTCGATCGGCGCCGCTTTGAGTTTGGGGCCGATATCGGCAAGCGTGCCGCGCACGATCTTCTCCTCCGGCCAGCTTGCGTGCGCCACCACGGCGACAGGACAATCGGCGCCATAGAACGGCAGCAGAGTCTCTACGACGGCATCGAGCGTGTGGATGGCGAGATGGACCGCAAGCGTGGCCCCCGTCGCGGCGAAGGTTTGCAGCTGCTCGGTTTCCGGCATGCGCGAGGCGCGCCCTGGAACGCGCGTCAGCACGACGCTCTGCGCCACCTCCGGCACGGTCAGCTCACGCCCGAGCGCGGCCGCCGCCGCCGCGAAGGCCGGCACACCCGGCGTCAGCGTGTATGGGATGCCATGCCGTTCCAGCCGCCTGATCTGCTCGGCCACGGCGCTGTACACCGAGAGGTCGCCCGAATGGAGCCGCGCCACGTCGCCCCCGGCCGCGTGCGCCGTCACGTATTCCGCCTCGATCTCGTCGAGCGACAGCGGCGCGGTGTCGACAAGGCGCGCATCATCCGGGCAATAGGCGAGCAACGCGGGCGATACGATGGAGCCTGCGTAGAGGCAGACCGGGCAGCGGGCGAGGAGATCGCGGCCGCGCACCGTAATGAGGTCGGCTGCGCCCGGCCCCGCCCCGATGAAATGGACGGTCACGAACCGTCCTCTGTGGCGGCGATGGCGCAGGTCGCAGGACCCACGGAGAGGCGCGGCACAATGAGTATCGCCTCGGGCCCGCACGCCGCCAGCGCCGCAGCCTCGGCCACCGAAGGAATGCCCATCAGTTGTTTCACGCGCGGTGAGGAGGATTGCGTGCGCGGTCCCGCCGCCTCGAGATCGCCGGGCGTGACCAGGACGAGCCTGACGCCGCGCCCTGCCGCCGCTTCGATGATCCCCACCTCGCTGCCCTTCCCGTCCGACGTCGCGATGGCGCTTAGCCTCTCCGGGGCGTAGCCCGCGACCTCGAGGGCCGCCTCGATTGCGGCGTCGATTTCTTGCCCTGACGCGCCTTTGCGGCAGCCGACCCCTGCAACGATCATGGCTTCTCCCAAACCCATTGCGTGACCGGCATGGCGGGACGCCAGCCCGTCTTGCCGCCGACCTGATCCGCCCGCGACACGGCGATGCGGGTCAGCGTGCCGCCGAGCGCTTCATGCCGCGCGAGCAGCGCCGCTTCCGTCTTAAGCGTCACCGCATTGGCCACGAGCCGCCCGCCCGGTTTCAGCGCGGCGATGCAGGCCTCGATCACGCCGGGCGCGCTCGCACCGCCGCCGACGAAGATCGCGTCCGGCGCATCGAGTCCGTGAAATGCTTCCGGCGCGATGCCTTCAATGACCTGAAGATCGGGCACGCCGAAGGCGGCGGCGTTGCGGCCGATGCGCGCAGCGCGGTCGGCACGCGCCTCGATGGCGACCGCCCGCAGAGACGGATCGGCCAGCATCCATTCGACGGCGACGGAGCCGGAGCCCGCGCCGACGTCCCATAGAACCTCGCCGCGGCGTGGGGCGAGCGAGGACAGCGTGACCGCACGGATCTCGCGCTTGGTGATCTGGCCGTCATGCTCGAACAGATGGTCGGCGAGACCCGGCGTGTAGGGGATGATGCGCGCGCCGGGCGAAGCGATCACCTCGATGGCCACGGTGTTGAGCGCGGCGACATTCTGGAGATCGAAATTTGCCGCAGTCGCCGCCCTGATGCGCTCGTTGTCCCCGCCGAGCGCTTCGAGCACGGTGATCTGCGAGCCGCCGAAGCCGAGTTCGTTGATAAGCTGCGCCAGCGCCCCCGGGCCCTCCGCGTCGGAGGTGAGCGCCAGAAGGCGCGCGTTCGCGTGAAGATGCGGCCTAATGCGGTCGAGAGCCCGGCCATGCACCGAAAGCAGCACGGTCTCCGGCAGCGCCCAGCCCATGCGCGCGGCCGCCAGGCTGAAGGCTGATGGCGCCGGCATCACCCAGGTCTCCTCCGGCGGCACATGGCCGGCGAGCGTCGCGCCAACGCCATAGAAGAAGGGATCGCCCGAGGCGAGCACGCACACCTGCCGCCCGCGCGCGGCCAAGACCTCATCGATCCCTTGAGAAAACGGGCTCGGCCACGGCCTCGCCTCGCCCCGGATCAAAGGCGCCGCCAGCGCCAGATGCCGCGCGCCGCCGAACACAATCTCGGCGCGAGCGACGAGGTCGCGCGCCCCGGCGCTCAAGCCTTCGATCCCGTCCTCGCCGACGCCGACGATAGACAGCCAGCGCCCCGATGAGGCAGGCTCCGGCATGATCGGTTCAGGGCGCGCCATAAAGATCCTCATTCTCGGCGGCACCGCGGAGTCCCGCATGCTGGCGGGGAGACTCGCCGACAGGAGACATTTCGACGTCATCTTGTCGCTGGCCGGCCGCACGGCGAAGCCGCTGGCACAGCCCGTACCCGTACGCGTTGGAGGCTTCGGTGGCGCAGAAGGCCTCGCGAGCTATCTGCGCGACGCGGAGATCGACGTCCTGATCGATGCCACGCATCCTTATGCCGATGCGATCTCGATGAATGCCGCGCACGCCGCCGCCCTCAGCGGCGTGCCGCTCATCGCGCTGCGACGCCCGGCGTGGGAGAAGGTGCCAGGCGATCAGTGGATCGAGGTCGAGACCATCGCCGCCGCGGTTGCCGCGCTCGGCGCGGTGCCAAGGCGCGTCTTTCTCGCGCTCGGCCGCAACGAGATCACGCCGTTCGCTGCCGCGCCCGAGCATGTCTATCTCGTCCGCAGCGTCGATCCGGTCGATCCCCCGCTTGCCGTGCCGCACGCAATCTATCTCACCGCGCGCGGACCGTTCAGCGAGGCCGACGACCGCGCTCTGCTCGAACGCCATCGCATCGACGTGATCGTCGCCAAGAACAGCGGCGGCAATGCCACCTACGGCAAGATCGCCGCGGCACGCGCGCTGCACCTGCCGGTCATCATGCTGAAGCGCCCTGTGCTCCCCGAGGTCGAAGGCGTCGAGAGCGTCGATGACGTGCTGGCCTGGCTCGATCATGCGGTCACCTCCGCCGCTTCCCGCGGCGTATAGACGAGGGGTGCGCGTCCCTCGCGCGTAATCAGCCGCGTCTCGGGCGAGCCGACGAGGATGAGCGTCGCCATGTCGGCCTTCGCCGTTGCCGCGTCCTTGAGCGTCGTGATGGTCACTGCCTCGTCGGCGCGGCCGACCGCGCGGCCGAACACGACCGGCGTCGATGGCGAATGATGGCGCGAAAGCCGCGCGAAGGCTTCGCCGAGTTGCCAAGGCCGCGCGACCGAGATCGGATTGTAGAGCGCGATGACGAAGCCGCCCGCCGCGGCGGCGTCCAGCCGCTTCTCGATCACGGGCCACGGCTTCAGATTGTCCGAGAGCGAGATGGCGCAGAAATCGTGGCCGAGCGGCGCGCCGACCCGGGCCGCCACCGCCAGCATGGCGGTGATGCCCGGAACCACGACAAGGTCGACCGCGCGCCACGCATCGGGCCCCCGCTCGATCTCGCCGCACACGGCCGCCGCCATGGCGAACACGCCCGGGTCGCCGCCCGAGACGATAGCCACATGCGCGCCTTGAGCCGCGTGGGTTAGCGCCGCTTGCGAGCGCTTGCCCTCCTCGCGGTTTCCCGAGGCGTGGCGCGGCTGGTCTTCGCGCGTCGGCACGCGGTCGAGATAAGGTCCGTAGCCGTAAAGCGCCTCCGCCGCCTCGAGCGCGTCGCGCGCCTCTTGCGTGAGGTAGCGATCATCGCCCGGCCCGAGCCCGATGATGGAGAGGCGCCCGCTCATGGCCGCTGCTCCCAGCCCGGCACCAGCACGATGGCGAAATAGGGCGCACACCCGTCGAGCTTGTCGGTGAGCTTCATCACGGAGGCATTCGCCATGGTGCCGCGCTCCACATAGATGGCGCGGTCGAGCCGCCCGGCGCGGTCGAGCGCGCGGCGCACCTTGGCGAGATGGCGCCCGATCTTCATAACCACCGCGGCATTGGCATCGGCGAGCCGTCGCTCAAGCTCGTATTCGGGCAGCGTCGCCGGCAGCACGGTGAACACGTCGTCGCCTTGGGTCATCGGCGTGCCGATCGACGACCAGCAGCCCGACATGCCGGTGACCCCGGCGATCACCTCGGCCGGATAGCGCGACGAAAGCCGCACATGAAGATGCATATACGAGCCGTAGAACAGGGGATCGCCTTCGGACAGCACGGCGACGGTGCGGCCGTCGTCGAGATGGGTGGCAATCGTCGCGGCGGAAGCATCGTAAAAAGCGCCGATGGCGTCGCGATAGGCGGCGTCCTCTTTTGGGATCTCGGTGGTAACGGGATAGAGCAGCGGCAACTCCTCGGCGCCATTGAGATGGTTCGCGACGATGGTCCGTGCGTTGCTCGCGTTCCCCGCCTTGGCGAAGTAGGCGACCACGTCCGCCTGATGCAGCGCTTCGATTGCCTTCAGTGTCAGCAGTCCGGGATCGCCCGGCCCGACGCCGACACCGATGAGACGGCCGGTCATATGCCCTCCTTGGCAAGCGCGTTGAGGGCTGCCGCCGTCATGGCGCTGCCGCCCATGCGCCCGCGCACGATGAGATAGGGCACGCCATGCGTATTGGCGGCGAGCGCGTCCTTCGACTCGGCGGCGCCGACGAAGCCGACCGGGATACCGAGGATCGCCACCGGCTTCGGCGCCCCGGCCTCCAGCATTTCGAGCAGATGGAACAGCGCGGTCGGCGCATTGCCGATGGCGACGACGCTCCCTTCGAGACGGTCGCGCCACAGCTCGAGCGCCGCGGCCGAGCGCGTCGTGCCGAGCGTTTCGGCGACCCCCGGCACACGCCTGTCGCGCAAGGTGCAGATCACGTCGTTATTCGCCGGAAGCCGCGCGCGGGTGACGCCGTGTGCCACCATCTGCGCGTCGCAGAAGATGGGCGCGCCGTGTTTGAGGGCGCCGCGCGCCGCCTGCACGAGGTTCGGCGAGAACTCGATGAGCCCGGCGGCGTCGACCCGGCCGCAGGCATGGATCATGCGCACGGCGATCTCGGCCTGCTCAGGCGTGAAGCGCGAGAGATCGGCCTCGGCGCGAATGATGGCGAAGGAGCGCTCGTAGATGGCGGCGCCGTCGCGGATGTAATCCTGCTTAAGCATCGGCCGACTCGCGTATTGAAAACTCATCGGCAGCGGCGGCGACGTCCGCCTCATTCACATAGTACGACGGTGCGGCGCGCGCCGTGGCGTTGCGTACGAGCCCCGCGCCTTGCGCGGTGCCGATGACGGTGAGCGGCGCAGGAAAAGGATGCGCGCAGCCTTTGGCACAGCCGGAGACATGTAGGGCGATGCCTGCGCCGGCGAACTCCACCTCCTCCGCGATCTCCGCCGCAAGTCTGCGTGAAGCGATCAGGCCCGAGGCGCAAGACGGCGCACCGGGACACGCGACGATACGGCGGCGCGGATCTGCAGCCTCAACCACGAAGCCAAGACGTCTCCCCTCCTCCCTTATCGCCTTTACCCGTGTCCTTTGAAATGGCCCGAATATCAACGTGCGATCCGGGACAGGCCGTGCCCAGTCGGCGTCGAGTACGCGGGCGCTCTCTGTCAGCGCATTTAGCGTGTCGGCTTGGGTGTGGCCGAAGGTGAGTCCGACACCCACCGCATAGAGGTCGCCCTCGAGAGAGTGAGTGCCAACCATAGCGGCTGGGAGCCGGGTTGGTGGTAGCGCTTCGGACTCGATGCGGGTCCGTATGGCGTTCCGGAACGGCGCCAACCCGCGGCTTCGAAGCACATCGGCGCTGCGCGCTTCCGGACCATATGCCGCAATCACCGCAAGCAGGCAGGAAACGGCGTCGCGCGCTTCATCCAGCGCGATCGTGCCAAGCGGTGTAGCCGTTGCTCCGTCACCTGCGAGTGCAATCTGAAGTCGCAGACCGTCCGCCGTGCTGACGGCCCGGACTCTGATGTCCGCCGGGAGCGCATCGAGGTGGAGCGCGCCGCCGCCATCTACAGTCACCGACACTTTCGGCGCCAGCACGAGACCGCGCACCGCAATGGCGTTGCGCAATTCGGCAGCAAGCGCCTGCACATCGATTAAAGCCGTCGGATCGTCCGGCAGCGGACTGGCGACAACGGGGACGTCACCGCACAAAGGGATGCCGAGGCCGTCGACCGTGGACGCAAACAGCGGCGCCGACTCTTGAGTAAGGCCGCGGATCTGCAAACTGCCACGCGCGGTCACCTCGACAACACCGTTGCCGTGCGTTCGTGCGGCGGTGCAGAGGCGGGCCAGCGCCTTGAGCGGTATGGGTCCGGCCGGCACGATGCGGGCGAGCAGCCCGTCGCCGGTCTCCATCGGCGCGGTTAGGCGCGGGCAGGTGCCACGAACGAAGGGCCGGCTCATAGGGTCGCCTCCGCTTCGCGCATGGCGAGATCGGTGCCGAGATCGTTCCGCCGCGGATGCCATAGGCCCTTGCGCCGCGCCGTCTCCAGACGCTCAGCGATGGCGCGCGCGGCATCCGGGTTCTCGCGCAGGAGAAAATCGCGGACCCGCTCGTCGCCGAGATAGGCGCCATGCACCGCGTCGAACAGCGCGCTCGACACCGCCCCCGTGGTCTCGGCGAAATCCACGAGGCGGTCCACGGTCTCGGCGAGCTCGGCGGCGCCCCGCGCCCCGTGGCGCATCATGCCGTCGATGAATTTCAGGCTCGTTGCGCGGCCGCGCACGATGCGGGCCAGCGCCTGATCGAGCGGCCGCGCGCGCGGACGGTTGGGGTCGGTCACGTCGAGCATGACGAGGTCGGGCGTCGCGCCGAGCGTGCGGGCCGCGGCGGCGAAGCCACCCACATGGGCCACGTCCTCGGCGCCTTCGAGAATGTCGCGGCTCGGATCGTCGCTTGTGTGAAGCAGCAGGTCGGCGTCGACCACGCGCGCGGCGAACGCGCCGGGCTCAGGCGTACCGTGCGCTTCAGCACCGCCATATGTATGAGACGTGGCCGCGAGATAGGCCGCGCCGATCTCGTTATCAGGCGTGTCGCGTCCGAGCAGGTCCTCGATGCCCGCGCCGTAGGCGCCGGGCGCATTGCCGAAGATGCGTGCGAGCGTCTCGCCGCTCCCGTTCGCCGCACGGCGCGCCGCGGCAAGCGGGTTCTCGTCGTCGTCCTCGTCGCGTTGGGCGACGAGCTTCACCGCGGCATCGATCAGCGCGATCTGCGCCGGGAACAGGTCGCGGAAGAGCCCCGAGATGCGAAAGGTGACGTCGACGCGCGGACGGCCCATCACGGCGGGCGGCAGCACTTCCATGCCAGTGACGCGCCCTGTGGCCCGGTCCCAGGTCGGACGGCAGCCCATCAGCGTGAGGCCTTGGGCGATCTCCTCGCCGCCGGTGCGCAAGGTCGCGCTGCCCCAGAGATCGATGATGAGCGCACGGGGCATCTCGCCGTGAGTCTGCAGGTAGGAGCGGACCACCTCGTCCGCGGCGAGCGTACCGAGCTCCATGGCCGTCGGCGTCGGCAGAACGCGCGGATCGGCGGTGAAGAGATTGCGCCCCGTCGGCAGCACGTCGCGGCGCCCTCTGGAGGGCGCGCCGGCCGGTCCCGGTGCTACGCGCTTGCCGTCGAGCGCCGCGATCAGCGCGTCGCGCTCAGCCGCGGCGCATTGCTGCCAGCCTGCGTCGTCGGTGTGCGGCTTGCGAGCGTAGATATGCAGCCCGTCTTTGATGGCGAGATCCTTGAGATCGCACAGCCACGCATCGATCTTCTTGAGCGCGTCTTGATCGTCCTCGGCCCCCTCGACGCCCGCCTCGCGCGCGAGCCCCGAACCTTGCGCCTTGTCGACGATGAGGCGCGCGAGCCGCTCGCGCCGGCGCCGGTCCAAGCCGTCGGCGATGGCGTACTCGTCGACCAGGCGCTCGAGCTCCTGCGCCGCGCCGGACATCTCGGTATGCGTCAGCGGCGGCGGCAGATGGCCGATGGTCATGGCGGCGATGCGGCGCTTGGCTTGCGCGGCCTCGCCCGGATTGGAGACGATGAACGGATAGACCACCGGCAGCGCGCCGACGATCGCCTCGGGAAAGCACGAACCGGTCAGAGCGACGGCCTTGCCCGGCAGCCACTCCAGCGTGCCGTGCGCCCCGAGATGCAACAGCGCATGCGCCCTGACCGCATGTTGCAGCCAAAGCCCGAAGGCCAGTAGCGCATGGCGTGGCGGCAGCGTCGGATCGTGATAGTCGGCGCGGCGGTCGTGTGGGTTGCCGCGGTCGGGCGGCAGGGCCACGGTGATACTGCCGAACGCGCAGGCGCGGAAGCGGAACGCGCCGTCGCGGACATCGGGATCGTCTTCGGGTGCGCCCCAGGCGGCGTCGATCGCGTCGGCGACGTTAGCGGGCAGCTTGGCGAGGAGCGCGGTGTAGTCTGCGAGCGAAAATGCGGGCGCCTCGGCGCCATCCTCCAGGCGTTGCAGCAATGCTGGCGAGTTGGCCGGTATATTCGTGACGGCGTAGCCCGCCTCTTCGAGATCGGCGAGAAGAGCGACCACGCTGGCCGGCACGTCGAGACCCACCGCATAGCCGGTGCGGCCGCCGGCGCCCGGATAGTCCGGCAGCACCACGGCGATGCGCCGCTCGCTCCGCGGCGTCTGTTGCAGGCGTACGAGTGCGGCGACCTTGTCGGCGACCGCATCCACGCGGTCAGGCTCCGGCCGGCTCGTATAGGCCGTGAAGCCGAGCGCTTCGTCCTTCGTAAGCGCATCCTTGAAGGCGAGCGCGCCTGCGAGCACGCGTCCGTCGAGCTCGGGCAGCACCACATGCATGGCGAGGTCGGCGGGGCCGAGACCGCGCGGGTTCGAAGCCCAGGCCTCGCGCCGCGTGGTGGCGATCACCGCCTGCAACACCGGTGCATCCGTGCCGTCGAGCGGCGAGGTCTCGCCATCGCTTGCCGCGAACGCCGTGGTCGTGACGACGACGGCAGGCGACAGCGCTTCCAGCATCTCGCGCACGAAGGCGCTGGCTTCCGGATCCTTCAAGCTCGGCACGAAGAGCGGCGCGGGCGTCAGGCCGCGATCCGTGAGCGCTGCGCACAGCGCGTCGATGGGTGCGGTATCGGCGGCGAGCAGCGCCGAGCGGTAGAAGATCACCGGAACCAGAGGCAGTCCCGTCGCGATCTCGGCGCGCAAGGCATGGAGCGGCACGGGCCCTTTGCCCGGCACATAGGCCGCCATGCGCGGCAGCCGCTGCGGTGCGGGTGCCTCGAGCGCAACGCCCGCATGGCCCGCGAGATGCCGCAGCAAGCCGCGCAAGTTGTCTGGTCCACCTTCGCGGAAGTAACGCAGCAGCGTCTGCAATTCTTCGGGCGGGAGCGTCGACGCCTCGGACAGCCGCGCTTCGTTGCGGTCCTCGCCCGGCAAGACGGCGAGCGCGATGCCGTGTTCGCGTGCGAGCGCCGACAAGGCCTCGACGCCATAGCGCCACCAGTCGAGCCCACCCAGAAGCCGCACCACGATGACCTTGGCGTGCCGCGCAACTTGATCGATCCACAGATCGATGGACATGGGATGGCGCAGGTCGCGCAAGTGCGCGAGCCGCACGGATGGCAAGGCGTCGCGCTCCGCGGCGCAAGCCGCGGCAAGCCCCGCGAGGTCGCTGTCGGCAAACGACAGCGCCACGATGTCGCCCGGCGTTTGACCGAGATCGACGGGCTCGACGATGTCGTCGAGGGTCGTGGCGCTTGTTTGCAGCAGATGCATGCGCGTTACCCCGCGAGCGATTTGACGACCGCGTCGCGGTCGAGACCCTTGAGGCCGATGACCACGACGCTGCCTTGGCGCGTCTCAGCGGCACCCCACGGCCGGTCGTAATAATGGCTGACCCGCGGTCCCACCGCCTGAATGAGAAGGCGCATGGGCTTGCCGGCGACGGCTGCGAACCCCTTGACCCGCAACACATTATGCATTTCGGCGAGGCCGGAAATACGTGCGGCGATTGCCGCCGGATCGCCGACCTCGGCGAGCGGCACGACGAAGGAATCGAAGTCGTCGTGGTCATGATCCTCCTCGGCGTCGTGGTGGGTCCGGCGGTTCTCGATATCGTTCTCGGCGCCGATGCCTAAGCCCAGCAGCGCCGCGGGATCGACCTTGCCGTCGGCCACGGTGACGATGCCGACCGCGCGCGGGAGCGCGCCGGTGACTGCGGCAAGAGCGCGCGCCAAGCCGCCGTCATCGAGCAGATCACGCTTGTTGAGCACGACGAGATCGGCGCACGCGATCTGATCCTCGAACACCTCTTCGATGGGATCGTCGTGATCGAGCGCATCGTCCGCCGCCCTCTGCGCGATAAGCGCCGCGAGATCGGCCGACACCTGCCCGTCGGCGAGCGCGGCGCCGTCCACCACGGCGATGACGCCGTCCACGGTGACGCGGCTCTTGATGGCCGGCCAATGGAAGGCTTGCACGAGCGGCTTCGGCAGCGCGAGGCCCGAGGTCTCGATGACGATGTGATCGACCGGCGGCTCCATGGCGAGGATTTGATCGAGCGCCGGCACGAATTCGTCGGCCACGGTGCAGCACAGGCAGCCATTGGCGAGCTCGACGATATTCTCCTCGGGGCACGAAGCGTCGCCGCAGCCTTTCAGGATCTCGCCGTCGATGCCGGCATCGCCGAACTCGTTGACGATAACGGCGAGCCTGCGCCCATTCGCATTCGCGAGCACATGGCGGATCAGCGTCGTCTTGCCCGAGCCGAGAAAGCCCGTGACGATGGTGCAGGGAACGCGGGCGAGCGACGTCATTCGGTCTCCTCCTTAGAATCCTTTTCCACGAAGTCGGTAGGTGGCACGCGGGCAATCAGCCCCCGCTTCAGCACCTCGGGACGGCCGCGCCAGGGCAGGATGCCGTCTTCGGCGCGCGCCAGCAGCCGCGCGCCTTCGATCAGCGCCGTGGCGTCCCTGTCCGGATCGAGGCCGCCGAAAATGTAGGTCCAGGCGCCGTCTGAGCGCATGGCGGCGCTCAACGACCGGCTGCAATTGGCGAGACACTCGACCTGGCAGACCGCGACCCCGGTGCCCTCGGCCGCCTCGGCCACGGCCCGCGCGAGCGCAAGGCCGGGGCGGGGGCCGTCGTCCGGATCGCTTGGCCGCCGGCAGGTCACGCAGACATAGACCGTGGCCCCGGTCCGCGCGCCCACGTCCTCGTCTGCCTCGATGTCGGTGAGAGTCACCCCGTCCAAAGCCGCTCCTCGGGCATCTCGCTGGGGTGCTGAACGGCCGCGACCGGGTAGATCGCAGCCAGAGGACCAACCGCCCCGGAGGCACCCCGCCCGGCAAGCGACCAGATCGACGGTAGGTCTCCTGGCTCGCGGGTCTTAGCCCTTTCCCCGCCTTCCCGGGAGCGCGTCTCCCAGTGGCTCGTGTGGTTCGGGCTCGCCGCTTACAGTTGCGGGGGCAGCCGCGGATTTGGACGAATTCCGTACCGCGTTCCCTGTTTGCTCTCTTCAGAGCGACCGTCGATCAGGCACTTAAGGGGGCGTGCCCCCCCTTTGTCAATGCGATCGGGGTCAAAGGATTTATAGGCCCGCTTGCGGCGGCGGCGAACCAAGCTATAGTCGGCCCGTCGTCGGTTCCCGCATTCCGTGGGACGAGAAAGGGAACGCGGTGAGGGATTTCCCCGATTCCGCGGCTGCCCCCGCAACTGTAAGCGGCGAGCACCCCTCCGCTGGCCACTGGAGATGAACCTCCGGGAAGGCCGAGGGAAGGCGTCGACCCGCGAGCCAGGAGACCTGCCGGCGGTATAACCTTGAACCGCGCCCTCGGGTGGAGGGCGAGAAGGGGATGCCATGACGACTCTTTCGACTTCAACCAAGCCTGAAGCGACCGGCACGTCCGTCGGCGCCATCCCGGTGCGAGACATCGTGCCGTGGCTAATTTTTTCGATTCTCTTGCTCACGATGATCTATTTCGTGGGCGTCGAGGAGGGCGCCACCTCGATCATTCCCGGCATGTATGTGCACGAATATGTGCACGATGGCCGTCATCTGCTCGGCTTTCCTTGCCACTAATCCGCCGGGAGAAACATCGATGGTTAGAGATCTACTGATCCGCGGCATGATCGCGGGGTTTGTCGCCGGCCTCCTGTGTTTCGGGGTGGCGAAACTTTTTGGCGAGCCGCAGGTCGACCGGGCTATTGCCTTCGAGGAATCGCACGCCGAGGCCGAAGCGGCCCCCCCTGCACACGATCATGGCGCAGTCGCCGACGCGAGCGAGAACGGCCAATCGGCTCACGTACACGACCACGGCGAGGAAGAGCTCGTCAGCCGTGGCGTGCAGAGCACGGCCGGCCTGTTGACAGCAACGGCCGTGTACGGGGCTGCGATGGGCGGGCTGTTTGCATTGGCGTTCGCTTTTCTCTATGGGCGCGTCGGTGATTTCAGCCCCCGGGCGCTGGCACTGCTTCTGGCTTTGGCGGCCTTTGCCGCAGTCTACTATGTGCCGAGCCTGAAATACCCCGCCAACCCACCTGCGGTCGGCGAGCCCAGTACGATCAGTTTTCGTACCGGCATGTATCTCCTGATGATGGTGATTTCGCTCGGCGCGACGGTGTTCTCGGTCGCCACGGCGAAGCGTCTTGCGGTCCGCTATGGCGGCCTCGACGCGGCGCTGATCGGTGCCGGCTTGTTCATCGCGATTATCGTCATCGCCCAAGTCGTTCTCCCGGACATCAACGAGGTTCCGGCCGACTTCCCGGCAACCGTCCTATGGAAGTTCCGCATGGCCTCGCTCGGCATGCAGGCGGTGACCTGGGGCGCAATGGGACTGGTCTTCGGTTGGCTCGCGGAGCGTGCGCTCATGCCGATGCCCGCCATGCGAACGAGGGCGGCCTGAGCGCGCCAGCGCCACCTGCGTCATGGCACAAGAAAACGCAGCCGGGGACGAAGGCGTAACCCTCGTCCTCGGCGGCGCCCGCTCCGGCAAGAGCCGTTACGCCGAAAGCCTCGTCACCGGGCGGCCGCAGCCTTGGGTCTACATCGCCACGGCGGAAGCGCGCGACGACGAGATGGCGGCGCGCATCGCCGCGCATCGCGCACGCCGCGCCGCGGGCTGGCAGACGATGGAGGCGCCCCATGAACTGCCCGAGGCGCTGCGCGCCGCACCGCCAGAGGCTGCCGTGCTCGTCGATTGTCTGACCCTGTGGCTCTCGAACGTGATGGATGCGAAGTTCAACATCGACAAGCTCACGCAGAGATTGGAAGAGGCGCTCGGCGGGCGGACCGGCATGACCGTGCTGGTCTCGAACGAAGTGGGCTTAAGCATCGTGCCGGATAACGCGCTCGCCCGAAGCTTCCGCGACGCCCAAGGCGTGCTCAACCAGCGCCTCGCCGCTCGCGCGCGCCGCGTGGTGCTCATGGTCGCCGGCCAGCCGCTCACCGTGAAAGGAACGTCATGACCAAAGCCGTCGATGATCGGGAGGCCGAACGCCATCGCGCCAAGATGGCGAAGCGCAAAGAGGTGCAGGACCAGGAGGTCGCCGAGAAGACTGTCGAGAAAGGCCTTCTCATCGTCCACACCGGCACCGGCAAGGGCAAGTCCACGGCCGCCTTCGGCTTGGCGCTGCGCATGCTGGGACGCGGGCGACGCGTCGGTGTCGTGCAGTTCGTCAAAGGCGCGTGGCACACCGCCGAGCGCGATGCGCTCGCGACATTCGGCGACCAGGTTGCCTGGTACTCCATGGGCGAAGGGTTCACCTGGGAGACGCAGGACCTCGCCCGCGACATTGCCGCCGCTGAGCGCGCCTGGGCCAAGGCAGTCGAGTTGATGGACGATCCGAGCTTCGGCCTCGTCATTCTCGACGAGCTTAACATAGCGCTCCGTTACGACTATTTGCCACTCGACCAAGTGATCGCCACGCTGAAGAGCCGGCGCCCCGATCTCCACGTCGTGGTCACTGGGCGGAATGCCAAGCCCGATCTCATCGAGGCCGCCGACCTCGTCACCGACATGACCTTGGTGAAGCACCATTTCGCCGCCGGCGTGAAGGCGCAGCCCGGCATCGAGTTCTGAAGCGAATGGCACCGCGCGCGCTCATGTTCCAGGGCACGGGCTCCGACGTCGGCAAGTCGCTAATCGTCGCCGGGCTTGCGCGCGCGCTCGCCAACCGGGGCTTGAAGGTGCTGCCCTTCAAGCCGCAGAACATGTCGAACAACGCGGCTGTTGCCGCCGACGGCGGCGAGATCGGCCGCGCGCAAGCGCTCCAGGCGCGCGCCGCACGCGTCGCCCCGAGCGTGCACATGAATCCGGTGCTCTTGAAGCCGCAGAGCGAGATCGGCGCGCAGATCGTGCTGCAGGGCCGATTCCACGGCACGGCCAAGGCGGCCGATTATCAAAGCAGCAAACGCGAGCTGATGCCCTATGTGCTCGAGAGTTTTGCGCGCCTAAAAGAAAATGCAGACTTCGTGATCATCGAAGGGGCCGGGAGCGCATCCGAGATAAACCTGCGCGCGAATGACATCGCGAATATGGGCTTCGCCCGCGCGGCGGACGTTCCTGTCGTCCTCATCGGCGATATCGACCGCGGCGGTGTGATTGCGAGCCTCGTCGGCACCAAGGCGGTGATCGATCCGGAGGACGCGGCGCTGATCGTCGGCTTTCTCGTCAACAAGTTCCGCGGCGACCCGTCGCTCTTCGCCGACGGCATGCGGCAGATTGCCAAGATGACCGGCTGGGAAGCCCTCGGGCTCATTCCCTTCTTTCCCGAGGCGCGAAAGCTTCCCGCCGAAGACGGTCTCGCGCTGGACGCGGCCGATCTCGCCAAGCCGCATGCACACATCAAGATCGCCGTTCCGATCCTGCCGCACATCGCGAACTTCGATGATCTCGATCCGCTCGATGCCGAGCCGTCTGTGGATGTCGTGCGCGTACGCCCCGGCACGCCGATGCCCGGTGATGCGGATCTCATCATTCTGGCTGGGTCCAAGTCTACGGTCGGCGATCTCGCGGCCTTGCGCGAGGCGGGCTTCGACGTCGACATCGCGGCCCATGTCCGCCGCGGCGGCGCTGTGCTCGGCATGTGCGGCGGCTATCAGATGCTCGGCCGCTCGCTCCACGATCCTCACGGCGTCGAGGGTCCTCCCGGTGCCACGCCCGGGCTCGGTCTCCTCGATGTCGATACGACGTTTCTCACCGAGAAGCGTCTTGCGGTCGTTCAGGGCACGAGCGCCGACGGGGCTTCCTATGATGGCTTCGAGATCCACAAAGGGGTCACGGAAGGCCCGGATCGGGCGCGGCCCTTTGCCTATTTCGCAGACGGCTCGCCCGAAGGTGCCCAGTCACCCGACGGGCGCGTCGTCGGAACTTATCTCCACGGCCTCTTCGTCGACGACAGCCAGCGCGCCGCGTGGCTTGCACGCTTCGGCGGCAAGACGGCAGTGACCTACGATGCGACGATCGAAGAGATCCTCGATCGCCTTGCCGCGCATCTGGAAGCCCATGTCGATGTGGATCGCCTGCTCACACTATCGCGGTAAGCGCCGCGAGCACGAAAACGATGGCGATGAGCAATCCGTCGGCGCGGCCATAGAGATCGAGCGCCGCCTGGATGTCGGCCGCCTTGGCCTCGCGCAGCCCCTCGCCCAGCCAGGCACCCTCGGTCGCCTTGCCCTCATAGGTCCGGGGACCGCCGAGCGCGATCCCGAGCGCACCGGCCATGGCGGCTTCCGGATAGCCGGCATTGGGCGATACGTGCTTTGCCGCATCGCGCACCATCGCGTGCCAGGCCCCACCAGCAGACGCATCGCCCGTTATCGACGCCGCCCCGATGAGCAGAAGCGCGGAAATCCGCGAGCCCGGCAGGTTGACGAGATCGTCGAGCTGCGCCGCTGGCTTGCCGAAATCTTCGTACCGCGCGTTATGGTGACCGATCATACTGTCCGCGGTGTTGATCGCCTTGTATACGGCGCCGCCGGTCATGCCGAGGAGCCCGATCCAGAACACCGGCGACACCACGCCGTCCGCGAAATTCTCGGCGAGGCTCTCAATCGCGGCGCGCGCCACGCCCGCTTCGTCGAGCTCGGCGGTATCGCGGCCCACGATGTGCGCGACCTCTCGGCGGGCCTTGACGAGATTGCCCGTCTCGAGCGCGTCGGCGACATTGGAGACATGCAGGTAGAGACTGCGCTGGGCGATGAACGTGCTGCACAGGATACCGACGGCGATTATGCCGAACGGCACCAGGAACAGCGTGGTCTCGATTGCGAAGGCGATGCCGCCGACGATCACCAGCAAGAAGAACAGCGCGATGGCGCCCGCCCGGCGGCGCGACTCGGGATCGGCGCCGTCGCGGTTGAGGCGCGCATCGAAGAAGGTGATCAGATGGCCCATCCACGTCACGGGATGGCCTACTCTCTTGGTGAGGTCCTCCGGATACCCGACAATGAGTTCGGTCAGCAATGCGAGAAGCGCTAACGGTGCGGCCATGATCCCTCCAAACACGCTCGAGCCGCTCGTGCATGGCGGCGATCTCGACACGGCGCGAAAGCTGTTCCCCGGCGCACCCGAACCGTTCCTCGATCTGTCGACGGGGATCAACCCCAATCCCTACCCCATCCCGCCGCTCGCGCCGCAAGTTTTTGCGCACCTACCGGAGCGTGCGGGCTTGGCGCGGTTAAGGGCCTGCGCTGCCGCGGCCTATGGCGCGCCCGCAGAGTCCAATGTGGTCCCGGCCGCCGGTACGCAGAGCCTCATGACGCTGCTTGCAAGTTTGGTAGCTCCGGGCAGCGCGATGATCGCCGGGCCGACTTACGCCGAGCACGCGCGCATCGCCGCTCTCGCCGGACACGACGTGTCGACCGTGCCGGCGCTCGATGCGCTCGGCGCCGCCGATCTTGCCATCGTCGTCAATCCGAACAATCCCGATGGCCGCATCTACCGCCGCGATGATCTGCTTGCCGTTGCCGACCGGCAGCGCGCGCATGGAGGGCTCTTGATCGTGGACGAGGCGTTCATGGATATAGGCTCGCGTGAGGAGAGCCTGGCCGGTTACGTGGAGCGCGGCAATGTCGTCGTACTCCGGTCCTTCGGCAAGTTCTTCGGGCTTGCGGGCTTAAGGCTCAGCTTCGCGCTCGCCTCGACCGGGATCGCCGCGCGTCTTGGCGCAAGCCTCGGTCCGTGGCCGGTCTCGGGTGCGGCGCTCGTCATTGGTGAAATAGCGTTGAGCGACACGGCGTGGGCGGAGACGACCCGCCGCGCGCTCGCCGAAGCGGCACGTCGATTGGACGCAATGTTGAAAGAAGCGGGATTGGAAAGGATCGGCGGCTCGTCCCTGTTCAGCCTGGTGCGTAGCCCTGACGCACAGCGGGTTTTCGAGCGGCTTGGTCGCGCGGGACTCTTCGTGCGTCGCTTCGCCGAGGAGCCGCAATGGCTTCGCTTCGGCCTCCCCGGCGCTGAGGAGGATTGGCGGCGTCTCGACGCCGCGCTCGGCGGCTAGTGAGCCCAGCGGCGATTGTAGTGCTCGGCGAGCTCCAGATTGCCTTGCGCTTCTTCGGGCAAAAGCCTGGCGATCACGCCCATGGCCAGCTCGACCGAGATCTCACTCCCGCCGCACTCCTTGAGCTGCTCGCGCAGCCAGCCATAGACCTCCTCGTCGCCGGCCTTGAGCCCGACAGCGATCTCTTCAAGCATCTGCACCAACGATTCTGCTGCCATCGTGCCCCTCCAATTCCAGCCCAGCCCCCAAAGGCTCCTGGCCGTGGTCACGTCTTCGTCTCGCTCTCCTGGTGCGATTCCCCTTCCGCGATCATACTGTGTCTTTCGCGGATGCGAAGTTGCCAACGGGTCACAGTCCCGCCTTTTCTCCTTTTAGTCACCGCTCGGGCCCAGGAACGGAATGGGCTTGACCGAGGCCGTGGAAACGGGATCGGCCGCGTCCGTCGCCGCGGTGAAGAGGCCCCGACGCGGGCGCGGCTGGCAGAAATGGCGTCCGTGCGAGACGTTTGTGATCAGGAGATCCACGTGAAAATGGTTGTAATGGTAGCGGTCGGCACCCGGGCCGAGCACGGTGTAGAACTCATCGCATGCGCCCGCGAACGCCTCTTTCAGGAAGGCCCTCTCGCGCGCGGTGCCGCGCCACCAGCCCTTGACCACGGTGATTTCCGTGCCGTCCGAGAGGACGAAGGCGGCGACGTCCAGTGCATTGCCATAGGCATGCTCGGACAGCGGGCCGCTGTGGCGTCCGTTCCGTCCGCGGCAGCCGTAGGAAGCGATCTGCTTGATCTCGACCACCGGCTTGCCGAACTGACGATAGGCCGCCTTCTGCACCGGGCCGTTCAGCCAACGGGTGAGGCTTGCCGTGAGAGGGCAGTCGATCGTGGCCACCGGGGTGATCCGCACCCTGCCCACACCGGAGACCTTGAGGGGCGCCAAGATGCCGCAGGCGCTGGGCCCGTTCACGGTGCCGGCCGACTGGATATAGGGCGACGCGCGTACGCGGCCCGAGGCCATGCAGGCGGCCTCGGCCTTGTCGCGCCAGGCCGCGCGCTCCTCTGACGGAACGCCACCGCTGGCGCAGCCCTCAAGGAGGAATAGGACGGCCGCAAGGAGCGCGGCCAGATACGCAAAACGTGCCCCCACCATGGCCGGTACCATGGCGCGAAGGGTCTGAAGAATCCTTCAATGCGGGACGGGCGTGAGAGCCCGGATTTTGGGCAAAAAGAAGGGCCGCCCGGTCAGGGGGCAGCCCTTCCATTGTCGGCCGCGGTCGCTCAGAGGACCGCTTGAAAAGCGTCGCGACGCTTAGACCTCACCAGAGGCGAGCATCCAGGCCGCACCACCCTCAGACCGCGGGCTATGACAATGAGACACTGGATCACCTCCTTTCGATTGTTGATGGGATGAATTGAATATAGGGCGCTCGGCACAAAAAGGGAACGGTCGCGTCGCCGCCTTGGAAGACGCGTCGCGTCGCGTCGTCCTAGTCGAGGCCGAGCGCCTTGCGGGCCTTCGCCGTGATCGACTGGCGGGTCGAGAAGAAGCCTTCCCATGGATCGGACTTCAGACGCTTGAGCCGCGCCGGCATGGTTTTCACCGTATATGGCGCGCCGCCCTTCAGAGTTTTGAGCTCGTCCCAGCGGAGCGGCGCTGCCACCGGCGCCTCGGGCTTGGCGCGCGTGGAGTAGTTGCAGATGGCCGAGCCGCCGCGCTGATTGCGAAGATAGTCGACGAAGATCTTGCCGACCCGCGTGCGCTTCAGCGGGTTCGCCGTATAGCGGTCCGGGCGGACATCGACGAGCGCATCCGCCACGGCCTTGGCGAAGGCCTTGGTCTCGTCCCAGCCGGCTTTGGGCGTGATGGGCGCCACCACGTGCACGCCCTTGCCGCCAGTCGCTTTGAGAAAGGTCTTAAGACCGAGATCGGCGAGGAAATCGCGCACCTCCTGCGCCGCCGCCTTGAGGATGGCGACATCGAGATCCTCGTCCGGATCGAGGTCAAACACGAGCCGGTCCGGCTTGTCGATAGCTTTAAGCGACACGCCCCAGTCGTGAATTTCCAGCGCGGCGATCTGCACGAGCCCGAACAGGCCGTCTTCATCGTCGATATAGAGATAGGGTTTTTTGGTCTCGCCGCCCGGAATGGGAATCTGCCTGATCGCTTTGCTCATGCCCTTCATGGCGTGGCGCTGGAAGAAGCGCTCCCCGTCGATGCCCTCGGGGCAGCGCACGAGGCTGATCGGCCGGTTCGCCGTGTAACGCAGCATGGCGTCCGCCACCGCCTCGTAATAGCGGGCAAGATCGAGCTTGGTGAACCCGATCTCGGGGTACAGCACCTTGTCGGGGCTCGTCAGCGTGACCTCGCCGAACGAGACGTCGCTCGCTTTGGCGGTCTTCGTTTTCGTCGTCGTGGCCATGTCGGCCTCCTGGTTGGCTTCTGTCTCGCGGCTGACCGCGTGCGCGGGCTTGTCCTCACGCAAGCCCTGAAAGCTCGGATGCCGCAAGCGTCCGTCCCGCGTCCACTCCGTGTAGTTGACCGCGCACACGAGCTTGGGCTCGAGCCACACCGCGTCCTTGCGCTCCGCAGCAGGCACTTCGGCAAATGGCGAGGTCTTATGGGTCAGCGGCGCGAAACGCTCGGCGAGAGTCGTGAAGTCCGCAGCGTTGAATCCGGTGCCGACCTTGCCGGCATAAATGAGCGTGCCGCCGTCGAACGTGCCGAGCAGCAGCGAGGAGAACGGCTTGCCCCGCACGTCCGACCTGGAGTAGCCGCCGATAACGAACTCTTGCGCGGAGAGGCATTTGATCTTCCGCCAGTCCTTGCCGCGCCCCGAACGGTAGGGCGCGTCCGCCCGCTTGGACATGATGCCTTCGAGATGCGCGGCGGACGCTTTCTCGTAGAACTCAGGTCCCGAGCCCACCACGTGATCGGAGTAGATCAGGAAATCGGACACACCCTTCGCTGCCATCAGCTCACGCAGGCGCTCTTTTCGTTTGATGAGCGGCTCTTTGCGCAGGTCCTTGCCGTCGAGGAACAGGAGGTCGAACACGAAATAGCGGATCGCCGGGTCGGGCGTATCGATGTGCTCTTGCAGAGACTTGAAGTCGGTGATGCCCGACGGCAGCACGTATGCGGCCTCGCCGTCGATAAGCGCGCTTGTCGCCGGCAGCGTCGTGAGCGCCTTGGCGATCGCCGGAAAACGCACCGTCCAGTCGCGGCCGCTCCGGCTGAACAGCGTGATCTCGTCGCCGGCTTTACGCGCCTCGATGCGGTAGCCGTCATATTTCAGCTCATGCAGCCAGGCCTCGCCATGCGGCACCTCGGTGTCGAGCGTGGCGAGCTCGGGCTCGACGAACGGTGGCGCTATTATTTTGCGCTGCGTTTTGCCTTTGGCTTTGCTCTTGCCTTGGCCTTTGGCTTCGACGTCCGCTTTGCCGTTGCCTTTTTGCGGACCGGAGTTTTTTTTTGAGCCTTGTTCGAGGTCCACACCGCCGAGTCGGCGCCGGTCTCGATCTGGTTCATGGTGCGGCCGGTCTTGACGCTCGTGTCGTACTCTTCCGTGGGCTCCTCGCCGTCGCCGGCATAGGCGTCGCGCTTCTTGATGAGGAGCCAGTTCTCGCGTCGTCCCCCGGTGCGGTCCTTCTTCATGCGCACCAGCACCCAATCGCCCTTCAGCCGCTTGCCGTGCAGACGGAACTTGAGGTCGCCCTTTTTGAGGCCTTCATCCGGGTCGCCGATCGGCTCCCACGTCCCCTCGTCCCAGATCATCACCGGGCCGCCGCCATACTCGCCCTTGGGGATCACACCCTCGAAGCCGCCATATTCGAGCGGATGATCTTCGGTGCGGACGGCGAGCCGCTTCTGGGAGGGATCGAGGCTCGGACCTTTGGTCACGGCCCAGCTCTTCAGCACCCCGTCATGCTCGAGCCGGAAGTCGAAATGAGTTCGCCGCGCCGCGTGCTTCTGGATGACGAAGCTGTTGCCCTTCTTCCGCGCGCGCTTCGGCGCAGGCTCTGGCGTCTTGCCGAAGTCCCGCTTCGCTTTGTACGTGGCGAGCAGGTCGGAGTCTTGCGCCCGCGCCATGGCTTACGCCGATTTCCGCTTCGGCGCGCGCGTCGACTTCTTGGCTGTGCCGCGCGACGACGTCTTCTTGCCGCCCGACTTGGCGGCCGACCCCTTGCCCTGCTGCACGCTCTTCTTCAGCGCGTCCATGATGTTGATGACCTTGGCGCCTCCCGGCTCCTCGGTGACGATCTCCGGCGCGCGATTCTCCAGCTTGGCGTGGATCAGCTCCCACACCGCTTCGGTGTATTCGTCCTTGAACTGCTTGGGCTCGAACTTGCCGGACTTGCGCGTGATGAGCTCCTTGGCGAGGTCGAGCGCTTCCTTGTCGACTTTGACGCCGGGGATTTCGTCGAACAGCGTCTCCGCCGAGCGGATTTCGTTCGCGTGGCGGAGCACTTCGAGCAGGAGGCCCTTCTCGAACGGCTTGACGGCGACGATGTTGCCGTGGCCGCGCAGGATGAACTGGCCGACCCCGATCTTCTTCGTCTCTTTCAGCGCCCGCTGGAGAAGGACATAGCCTTCGTCGGCCATGTCGCCGTCGGGCATCAGGTAGTAGGGCGTCTGGAAATAGCGGTCGTCGATAGCGTCCTCGTCCACGAAGCGGGCGAGATCGATGGTCTGCTTCGATTCGAGCTTGAGCTCGTCGATCTCCTTGGGGTCGATCAGGACATATTTGCCCTTCTCGTACTCGTAGCCCTTGGTGATCTCCTCGTTCTCCACGGGGCCGACGCCCGGCGCGATCTTTTGATAGCGGATGCGCTTACCGCTCGGCTCGTGGATCTGGTGGAAGCCGATCGTCTTCTCGGCCGTCGTCGCGGGATAGAGCCGGACCGGGATGTTGACGAGCGACAGCCGGAGATGGCCGGTCCAGAAAGCGCGGGGTGCCATGCGCCTTACTCCTTGGAAACACAAGAAAATCCGGCCCGGTACCCCAAATATCGGGGCGCCAGACGGGGGAAAGCAGCGCCCGTATCCCGTGGTTCCAGGCGGAAGTCCGGGGCTCTAGGCTCAGCCCCCGAGCATATAACGATTTTCGTTAAGCATGCGTTCGACCGGTCGGCACGGATCGACAAGAGGGCGTTGGCGCGCGTACGAGTAACCAATTGGCGATGCTAGGCCACAGTTTTTGGATCTCACCAACATTTGGCTGACATGGACCTGCCACACTCTAGCGTCTCGCCCGGTCCATCCCCAGATCTAGGGATAGACCTGGGGGTAACCAGGGGCGCTGCATCTGCTTGCAAGATCCGCCGTTAGGTGGTTGCTTGCCGGCGCGGCTCGATCGGGCGACTGGGCGCCCGGAGAGTACATCGGATGAACATGAACGCGCGCGACAACACTCCGTTTGCTCCCGCCGCTATCATCACCGGAGCGACACAAGGGATTGGCCGCGCCCTGGCGGACGAGTTCGCCAACGGCGGTCACACGCTCCTCCTCGTCGCGCGGACCGAGACGACGCTTGCCAAGGCCGCAAGCGAGATTGCCGCGCGCTATAACGTTCCCGTCCACTACGTTGCATGCGACCTCTCCACGCGGGAGGGCTGCGACCAGGTCGCCGAGGCCCTCCGTCGCCGCGGGCTCTATTGCGAGTCTCTCGTCAACAACGCCGCGATCATGATGGCTGGCTTCTTCCAGGAGCAGGATGAGGAGAAATTGCTCAAGCTGGTCGATCTCAACGTGCGTGCCGTCGTCGATCTCACGCGCCGTTTCTTGCCCGACATGCTGGCGCGCGGCAAAGGTGGCGTGCTGAACGTCGCCTCGGTCGAAGGCTTCATGCCCGTGCCCTATCAGGCGACCTACGCCGCCACCAAGGCCTTCATCATCTCCTTCAGCCGCGCTCTCGCTTACGAGATCATGGGCTCGGGCGTGCGCGTCTGCACGGTGGCGCCGGGCCCAATCGAGACCACGATGCACGCCAAGGCCGGCGCCGAGTATTCGCGCTACGTGCTCTATCTCCCGCAGATGACGCCCGAGGCCATGGCCAAGGCCGCCTATCGGCGCTTCATGCGCGGCAATTGGGTGATCGTCGAAGGCTGGCTCAACCGGATCGTCGCCGGCGGCGTCCGCTTCATCCCCGGCATCATGCTGATTCCCGCCGTCGGCTGGTTCTTCCGGGTGCGGGACGCCGAAGGCAATCTGCAATGGCCGAAGCCCTTGCCGAAGCCCGAAGAGGCCCCAAAGCCGGCACCCGCCAAGCGCGTCACCGGCGAGAAGACCCGAAAGGCCTCCTGACGTCGAAAAAATGCAGGGGAATGGTGGAGCCGGACGGGATCGAACCGACGACCTCAGCAGTGCGATTGCGAGTTTAGGGCATAATCCCTGCTGACCCATCGCTGCGCTTTGCATCTTTTTCCCTTGCGTTCTGCCGTAAATTGGCATCCCATCGCTGCTGATGTTAAGCACATCGTTGGGCATCTTTTGCTGACCCGTGCTGACCCATTGCTGACCCAAACCGACGAGGGGGCCCATGAAGTTGACCAACAGAGCGATCGAGAACCTCCGGCCTGAAGGCACCCGGCGCATCGTCTGGGATGACGAGCTCCCCGGCCTGGGCGTTGTGATCCAGCCGACCGGCACCAAGTCGTGGGTGTTCAACTACAGGAACGCGGACGGCGTCCAGAGGCGTTTCACGATCGGCAAGACGAGCGCCATCGCGGCCGATGTCGCGCGCAAGAAGGCCTTGGCCCTCCGCGGAGAGATCGTGAAGGATCGGGATCCTCAAGGTGAGCTCGAGGCGCGGCGCAAGTCGCTGACGGTCGGGCAGCTCCTCGACGCCTACCTGGCCTGCGAGAAATTTCAGACGCTGACGCCGTACAATCAGCAAGTCACCCGCGCGCGGCTCAACAACCACATCCGCTCAACCCTCGGCTCCCAAAAGTGTCGGGCGCTCACTCGCGAGACCATCCGCAGGACAGTGCGGACGATCACGGAAGGCGGGACGTCAGTCGATGTGAAAACCGGTTTGCGTGGCCGGAAGATCGTCAGAGGCGGCGAAGGAGCCGCCAGGATGGCGATCAGGAATTTGTCCACCGCATGGAACTGGGCGAAGCAGGAGAACCTCCTGTCGGAGGCAAACCCGTGCGAAGGCGTAGACCTCGGACGCGACGGCCAGCGGGAGGGCTACGTTGAGAGCTCGGCCGTCTATCGCCAGGTGTTCGACACGATCGACGCGATGGAGGCCGAGGGAGAGATCCGCTCGCCCGTTGCCGCGGCCATCAAGCTGATCGCCTTCACGGGCATGCGCCGGGGTGAGGCAGCAAACCTCCGCTGGAGGCATTTCAGAGGCGATCACATCCGCCTCGAGGCCGGCGAGCACAAGGCCGGCAAGCGGACAGCTCGGCCGAAGATCATAGCGCTCGTCGACGCCGCGAGAGCTGCGATCGAGAGCCAACCCCGCGGCGAGGATGATGATCTCGTGTTTCAGCCGGCGCGCCGATCGAGCGGGCCGACAGATCTCACGCACTCCTGGGAGCGCATCCGCGGCCGCGCCGGCATCGACAGCAAGCTGACGCTTCACAGCCTCAGGCACAGCGTGGCGAGCCACATGGCACTCGCTGGAGCTCAGGGCCCGGAGATCATGCTCGCCCTGGGTCACGCGCAGATCGCGACGACGACGCGCTACATCCACGCAGCTCAGGAGGCGCGCGCAGCGATCGCCGAGAAGGCCGCATCGGTCGCCGTCTCTGCTCTCGGCGAGAATGTGGTCCCTCTCAAGCGTCGATCGATAGCAAGGTAACCAGCGGGTTACTGGCACATAAGCCTGTAGAGTTGCCTGTCGAATTGCCATAAATGGTTAGACCGTCATCTCAACCCTAGTGGAGGACGGTCTAATGACTACATGGCCCAAGAGACTAAGCCGGAAGAAGGCCACGCAGTATCTGCGTGAGGAGCATGGCCTCGAGATCGGGGCGCACGGCCTCGATCGCCACGCCGTAAGAGGCACCGGGCCCGCGTATTCGCTGTTCCGAAAAACCAGCTACTACACACCCGAGGATCTCGATCGCTGGATCTCGGCGAGCATGCGGCCCGGGATCCCCAGCAAGTATGCCTCGAGCGAAGCGTGATGGCGTCGACGTTCGTCGCGCCGGTGCCAGATGACCTGGAAAGCGCAAACCTCGATCTCAGGCGCCTTAAACGCCTCCGTAGGGCACCTCTAGCGGAGCAGGCGGCAGACTATCCGCATGCGACGACGACCGATGCGAGCGAAAAGACTTTCGCGGCGATCCCTTCGCAGGGGCGCCCTGCACACCGAGATCCAAGCACTGAGGAGAACTGCAAGTGAAGCTGAACAAGCAGGCAGCATCAGAGCGTGCCTACGCTCGCAAAGAGTTCGACCTCGCCAGGAAGGAGCAGGACATGCCGCTGACGTATATCCGCAAGGTGTTCGACAGTCTGTCCCCAGAGCTGCAGGAGCGGTTCTTCTATCAGCTCTGTCACCGCTACAAGCACAACCCCAAGACGACCGTCGCCTGATGCCCCTGTGAAAATGGACGAGGCCGGCGTGAGGTGGCGCCGGCCTCAAAGCTCAGGAGGACAAAGTTGGAAAGGATCTGTCCTGTGGCAAGAAATACGACTGCCAAGCCCCCAGCGCAATGGGGAGGCAACGGCAAGGCGCTGGAGCTGTTCGCGCGAGTGAATGAGGCATCAGCTTTAGAACCACAAGTGTGGTGGTGGAAAGGCATGACGAGGATGATCGACGCAATTCCAAAGCACGTTAAGCCCGTTGTCCATTGTGCGGTGACACGGCTCGCTGCCGAGTATTGGAGACAGGGATCGCTCCCTGGGGACATCACCGCATGCGCGAAGCTCATCGGCTATGACACGCGCACGCTCCGTAAGCATTGGACCGAGGTCGTTGAGCTGCTTGAGCAGTACGCCAGCGACATGATCGACGCGCGCCGCGTTGTGGTGGCGAAGCGCAGACAGAAGGTTGAGGCCGGTCGCCAGGGTGGCCATGCAGAACGTGAGCAGAACGTGCGCACAAACGGATCACAAATTGCAGAGCGGCATAAGCAATATCAGGGCTTTAGCCTAACCAGAGAGAGAGCCAGAGCTAGTAATAGGTTTCCAAGGGAACACACTGTTGGGGACGACGATGACATCCCCTTCTGAGGCCGGCGGCTCGGTGATGAGGATCACCCGTGCCGAGCTCGACGACCTGGCCGCCCGTGCAGGCCTGGAGATCCGAGAGCGCGACGGCGGGCTCCAGGTTTGACGGTCCCATGCGGCCACGTTCAAACACTCAGGAAGGTGGAAACCGACCATGCTGGAAACTTCAGGTTTTAAACCAGACATGAGGTTTCACCCGCTTGATGTCCGCGGAGTGCCACGAGGGTCAAAAGCGGTAGTCAGGGCGCGGATCAGTGATGTCCGCTTCACCCCCAACAGCAGACATCCTCGGCGTCGAAATGGATGTCCGCTAAGTGCCACAAGCGGACTCTCTTCACGCGAACCCAGGGAGCAACCTAGGTTGCCGAATTGTATCCTTCCGGAAATGCGCTTGGTGCAGTGCGCCCACTATATTCCTAGCAGCGTTGCGGCAGACGCAACGGAGATGCGCATATCAACCCGTAATGGAAGGCGACCAAAAATGCAGACCCAATCTGTTGTCTACCGCTCCTTGGCGTTGGCCGGACTTTTGTCCCTTTCGGCGACCGCTGCTTTTGCCTACACCGGCCAAGAACTCGCGGGGAAAGCTAAGATCCCGGTCGAACAAGCGCGTTCAATCGCGTTGAAGGCTCATCCTGGAGCGATCACCGACGAGGAACTGGAAAAGGAGAAGGGTGGCAGCGGGCTACGCTACTCGTTCGACGTAAAAAGCGGCAATGTCGTCTACGAAGTCGGCGTCGATGCGCAGACTGGTAAGGTTCTCGAAAACGCCAAAGAGGGACCTAATCCCGACTAGCATTCGCCCACAACTATTGCCGCACTTCGAAGGGTCTTACACGCAACCTCGAAGCCCGGAGCAGGGAAACATGAATGAAGCTACGAGGGTGACCTTGAGTAAGGTACCCGAGGTCACTCTCGGCTTCTGGCTTATCAAAATACTTGCCACGACCCTCGGCGAGACTGGCGGCGACACCGTCAGCATGACGATGAATCTTGGCTATCTCATCGGGACGGCCATTTTTCTGTCGATCCTCGTAGTGCTGGTCGTCATCCAGATCGCCGCGAAGAAGTTTCACCCGTTCCTCTACTGGTCCACCATTGTCGCTTCCACGACCGTAGGTACGACCATGGCCGATTTTGCCGATCGCTCCTTGGGGATCGGCTATCTCGGCGGCTCGTCGATCCTGTTCGTGAGCCTGATGGCCGTGCTGGCGATCTGGCACTGGTCGCAGGGCTCCGTCTCAGTGGACACGGTGAGCACACCCAAAGTGGAAGCCTTCTACTGGGCGGCGATCACCGTCTCCCAGACATTGGGCACCGCGCTCGGCGACTGGGTCGCCGATTCAGGGCTTGGCTATGAGGGCGGGGCTCTGCTGTTCGGCGCGGCCTTGGCGGTCGTGGCGGCCGCCTATTTCTGGACCAACCTGTCGCGGGTGCTGCTGTTCTGGGCGGCGTTTATCCTGACGCGGCCGCTTGGCGCCACCGTCGGCGATCTTCTAGACAAGCCGCACAGCCACGGAGGCCTTGCCTTGAGCCGTCCCATCGCCTCGGCGGTGCTTGGGGCTCTGATAATCGCGCTGATTTTTATCCTACCGCAAAAGGCAGGCAATCATCCTCAGACGCGGCAATCAGGTCAGTAGAATGTGGCACTCAACGCCCGCGGGATGCGCGCCAGTGAAAGCAGGGAAATGACCACATGACACTTCTCGATAGCATAATTCTCGGCATTATCGGGGGTGTCACCGAGTTCCTGCCGATTCCTGAACCGGCCATCTGATCCTTGCGAGCAAACTGATAAAAGCTGAACGTGGGCTACGTTGCTGCCTCCCGCGGGCAAGGAGTCTTGGCAGATGATTTGGACGACCTCGGCACCGGCAATCACAGCAGCGTTCCTGAGTTCGCTTGTCGAAGCGGTCGAGGCACTGACGATTGTGCTCGCCGTCGCCACGGTTCGCGGATGGCGACCGGCGGCCACCGGTGCCTTTGCTGGCCTTGCACTTCTTGTACTCATGGTGTTTGCGCTCGGACCACTTCTGGATCGGATTCCGCTGCGCCTGCTGCAGTTCGTCATTGGCGTCCTATTGCTCCTGTTCGGCATGCGCTGGCTACGCAAGGCGATTCTGCGCGCGGCAGGAATCATTGCGCTGCACGATGAGGCGGTAGCCTTTGCCGCCGAGACGGAAGAGCTGCGCGATCAGGCGCGTCGTCACGATGTGCGACTCGATTGGCTGGCCGGGCTTGCCAGCTTCAAAGCCGTGGTGCTCGAAGGGCTAGAGGTCGTGTTCATCGTCATCGCCGTTGGCGCAGGACGAGGCCTAATTGGTGCCGCGAGCCTGGGTGCTTTCGTGGCGTGCTTGGTAGTTGTCGCGCTGGGGCTCGTCATACATCGTCCGCTCGCGCGGGTACCCGAAAACACGCTCAAGTTTGCCGTCGGAGTTATGCTTTCGGCTTTCGGGATATTTTGGACTGGAGAAGGACTCGGCGTCCCGTGGCCGGGCGAGGACGTTGCAATAACAGCGTTTGCGGCCCTGTTTCTGATGGTCGCGCTTGCCGCTGTCGCTCTCTCGCGCCGGGCGAGAGCATAGGACTTGATATGACCACGCTAACCACAGTCTTCCAGATGGTAATCGGATTGTTCGTCGATGACGGTTCGTTGGCTTTGGCAATCATTTTGATCGTCCTGCTCTCCTCAATCGTTGCAAACCTGATGCCGGATATGCCGCTCGCCACTGGCGCCATACTTTTGCTCGGCTGCCTTGGCGTGCTTTTCAGCAATGTCATGAAAGCGGCCAGCGATAGTCACTCGAAGTCCATGAAACAGGCTGATGATTGAATCGGTTTTGCGGGGCGAGACGTCCGCCTTGGGTCAGAAGCTGACGTCAGGCTGGTTCGCCCCGCATGTCCGCTTCGTGCCAGAGGCGGACAGTTTAAGAGTCTTCAGGATACCGAAACGAACCCAGACCTATCGGGCATCCGAACCGCCGAGTCGGACGAGGGCAATAAAAGTGGCCGGCATTATCAGCAAAACAAGTGGCATCTGCACAGCCAGGCCAGAGATGATAGCGATCGCCAGGGGCTGCTGCATCTCGGCGCCCTGACCGAGCGCCAATGCGAGCGGAAGCAACGCGAGAGCCGCAGCAATAGTGGTCATAGCGATCGGGCGGAGCCGATTCTTTCCGGCAGTGACGAGTGCCCGCTCAACGGAAACTCCGTCCCCTTTCAATCGCTCGAATTCGCTGAAATAGAAGATGGCCACCTCGGTCGCAATGCCCACCACCATGGTTAAGCCCATCAGGGCAGTGATGCTGAGATCAATCCCCGTGAGGAACAACCCGACGAACACGGCGCTTACCGCGACGACGGGTACGAGTAAGACCTGCGACGCTATCGTGAAGTCCTCATAGAGAAACAGCAGCAGCACGAATACCAGCGATACGGCCGCGACGAAAACGACGGCGAGCTGGACAAAAGCTGTTTGCTGTTCCTTGTAGAGCCCGCCGAGCTCGTAGTAGAGCTGCGCCGGAATAAGGTTTTGGTTGGTCAGCACCGCCTTGACGTCACTCACCGTCGACCCGATGTCCCGCCCCTCAATGCGGGCAGTAACCGGAACCATGCGCTTCAAGTTGTCCCGGACCACCTGAGGCTGGCCCACGACGCGCTGAAACGAGGCTACACGACTGAGAACCACCA
>Ga0315553_10000247_pt1 | contig 49826 bp, 51 predicted proteins | sample SalMarSW160140MG_FD_203099 | JGI IMG/M metagenome (GOLD analysis project Ga0315553, IMG submission 203099) | Salt marsh sediment microbial communities from the Plum Island Ecosystem LTER, Massachusetts, United States - Salt Marsh Sediment SW1601-40 ...
ATGTTGAACACGTTGACCCCCAGGGCTGCCAGGCCGCCGTCCTGGAATATGAGGGCCTGCACCCCCACGACCGAGGTCATCACGATCATGGCCGCCCAGGGGCCTAAAAGGATCGCTGCCAGGGCTCCTCCCACCATGTGACCGGAGGTGCCGCCGGCTACGGGGAAATTCATCATCTGAGCAGCAAAGATGAAGGCGGCCATCACCCCCATGAGAGGGATGAAGCGCTCGCCCAGGGTTCGGTTCGTTTTCCAGACAGCGAAGCCTATCGCCACCCCCGCCAGGGCGAAACCAACCCCCGCCACCGGCCCGCTAACGAAGCCGTCTGGGATGTGCATGGCGGGCGCTTCGATAGTCTCCAGCATCGAAGGGTCAATCAGCGACATGTTGGCCTTCCTTTCTGGCACCGCTCACTTCCTCGGCCAGGCGACATCGCTGGCACAAGCCGAAGATGGCGAAATGGTCGACATCGGCGGCGAAGCCGTAGTTCTCCAGCAAGCGACTCTGCAACGGCTTCAGCAACTCGTGCTCGAAGGCTAAGCTCTCGCCACACTGCCGACAGATCAGATGGTGATGTCGGTGCCTTCCCAGCAGCTCGTAGCGCCCGTAGCCCTCGCCCATGTCCGTTTCGCTTATCAGCCGCAGCTTCTTGAGGAGGTTGAGAGTGCGGTAGATGGTAGATATATTGACGAACGGGTAGCGCTCGCGGACCTTCCGGTAGATCTCCTCGGCGCTGATGTGGCTCGTGCTGTCGTCAATAATGGCGAGGATCATCATCCGCTGAGGGGTCAGACGATAGCCCTCCTGTCGCAGCGATTCGACAATACTAGGGTGAGCAGCCATTTTGCAAACAGTTGCAATTGCAATGATTTGCTTTCCGTACTCATGCTACGGTCAGCCGGTTCTTGTGTCAACAGCATACGGTGAAATGTCCTCAGTTCCTGCCGGTGCTGACAGCTTTAGCGCCCGATGCTATACTGGCCTTCGAGATGCCTCACCTGTCCATCAAGGGCCTCGATATCCACTACAGAGAGATGGGCGAAGGCTTCCCTGTCGTCCTCATCCACGGGTACACCGGCAATCTGCAGAACTGGGTACTCCAGGTGCGGGCTCTCGCCAAGAGATATCGCACCATATCCCTCGACCTGCGCGGCCACGGCTGCTCGGCCAAGCCCACTCAGCGCGAGGACTACTCCCTGGAGCTTTTCGCTGCCGATGTCTACGGCCTGCTCAACACGCTGGCTGTGCCCGAGTGCTATCTGGTTGGCCATTCCATGGGGGGCATGGTGGCCCAGGAGTTCGTACTGCGTCATCAAGAGCTGGTGAAAGCCCTCGTTCTGGTGGACACCGCGGCCGACCTGCCCCAGGACATCCCCTGGGAGGAGCGAGCGCGCCTGATGGAGCTGGCTCGCAGCGAGGGCATGGAGGCGGTGTTCGAGGAGATGGCACACACTCCGCCCCTGGGAAGCCAACTGATTCAAGAGAACCCCCAGCTCATCGACATTTGGCGCGAGCAGTTCCTTATGACCTCGTTGGAAAGCTATCTCTACTGCGGCGAGGCCATCGGCAGGCGCTGCCCCGTGCTGGAAGAGCTTTCGCAGATTCGGGTGCCCACTCTGATCACCTGCGGCGAGCTGGACGAGCCTTTCCTCGCGCCGTCGCAGCGTATGCACCAAACGATCCCTAACAGCGAGCTCGCTATCATCCCGGGCGCTGCCCATACGCCGATCCTGGAGAACCCCCTGGCGTTCAACGACGTTCTGCTGTCTTTCCTCACCAGGGTCGATTCGGAGAGACGCGAGCATCGCCCGCAGTTGCGTGGCTAGCCGCCGTCGATTATATTTCTGGCCGTAAGAGCAACCGGATTCAAGGGCACTCCAAGCCATGGGTGCCAGCAAATGGGGCGGCTGTTGTCAGATAGACCAACGATGGCCGTCAGCCATAGCTAGAAGGGAAAGCCGATGAAGGCAGTGGTCTTCGAAGAGCACGGCGACGTGGACGTCTTGCAGTACAAAGAGGTAGCCGAGCCCAAGATCGGGCCCAACGATGTGCTGATCAGGGTCAGAGCGACGGGCTGCAACTACAACGACATCTGGGCTCGCCGCGGCCTGCCCGGCATGCGGGTCAGCCTGCCACACATCTCCGGCAGCGATGCGGCCGGCGAGGTGGTGGAGGTCGGCAGCGAGGTGGCCGACGTCAAGAGTGGCGATGAGGTGCTAGTCTACCCCGGCTTGAGCTGCCGCACCTGCCAGTTCTGCGCCAACGGTCAGGACACCTTCTGCCGCCAGTACAAGATCTGGGGCTTCCAGACCGGCCCTCTCGACGGCGGCCATGCTGAGTTCGTCAAGGTGCCCGCCTTCAACGTTATCCCCAAACCCAACGGGCTAACCTGGGAGGAGGCGGGTTCCCTGCCGTTGGTCCTTCTCACCTCCTGGCGAATGCTCGTGGGGCGGGCCCGCATCCAGGCCGGCGACTTTGTCCTGATATGGGGAGCGGCCGGCGGTCTAGGCAGCATGGCCGTGCAGATCTGCTGTATCTTCGGCGCCCGACCTATCGCCGTCGCCAGCAGCGACGAGAAGCTGGAGTTCTGCCGTGCGCTGGGGGCCGAGCACCTGATAAACCGCAAGAAGCAGGATGTGCTGGAGAGAGTCCGCGAGATCGCCGGTCGCCGCGGGGTTGACGTCGTTTTCGAGCACGTGGGCAACGCTACCTGGGAGCAGAGCGTGGCTAGCCTGAAGTGGGGAGGGACTCTGGTCACCTGCGGCGCTACCACTGGTTTCGAAGCGCCTACCGACCTTCGCTTCCTCTGGAACAAACAGATGAACTTCCTCGGCTCGCACATGGGCAACAAGACGGACCTTCTCGATGGCCTGCGCTGGGTCGAAAGCGGCCAGATCAAGCCTGTGGTTTCCCACGCCTTTCCCCTGCAGGAAGCGGGCATGGCCCAGACGATGATGGAGAAGAACGACGTCATGGGCAAGATAGCGCTCGTGCCGGAGACGTAGGGGGCACGGCAGGGGCCTTCTTGCTTTCCCTCTAGAGCAAAGATAGCCGATAATAGACATACCCTCGCTGTTGCTAAACGCGATGGAAAACGCAACCAGCCTGCCCGCGCGGCAGGCGACTGTGGCCTAGCAAGCCAATGGAGGTCGATGTGAACGATGTAGTTATTTTGAGCGCGGCCCGCACGCCGGTGGGGACCTTCGGCGGCAGCCTGGCCGCGGTGCCGGTGGTCAAGCTAGGGGCAGTGGCCATCGCCGAGGCCCTGCGCCGGGCGGGCCTCCAGCCAGACCAGGTGGATGAGGTGATCATGGGCCTGGTGCTATCGGCAGGCGTCGGACAGGGGCCGGCCCGCCAGGCGGCCATAGCCGCCGGCATTCCCGTGACCACGCCGTCCACCACCGTCAACAAAGTGTGCGGCTCGGGCCTGAAGTCGGTGGCTCTGGCTGCCCAGGCCGTTGCCTTGGGCGACGCCGATATCGTTGTGGCCGGCGGCATGGAGAGCATGAACGGCGCCCCCTACCTGCTGGCCAAGGCTCGCACTGGCTATCGCATGGGGAACGACACCCTCATCGACAGCATGATCGAGGAAGGCCTGTGGTGCGCCTTCGAGGATCACCACATGGGGATGTGGGCCGAGAACATCGCCACTGAGTTCGAGGTCTCCCGCCAGGACCAGGACGAATTCGCCGCCGCCAGCCACCAGAAGGCTGCCCGCGCCTGGGACACCGGCGTCATGGCTGAGGAGGTAGTGGCGGTTGAGCTGCCTCAGCGCAAGGGCCCACCTGTCGCCTTCGAGAAGGACGAGCATTTCCGCCCGGGCACCACCGTCGAGAAGCTGGCGGCTCTGAGGCCGGCCTTCAAGCCGGACGGCACGGTGACGGCGGGGAACGCCTCGGGCATCAATGACGGCGCAGCGGCGGTGGTCGTAACCTCTCGCCAGAAGGCGGAGGCGCTGGGCGTCACCCCCCTGGCATCGATTCGCTGCTACGCCTCGGCCGGCGTGGAGCCGCGCATTACAGGCATGGGGCCGGTCCCAGCCACCCATAAAGCCCTGGCCAAGGCTGGCCTGGAGCTGAAGGACATCGACCTCATCGAAGCCAACGAGGCCTTTGCCTCCCAGTCGCTGGCCGTGGGGAGAGAGCTAGGCTGGGACTGGGAGCGAGTGAACGTCAACGGCGGCGCCGTCGCTCTGGGACATCCCATCGGGGCCAGCGGCGCTCGCATCCTCACCACCCTCCTCTACGAGATGCAGCGGCGTCAGGCTCAGCGTGGTCTGGCCACACTCTGCATCGGCGGTGGCCAGGGCATGACCATGATCGTCGAAAGGGGATAGCCTTGCTGGAGGAAGAGATCATCGGCCTGCTGGTGGAACGCGGCAAGACGCTGGCGGTGGCTGAATCCTGCACAGGAGGGCTCATTGGCCATCGACTCACGCAGGTGTCGGGTAGCTCGACTGTCTTTCTGGGAGGCGTGATCGCCTACCACAACTCGGTGAAGGAGAAGACCCTGGGAGTGCCGGCCGACGTCCTAGAGCGAGACGGGGCGGTGAGCGAGGCCACGGCTGTGGCCATGGCCGAGGGCGTCCGACGCCTGCTGGGGGCAGACATCGCCCTGGCCGTCACCGGCATCGCCGGGCCGACGGGCGGTACAGAGGACAGACCCGTGGGGCTGACGTACATCGCTCTGGCAGCGGCACCGGACGTGCTCACCTGCGAGAGGCATCTGTGGCAGGGCAAACGTGAGGAGAACAAGAGAAGCTCGGCCACGGCGGCCCTGGCGCTCCTGGAGCGCCACCTGCGGGGCGCCAGGACGAGCCGATCACCGGCGGGGTGATGCTCACGTAGGCGATGGCCTCTCCGAGGCGCGGGGAATTCTTCGCGTCGCTCAGAGTGCCGCTGGCCACCGCTGACACCCTGACCACAGCGAAGGGTCTCACCTCAACCGGCTCGCATGGCGAGCATATCTGAAGTGCTGGAGGAAGCGACATGGTTGCGCTCAGTGTCGGCGTCCAGGCGCCCGATTTCACCCTCAGCGGCATCGACGGCAAGCAGTACTCCCTGTCCGCTGCCCTGGAGCAGGGCCCCCTGCTGGCCGTGTTTATCAAGACTACCTGCCCCGTCTGTGACTTGACGATGCCCTATCTTAACCGTCTGACGGAGACCTATGGTACCCAAGGCTGGCAGCTATGGGTCGTCTCTCAGGACGACCAGCAGACCTCGCGACGCTATGCCCAGGACTTCGAAGCCACCTTCCCCCTGGTGGTGGATGACCCAGTCGATGGCTGGGCGGTCTCCCGCGCCTATGATCCGCCGGCCACTCCCACCCTCTTCCTCATCGGGCCTGACGGCCAGGTGCAGTTCAGCGGCCAGGGATTCAGCAAGGCCGACCTCAACGCCATCGGCGAGAGGATCGCCGGCCACCTGGGAGTGCAGCCGGCGGTGGTGGCCGAGCTCAACGACGGCAACCCCGACTTCCGCCCTGGCTGAGGGCCACGCCATCTGAAGGGCTAGTTTAGCCCTCTGTCAGCGCAGCAGGTTGTCAGGCTGAATTGCTCGTGTTAGCATAGTAGCAGGTTAACGTTCCGGCGTCGGCATTCCTGAAGGGAGAAGCCCTACAGCGAGAGTCGCTCGATGACCGAGGCTTAACCAAGACTAGCGAAGGAGGTCATCGAGTGGCCTTTGAGGATAAGACCCTAGTTTGCGCCGATTGTGGCGCTGAGTTTACCTTCTCGGCGGCGGACCAGGAGTTCCACGCCAGCAGAGGGTATCAGGACCCCAGGCGCTGCCCGACCTGCCGTCAGGCCAGACGGGCCGAGCGCGGCGGCGGCTACGGCCGCGGCGGCGAGCGCACGATGTATGACGTTGTCTGCAGCAGTTGCGGCGCTCCCTGTCAGGTTCCCTTCCAACCGAGGCTGGACAAGCCAGTCTACTGCGACGAATGTTTCGCTAAGCAAAAGGCCAACCGTCCCCGTTGGTAACGATCGTCGGATAGGGCAGTTCCACAGGGAGGAGGCTACGCATGGTTACAGTGACCGAGCACGCTGCTCAGCTCCTGAGAGAGATGCAGCAAGGTCACGAAGAGAGCGCCAACAAGGTGCTGCGGCTGGTGAATCGAGACGACGGTTTTCAATTCGCCTTCGATGAGCGCTGCGAGGGCGACGAGGTCGTTCAGAGCGGCGACACCGATGTTCTGCTAGTGGGAACCGACGTGTCTGAGCTTCTGGGTGAGGCCACCATCGATTGCCAGGACACCCCGGCTGGTCCACGCTTTATCCTCGCCACCCAGAGCGACCCTCCGGCCTAGTCACGCTGCGCTCGTCACCAAGTAGAGCTTCCTCGCCCCAATCCCTCCTACCTCTACCCTGACCGGGGGTCTGGGCGTTGACTCCTTTTCCCTGCTATCATGTGCACGGTTTAATCCACACCGTGCGAGGAGGGGAGAATGTCGGCGCCCCTGGAAGGAATCAGAGTCCTCGACCTCACCTGGGTGCTGGCCGGGCCCTTCGCCAGCATGATCCTGTGCGATCTGGGGGCGGACGTCATCAAGGTGGAGCGCCCTCCTTACGGCGACGCTGCCCGCGGCACCGGCCCGATCGTCAACGGCGAAAGCTGCTACTTCTTCAGCATCAATCGTGGCAAGAAGAGCGTCTGCTTTGACCTGAAGACAGAACGGGGCAAGGAGCTCTTCCTGCGCCTGGTAGACCTATCCGACGTGGTGATGGAGAACTTCACGCCGGGCACCATGGAGAAGCTGGGACTGAGCCACGATGCTCTCCAGAAACGCAACCCTCGCCTCATCTATGCCGCTACCTCCGGCTTCGGCCAGACAGGGCCTGAGCGGCTGCGGCCGGCCCTGGACGTCGTGGTGCAGGGAATGGGCGGCGTCATGAGCATCACCGGCGAGCCCGACGGCCCGCCCGTGCGCCCCGGCGTCTCCCTGGGCGACATCGCCGCTGGCCTCTACACGGCCATCGGCGTCCTGGCTGCTCTCCAGGAGCGCGAGAGGAGCGGCCGCGGCCAACTGATCGACATCGCCATGCTGGATTGCCAGATCGCCATCCTGGAGAACGCCTTCATCCGCTACTTCGCCACCGGCGAGCTGCCCAAACCCATCGGCACCCGCCATCCTATCGCCACCCCCTTCCAGGCCTTCCCCACCAGCGACGGCTGGATCGTCCTCGCCCTGAGCTGGGGGGTGGAGAACCAGTGGGAGCTCCTCTGCGCTACCATCGGCCGGGTGGACCTGATCGATGACCCTCGCTTCGATACTCCCGCCCTGCGCACTGAGCACCACGCTGATCTGGAGCCCATCCTAAACGAGGCCATGCGCCAGAAGACCACCAGCGAGTGGCTGCAGGAGTTCGATGCCATAGGCCTGCCCTGCGGGCCCCTGAACAACATCGCCCAGGCCGCCGAATACCCCCAGGTGCTGGCCCGCCGCATGCTGGTGGAGGTCGAGCACCCCCGCATTGGCCGCCTGAAGCTACCCGATACGCCGGTCAAGCTCTCCCGCACGCCCGGCGGCATCAAAGGGCCATCGCCTGCACTCGGCCAGGACACCTACGAAGTGCTCTCCTCCCTGCTTGGGCTCTCGGCGCAGGAACTGGACGAACTCGCGGCGGCGGGCGTGATTGTCGGCCCGCACCCTTGAAGGAGGCAACGATGAGGATCACTGACATCGAGATCCGGGTCTTGGAGTACCCTCTGGAGAAGACCTTTGTGTCCACCTGGCAGCCCATGCCCACCGTGCACCACCGCGCGCACATCGTCTTCATCCACACGGACGAGGGAATAACCGGCATCGGCTCCGGCGGCGTGGCCGCGCGCTGGGATGTTGCCCGCCTGTTCCTGCTGGGGCAGGACCCCTTTGCCATCGAGCAGCACGTTCAGAACATGCGCAGCTTTGCCTTCTTCATCGGGCGCCCCTGGCCGTTGGAGGTGGCCCTGTGGGACATCATCGGCAAGGCCACCGGTCAGCCCATCTACAAGCTCCTGGGCGGCGGTCAGGAGCGACTCAAGGCTTACGCTAGCACCGGCGAACTCCGCTTGCCCGAGCAACGTGTCGAGGATGCCCAGCGCTTCCGTGACGAAGGGTTCCGCGCCATCAAGCTCCGCTTCCACCGCCCCAACCCAAGGGACGACCTGCGGGTGCTGGAAGCAGTGCGCAAGGCCGTGGGCGATAGCATGGATATCATGGTAGATGCCAACTACGGCTGGGTCATTGCCCCCGACCGCGCGCCCCAGCGCTGGGACCTGCGCACAGCCATATCGATGGCCAGGGCCATGGAGGAGCTAGGCGTCTACTGGCTGGAGGAGCCTCTCTACTGCTACGACTACGATGGTCTGGCCGAACTGCGCCGCCAGGTGAACCTGCGCATCGCTGGCGCCGAGCTGAACCAGGGCTTCCACGAGTTCAAGATCCTCTTGGAGAAAGACTGCCTCGACGTCTACCAGCCCGATGTCACCTTCGCTGGCGGCTTCGCCCAGTGCCGCCAGATCGCCGCCATGCTCCAGGCCCACGGCAAAACGATCACTCCTCACACCTGGACAAATGGCATCGGCCTCGCCGCCAACCTCCACTTCGCCGCCTCCCTCGGTCTCTGTCCCTATCTGGAGTTCCCCTATGACCCGCCAAACTGGACGCCTGAGGCGCGCGACTTCATGCTCACCGAGCCCTTCCGCCCAGATGAGGAAGGTTATGTGAAGGTGCCTGAGGGACCAGGCCTGGGGATCGATCTGGATGAGGACAAGCTGAAGAAATACGAGGCCGCCGATCCGCACCGCCTCATCTAGCCGAGGGGCTGGATACGCTGTCAGAGCTGGTGTGCTCTACGCCCGTCCGGGGATGAATAGGCGGTGGGCGTTGTCGAAAGTCTCAGGAGTCAGGACAGGCTCGACGCTGTCGTACCTGGCGCTCTGGGCAACGATATCCAGCAGGTCACGAGCGTAGGAGGCCCGCGATTTGTGGGAGTTCTCCTCGTACAGCCGTTCAACGACGTAGTTCAGGGTTTCCTCAGTGGCTGTCATAGAACGGTTCTCGCACGCCCGTCGCAAGATCTCTCGAAACTCGTCCGGGCCGGGGTTGGGAATCTCCACCTTGTAGAGAATTCGCCGCAGGAAGGGCTGATCGAGAAGAAGCTCCACCTTGAGATTGGTGGCGAAAAGCAGATGAACGTCGAAAGGCACCGATATCTTTTCCCCAGTGTGGAAGGTGAGGGAGTAGCAGCCTCGCTCCAGAGGAGTCAGCCATCGGCTGAGCAGATCCTCGGGCCGGATCCTCTGGCGGCCGAAATCGTCCACCGCCAGCATGCCGCCCTGGGCCTTGAGGTGCGATGGCGCCTGATAGAAACGTGACACGGGGTCGTAGGCCAGTTCCAGCGACTCCTCACCCAGTTCGCCGCCCACTATCACCGCCGGCCTGCGAGTAGTAGTCCAGCGCTGGTCACGCTTGGGCTTACCCTCAGACTCGTCAGGTCCCTCGAGGAGCAGTTCTGCCTTCCCTTGGTCTTTCACAGGAATGTGGACGGAGGAGTCAAAGACACGGATGATGTGCCCGTAAGCGTAGATGGCGAAGGGAACAAGCATCTCCCCCTCTAGGTGACGGGCGAGTGCCTCCAGCACAGACGTCTTGCCGTTGCCCGAGGGGCCGTAGAGTAGGGCGCAGCGCCCGGAGTGGAGAGTCCGCGCCAGGGCGTCGGCCACGTCTGGAGCCAGCACCAGCTCCGACAGAGCTGCCTCGATGCTCTGCCTCGATGGCGGCTGCCTATGACCTCGCTGTCGCTCCATCACCTTGACGTACTGGTCTATAGTCACCGGTGCCGGCCCAGCGTATCGAGACCTCTCCAGGGCATCCCTGACCCTGTTGATCCCCCCCGCTGTGAGACGGTAGCGGTAATTGCCAACCATCATGTTGCTGGAGCTCGCCACCTCGCAAAGGTGATCGTCGGCCAGCAGGGTCAGAAGCTGCTGGACGATGGCAGGCGGCAGAGCCATTCTCTCGGTCACATGAGTGGCCGAGGGCAGTCCTGCGTAGTGAATGGTCTTTAGGGCCAGGTCTGTTAGGAACGCCAGCGACAGACCGCTGTCCGCCAGCGTCTGCGGTTGCGGAGGAAGGATACTTGTCGTCTCCTCCTCTACTGTCGCGGTCTGCGAAGCCCCTTTGGCATCAAGCTCGTCCGTCGACCAAGGCGAGCGCGGGGACTCCACATTGTCTTCGCCAATCGGGGGAAACTCATCGTCTTGGTTACCATCGTTGTACAGTTTCACCCTTGCTGCCTCCTGTCTTCCGACATCGAACAAGACAAGCCCGCTCTTGGCCCCCCACGCCCCTGGCGTCTGTGGTCTCGATAGAAGAGACGTGGAGGCACGACCAACGTTACATAGGATGGCGCTTGGCAAGACGCACGCGACACGATACCCTCGCAGCCTGTGTTCTTCTCAGCCTGCTTGGCTTCGCTCTCAGTGGTCAGCCTAGTCGCGCAGCAGGCCCAGGCCCTGCAAGGCGAGAGTGTTGCGGGGGCTCCAGCGCATGGCGTGATGGGAGGCAATCAGGCGAGAGAGTGTCTGCAACTGAGTGACGTGGTTCGCTGCCGCTAGTGGCCGGGCCCGTATATTATGGTGCACTGGGCTAGCACACTGCCGTAGCTATCAGGCGATACGGTCACAGGCAGAGTGTCATAGCCAGTGCCAGGCGAAGTGATGGCTACGACGTAGGACCCAGCGTCGAGGATCAGCCCCGTGCTGAACGTTCCATCTCCCCCTGTCACGCCCGACCAGACCACTCCGCTCTGAGGAAACGTACCGGAGACGGTCACCTGGGCTCCGTCCACCCCCTGGTCTTGACAGGTCACCGAGCCCTGTATGCCACCCGGCCCAGCAACGGGTGTGGGCGATGGAGTGGGAGTAGGCGTGGGTGTGGGAGTAGGACTGGGCGTGGGCGACGGGCTTGGCACAGGAGTCGGGGTTGCGGTTGCCACAGGTGTGGGTGAAGGCGTTGCCGAGGGCGTGGCCGTGGCTGTGATCGTCTCCGTCGGGAAGGGCGTCACTGCTGGAGTGAGAATCGGGGGCTCTGAAGGTGGTTCCGACACACCGGCAACAGCGGTGAGCGTAGGGCTAGCCACAGGGCTAGCCGTAGGGCTGGCGTTCAGCGGCAGTACCATGGGAGCGGAGGGCTCTGAGTCCTGCCATAGGAAGAGCACCACTGCCACCACAGCGGCGATGAAGCCGCCACCAGCAACCAGCATGAGGGGAAGTTTCCAGAGCGTGCCGCCACCGCCGCCACCACCCAGTAACATCCCGTTCATGGCCGTTCGAGCCAGGATCCTATCGGCTAGTCCAGGCGGAGCCGGCGTCGGCACTAGAGTGGCCAGGAGTTCAGAGGCCAAAGCGAGCTTGTCCCGCATCCACTGGCAATCAACGCAGTCAGCCAGGTGCTCAGCTGCTTTCTGTTGCCCCGGCCCCAGCAGCTCGCCATCATAGAGGGCAGAAAGGAGATACCCCAGGCGGCGACACTTCCCCTTTTTCTCCTTGCTCCCGACCAGTCTGGAGTAGGCTTGCCTGAACCCCAGGCGAGCCCGATGCAGCATTTTCCCCACCCTGGTCGGGGAGATGCCCATTACCTCCCCGATCTCAGCATAGCTCGAGCCCTCCAGCTCACGCAGGAGGAGAACGCGCCGCTCGCGTCCGGGCAAGCGGCTGACGGCCTGCAACACCTTCTGGCGGGTGTCAGCCCGTGCCAGGCCTGCCTGCTGACCCTCTCTATCGTTTGTCATGTAAATCGCTCGCGCCATCGACTATTAGACGTTCGAGGGCGCAATAATGTAACACTGTTTTACCTGTAAACGCTACGAACGCTCACCACAAACGCTCGCCTCACATCGATGGCGATGGCTGCCTCTGCGCCGCTTCCTGCAGCCCGAGCCGTCGCCGCCAGATGAACCACAGGCCCACGCCCATGAGGAATGCCAACGCGGCGAAGGGCGCCAGGGCCATGAACACCGCCGATGTCGTATCCCACCTACTAGCAAAGAAGCCGCCATAAGTAGAACCCACCGACGCCAACCCGAACGCAGCGAAATAGGTGAGACCGTAGCTGCGTCCGAGAAGATGCTCGGGCGTGTAGTCGGCGATAAGGCCACTATAGATAGGCTGACCTCCAAAGCTAAACAACACAAAGCCACCCGAAGCCACTGCCAGCAGCACCCCGCTAGTCGTCCCCATGCCGATAAGACAAGGCACTATCATTATAGCAACCAGCGGTGCTAGCCGCTCCAAGGGAAACCGCTCAGATAGCGAGCCGCCGATGTACTGTCCCACCGCTCCCATAAGCAAGGCCAGTGTAGTCAGCAGATCGCCCATGGCTCCGCTCTCGTCCGAGCTTATGTGAGCGGGCAGGAAGGTGCGGCTGGCGCTGTAGACAAAGCCGTTCAGGATGAAGACGCTGTAGATCAGGATGAGAGGCACAAGCGGATTGCCACTCCGTCGGGAGGGCTGCGCAGGCATTGGCTCAGTATCTGTCTCCTGTGTCTCGCCGCCCAGTCTCACGTACCGCAGCAAGACGCCCAGGGCTACCATCATTGCAGCCAGGAAGAAGTAGACCGCCCGCCAGTCAAAGGCGAAGGCCAAGCCGCCCGCCAGCAGCGGCGTGAACGCGATGCCCAGGTTCCCCGAGACGCCATGCAGGCCGAGGGCCATCCCCCGCTGGCGAACTCTTTGAGCGATGAGGGCTATGCCCGCCGGATGATAGAGCCCCATCATCAGGCCCATCAGGGCCAGGGCGATACCCAGCATCAGCGTCGTTTGAGAGACGCCTACCAGCACAGCGCTGAGACCGCTGCCTAGCATGCAGATGTAGAGGACTCGCGAAGAACCGAGACGGTCGGTCAGGAAACCAGAGGGCAGCGCACCGAAGCCGAAGGTGTAGGCGAAGATGTTACCCAGTACGCCGAGAAGGAAGAAGCCTATGTCAAACTCGAGGCTGATCTTTAGCAGCAGGACAGCGTAGGTCCATTCCAGGATGTGGATGAGGCTGTGGGCAGCGGAGGTGTAAGCGATGATGCGGCGTTCGGCACGAGTCACAGCCAGAATTATAGCATGGCACCTGTGTTAGACGGGTAGCCGTTTGGGTTGGAGCGCTCCAGGCCGTGATCGTGGCGCTGTGCCTGGCAGCCGGACCCGCCGCAGTGATGCCTTGCGGCTCAACCGCTAGAGGATGCCCTCTTCCTGCATCTGAGCGAGAGTCTTGTCGAAAGCCTCGACGGTGAAGTCGATGTCCGCCGGCTGATGGACGGCGGAGACCAGCCCGCCGCTGAAGCCCATCAGGTCGACGCCGTTATTGAGGCAGCCCCGCTTGAGGGCCAGGGCTATGTCCAGGCTCGTGCGAGGAGGAGAAGCGCCGTTGGCGGAGTGCCAAGGCCACTCGATGCCGTCTCTGATCCGGGGGCAATCCTCGCCCAGCGCGATGTGGAACATGGAGGAGAGGCCATAGACACAGCCGCGGATCTCCCTCCTCTCCAGCGCCTTGTTCATCGCCTGCACCAGGCGCCGGTTCATAGCGTCGGCGTGAGCCTGGGGGCGGCCGTCGGCAATGTGGGAGAGCATGGCCGAGCCAGCAGCCGCCGACAGCGGGTTAGCGTTGTACGTACCCGGATGGAAGATGCGACGGGAGAGGTTCCAATCCATATCCTGGCTGAACTCTATGAGAGCGAGAATCTCACGCTTCCCGGCCACGGCGGCGCCGGGCAGGCCACCCCCTACGATCTTGGCCAGGCAAGTCAGGTCGGGCAGGACGCCGTATAGCTTCTGGGCACCACCCGGCGAGAGGCGGAAGCCAGTCACCACCTCGTCGAAGATGAGCAGCACCCCGTGACGCTGAGTCACCTCCCGCAGTTGGGCCAGGAAGCCTCCGACCAGCGGCAGGGTGCCCCAGGAAGCGCCGCTGGGTTCGATGATGACAGCGGCGATATCATGGTCCTCGGCCAGGGTGCGCTCCACCAGCGCCATATCGTTCTGGGGGATCGTCACCTGGTTCTCAAGGGTACCCATCGGCACGCCGGACACCCGCTGCACGTCGGACTCGACGTAGCGGGCGCCCATCACATTGTCATGCCAGCCGTGGAAGTGATAGTCGAACTTCAGGATCTTGTCACGACCCGTGTAGGCCCGCGCCAGGCGGATGGCCATGAGGGTGGCTTCGGTGCCCGAGTTGGTGAAGCGCACCTTCTCCGCCGAGGGTATGAGCCGCCGTACCCAGTTCGCCCAGGCCAGCTCCAGCTCGTGGCAAGCGCCGTAGTGAGTGCCCTTCGCTATCTGGCCATTCACCGCCTCCACCAGCAGCGGATGGCTGTGCCCCAGTATGAGGGCTCCATGGCCCATAACGTAGTCGACGATCTCGTTACCGTCGACGTCCCACTTGCGGCATCCCTGAGCTCGGTCGACGTACAGAGGGAAAGGCGGCAGGAAGCGAACGTCGTGAGTGACCCCGCTGGGGAATGTCTGGAGGGCCTGCTGGTAGAGCTGGACCGACCGGGGGTGGAGGCTGCTATAGGACTCTAAGATGCTCGTCATCGGGCACTTCCTTCCACCAGCCACGCGCGCTCCACCAGGGGATGAAGGGAAGGTCGCGCATGGTCAGCAGGCCGGGTCGGGCCTTCACCACCGCCGGGATCAGGTTCACGATTATGGCCGCCGCGGCCTGGTCGCCCTGGATACCGCCGGCTATCGTTAGTTTGATGGGAGGCTTGCCATCGATGACTATCGAATCGCGCGGCTGCTCAGCCCCCAACGACATTTGCAGCTCGAGGCGAATGGCCTCCCGGTCGCCTGCCATGGCGACTGCCGTCTGGCGCAACCCAGCCACGCGCCCCTTCTCCACGATAAAGGCGCCTGTCTCCCAACGGCGCGTCGCTATAACCGGCTCGATCGACTCCTTCACCTCGTCGAGCGACCAGCCCATTGTCTCGGCAATCATGAAGAGCGACTCTTTGAGCCCTACGTGGCCTATCGACCCATCGGAGACCCGAAAGCGAAACTCCTGGGGAGATAGCCCCGCACCCGTCTTTATCTGCAGTTGCAGCCGCCGCGTCGATGTGTCCACCACCCGAGTGATAGCGATAGACCGCACCTCCTGGCAGGTACTGGTGAGTACCAGAGGCAGGACATCCATCACGAAGCCGGGGTTGGCGCCGGCTCCCAGAACAGTGACGCCGGCTTCTTTGGCCTTCCTGTCCAGCTTGCGGGCCAGCTCGCCCTGGCCGGTCCAGGGGTAGGACAGCTCCTCACAACTGGAGATAACGTTCTTCTCGCTAGCCACCGCCTGGACTAACTGGGGATAGACCGTTATCAGATGAGAGGTGGTCGCTTGCACCACCACGTCCGCCGACGTGCCCCGAAGCAGGAACTCCGCATCATAGCTGATGGTGATGCCCAGATGGCGGCCGAGACCCAGGACTTCCCCCAGCTCGCGGCCAGCCTTAGCCGGATGGGTATCGATGGCCCCCACTACCTGGATGTCCTGCCGCTGCAACGCCACCCTGAGGACCTCGGCGCCGACGGCACCAATGCCATAGTGGATAGTGCGGAATTTCTCCTGCATGGTGACGCCTCCCACCGATTCGCCTGCCGAATGCATTCCTAGCAACCCAAGTTATCCAGCGCGATCCTGAGCCACCACTAGCCCCCTTCGTCGAGCAACTCCTAGCATATACCCATACCGTCCAAGGGAAAGCTCAAGCTATAACCTGATCATAATATACGACTGGGCGAACCCTATCAAGTAGTTGGAAGGTTGAGCAAGAGCCTCCGGTGGAACATAGCTTCTAAACGAGTTAGAATAGAGTTGGAATGGCCAAACGTTCGCCAGCGAGGCGCTCAGCGGCGGCCAAGCCCATGTCGCCGCCGGCCTCCCTCAGGGCCGCGCGGGTGCAGTTCGCCCACGAGAGCGAGGCCGAATTCGCCCGCATCCTCGATTTCTACGGCATCTCCTGGCTGTACGAGCCCAGTACCTTCCCCTTGCGGCGGAAAGGCGAACGCATCCTGGAGGCGTTCACCCCCGACTTCTTCCTGCCTGACCTCAATCTCTACATAGAGCTTACCACCCTCAGGCAGAAGCTGATCACCGAGAAGAACCACAAGGTGCGCATGTTGCGTGAGCTCTATCCGCAGGTCAACGTCAAGCTGCTGAATAAGAGGGACTACCTGCGCCTGCTGGCCAAGTACGGATACGGCCCACCCGATGCGAAAAAGGTGCCCGAGATCGACCGCGTCCTGGCCAGCGCCAGGCAGATCCAGCGGCGCGTGGCCGAGCTAGGCGCCCAGATCTCCCGCGATTACAGCGGCCAGTCGCCAGTGGCGGTGGGTATTCTCAAGGGCGTCTTCTTCTTCATGGCCGACCTGCTCCGACACACCTCCCTGCCGGTATCCGTGGACTTCATGGCCATCTCCTCGTACGAAGGGGACAGCGGTGGCGCGGTGAAGATCCTGAAAGACCTCGACCTGAGTATCACCGACCAGCACGTCCTCCTGGTGGAGGACATCGTCGATACTGGGATGACCCTGAATCGTGTTCTGGAGCGCCTGCAGTCGCACCGACCGGCCTCGCTCAAAGTCTGCGCTCTCCTGGACAAACGAGCACGCCGTCTGGTGGACGTGCCTCTGGACTACATCGGCTTTGAGGTACCCGACGAGTTCGTAGTGGGATACGGGCTGGACTACCACCAGCGTTACCGTAATCTCCCCTTCATCGGCGTACTTAAAGACGAGGCCCTGTCGTAGGTTAGTGGGGCAGAATATCGGCCTTATGCCAGATAGCGGGAGCAGACGGGGGCCAATCGCCGCGAAATTCGCTCTCACGACCTCCTAGCCACCACTCTCCCTCTTGACAGCTTACCCAGTTTTGAGAGATAATAAGAGTTGCTCCCAAGGGGCTAACTAGGCTGAACCGCCTAAAGGGGAACTGGCGAAGCCGAAGCGCAAGTGGATGCTTCGGCGGGAAACCAGAGGGCGGAAGAAGCAAGAAGGTTCCTTGGGAGTTTTCCTTTTGCCCTTAATCGACCCTCGTGCGCTGTAGCGTGCCCCTTAGCAGCTACGGTTCTCTCATTGCCACCCGCAGCATTTCCCTAAGAACGGGGAGACAGCGAGCAGCCCGTATTGGCGCGAGGGGAAGCTGCGTCTATAGTATACAGAGGTCGTGACTCTGCAACCGCCCATCGGTGACCAAGAGACGAGCTCGGGCGCTCGTCCCCCGGCTCTAGCCAGGGCTATCCCCGTCATCGGGCGACACACGGCGATCGCTGCGATTCTGGCCCTGCTCATCATCGCTTACGGCAATCTGGTCTCCCTACCCCCCAACGGCATCCGCACTGGCTTCGACTGGGCCTTTATCCCGGCCAGCCTGGCTGTTCTGGGTCTGCTGGTTCTATGGGCGGTGAGAATCGAAGGCATGTCCCTGCCCACCTTGGGCATCACCTCTGCCAACGCTGGCAGGAGCGCCCTGGTGGGAGCAGCCTTGGGAACAGTCGTTATCCTCCCCGTCGTGCTTTACTTCGCATTCCCCCTGGGACTGAGCAACGGCATCGACCCCGAGGAGATGAAGGAAGAGACATGGGGAGGATTCCTCTCCTGGGCCTTGGTACGCCAACCGCTGGGCACCTCCTTCTTCGAAGAGGTCCTCTTTCGAGGCGTCCTGCTGGCCAAGATGACCGTGGCCTGGGGTCAGCGACAGGCCCTCATGGCCTCTAGCCTTACCTTCGCCCTCTGGCACCTAGTCATCAGCTTCCGCACTATCCAGGGCACCGAGGTGGCCTCACCCGCGGCTCTTGCTGCGCTGGCCCAGCTAGTCTCCCTGGTCGGCCTGTTCCTGGGCGGTCTTTTCTTAGGCCTCTTGCGCCAGCGCAGCGGCAACCTGGCTAGCTGCGTGGTCTTCCACTGGCTGGTGGTCACCGCCATGTGGGGTACCCTGTTCCTGATGTCCCGCTAGCTGTCAGCCCGCCCCCTTGCCAGCGCTAGCGAGCGTCAGTAGAATGGAGCACCGACGACGGCCTGATATTCTCGAGCAGAAAGAAGACGGTTCAAAGAGGAGGGTGACCGATGAAGCGACTGGGCGTTCTTGTGTTCGCACTGGCAGCGCTAGCCTCGCTGCTTATTGGCTGCGACAGCGGTAGCGACAACGTGGACGAGCTCGAGCGTTCGCTGGACGACATGTCGTCAGATCTCCAGGCGTTGGAGGCTGATGTAGCAAGTCTAGAAGACCGGCTTTCCCAAATAGAAGTGCCTGGCGCTGTCGAGGACCTGGATATCCAGGAGCTGTACGCCAGAACGGACTATTACGCCTGCATGGACGATGCCACCGCCGACCTAAGGGACGCCGAGTGGGAGCTATCCGCAAACTACGATGCCTACCTGTCTGAGAACATGACTTACGATCAGTTCAGTGTCGAATACCAGACCTACCAAGCGGCCTATGACAGCTTTCAGGCAGAGGCCGACGCCTGTTGGACGACGTACTTGAGCGACTCGCCCTTCGATTAGAGCTACTCACTCGCAACGTCCTCGCCTGATTCCTAGCGGTGGTAGACTGCCTCTCTCCTCTTTGCCAGACCTTGTGGGTGCGGCCAGGATGAGGCCGGTAGGCGTGTGCGGCCAGGTCGCACAGTTCCTCGTCAGGAGGGAAGGGGCATGAACATCACCCTCGTCAAAGCAGACATCGCGCAGCAGGACGCCGACGCCATCGTCAACGCTGCCAATAACCACCTCTGGATGGGAGCCGGCGTGGCCGGGGCGATCAAGCGCGCTGGCGGCAGAGAGATCGAGGACGAAGCGGTAGCCAAGGGGCCGATCCCCATCGGCGAGGCCGCTGTTACCGGCGCTGGCCGTCTGAAGGCGCGCTACGTCATCCACGCGGCGGTTATGGGCCGAGACCTTCGCACCGACGCCGACAAGATCCGCCAGGCTACCCAGAACAGCCTGCGCCGAGCCGATGAGCTGGCGTTGAAGAGCATCGCCTTTCCCGCCCTGGGCACAGGCGTGGGCGGCTTCTCCCTCGAAGAGTGCGCTCGCATCATGCTCGATGCCGTGCGTGAGCACAGCGCCAGCGGCACCGGCCTGGAGCGCGTCGTCTTCGTCCTCTACGACGAGCCAGCCTATCAGGCCTTCGAGAGAGTGTGGCGATCCGCTCAGGGCACCAGCGCAGGCTGAGCGGCCAGGTTGTTCACCCATCAGGCCATGCCTCAGAGCAAGACCGCCTTTCTCCTGACCGGCCGCCCCGGCTGCGGCAAGACCACCCTCATCCGTCGCCTGGTGGAAGACCTGGGCGTGGCCGCTGGCGGCTTCTACACCGAGGAGATCCGCCGCGGTGGTCGGCGTGAGGGCTTCGCTCTCGCCACCCTGGACGGTCGGACGGCCACCCTGGCCAGCGTCCACAGCCCCAGCCGCCACAAGGTCAGCAAGTACGGAGTGGATGTGGACGCTATCGACGGCGTGGGGGCGCCGGCCATCGAGCGAGCCACAGCAGAGGCCGCCCTGATAGTGATCGACGAGATCGGCAAGATGGAGCTGTTTTCAAACCGATTTCGCCAAGCAGTGCTATCAGCCCTGGAGAGCAGCAAACCCGTGCTGGCAAGCATCATGCTGGCCCCTCATCCCTGGGCAGACGCTGTCAAGGCGCGTCCCGAGGTCGAGGTCATACTGCTGACCGAGACCAACCGCTCGCAGGTGCAGAGCGACCTGCTGGCAAGACTTCGAGGCCGGTTGCATACCACATCGGCCTAAACGCTGTATGATGCAGTGTGGGGAGGCTGTTGAAATGGCCATTATCTCCGCTCATGGTTCGACAGGCTCACCACGAGCGGAAACATGCATAGCAACTTAAGACCGCTCACCCTGAGCCTGTCGAAGGGCGAATAGAGCAAGGAGGCGGAAGATGAGGATCATCGTTTTCGGAGGCGCCGGAGACGTGGGCAGCAGGGCTGTCGAGGACCTGGTTAGCGCGTCCGGCGTCGACCACGTGACCATCGCTGACCGCAATGTCGCCGCGTCCGACAAGCTTGCCGCTGCCCTGCGCGGCCGCGGGGCTGGAGTGGACGTCAAGGCGGTGGACGCCAACGACCACAGCGCTCTCGTCGAGGCAATGCAGGGTTACGATGTGGCCGCTTCCACCTTGGGCCCCTTCTACCAGTTCGAGACCAAGCTGGTCTCGGCAGCCATCGAAGCGGGCGTCGACTACGCCAGCATCTGCGATGAGTGGAGCGCCGCCCAGTCGCTGCTCGCCGAATTCGACCAGCCTGCTCGCCAGGCGGGGCGCATCATCATCACCGGCCTGGGCACCAGCCCCGGTCTCTCCAACGTGTGCATCCGCTATCTGGCCCAGCAAATGGACCGAACGCGCCGGGTGGACGTGAACGTCTTCCAGCCCTTGAATGCAGGCGGCGGCGAGGCGGTCCTCAAGCATATGCTGAACATCATCAGCGGCGAAGTAGCCGTCTGGCGCGAGGGGAGACAAGTGCTGGTGCCCGCTTGCAGCGAAGAGCGGAACGTGGAGTTCCCCCGTTTCGGCCGTATCACGCTATGGAACATGGGCCACAGCGAACCGGTGACGATTCCCCACTTCATCCCTGAGATGGAGGAGTGCAGCTTCTTCATGGGCTTCGGCCGCGGCGCCCGCCTGTTCATATGGCCTGCCCAGCGGGGCCTGTTCGCGCGTGGGAGCCGCATCGATCGCACGGCCCGCCTCTTTGCACCCATCGAGCGCCTCACAGCCGGGCAGCAGCCGGCGCCGGGGGCTCTGCGCATCGACGTGTGGGGCGAGAAGGGTGGAGTAAGGGTGCACCGGATGGTGTGTGGCGTCGGCCAGATGCGCGAAGCCACCGCCATCTGCCTCTCGGCAGGGACACAGATGCTGGGCCGTAAAGAGCTAACCGTCAAGGAAGGCGGCGTCTACGCCCCCGAGGCCTGCCTCGATCCGCAAGCCTTCATGCTAGCGATGAGAGCGCAGGGAATCGAGGCGTATGAAGACCTCGCCATGACCAAACCGCTGGCCTGATTTGTTGAGAGGAACGCAATACTCCTCGAGCCTGAGGGCATGGCCTCCAAGTTCGTGTTGCGTGTAGAGCAAGGGAGCCGCGCTGTGGAAGCAGTGTTGTCAGCAGTCTCGATCGTGCTCTACTTGATTGTCCTCTACACCGGGCTCATAAGGCTGGAGTTCGGGCGCTACTTTCAAGCGTTTGTCTCGCTTGCAGGGCTTGCGGTTCTGGGAGCCACGATCTACTTCTTGGGCTGGCCGGGCGTCTTCATACTTGTTGGTGTGTCCACAGTCGCCTTCGTTGTGAAAGCTGGTATGCTGAAAGTTCAGCAAGAAGCGATCCTTGTCTCGGCTCAAGTCCATGGTGCTTTCAGGTCCCGTGAGGAGGCACTGGCCTTCCCTAAGGCCCTCCGTCGATCGCACCGAGCGCTGCGCTCTATGGAACCCATCGAATTGAGCAAACTGATAGAGCGACTGGCCAAGCGAGGACGCCGAGCAGAAGAGATACGGGCGATGGCAGCTCCCATCGCCATGCTGCATGTCGCCTTCAAGTCGGAACTGACCGGTCTGGCGGACCGCTTCGACAGGCTGCTGCGGCTCTGGGGGATGGAGGCCGCAGAGGCCAGACGCGCAGCCGATGTTCTGACAAAAGGGGCTATCAGTTCTGCCGCAACCTTTGACGAAATGCTTGACGCGATGATCAGCGTAGCCGCTGGCGAATAGTATCTACCAGTCAATGGCGCCGCCGTCTCCAGGTCGTGCTATAATCCCCCGTAAACGCGTCGCGGCGGGGATGCAGCGGGTCTTCGGGTCGCTACCCACGCCGGTGGCTCTGAGCCCACGGGGGGCCAGCATTTGCAGGAGACAGCCAGCAGACCGATCACCTTCACCAGCGAAGGCCTAACCCTCGAGGGAGTGCTCCACCAGCCCGCATCCGCTCCCTTTCCCGCTGCTGCCGTCTGCCATCCCCATCCGCTCTTCGGCGGCGACATGAGCAACTCCGTGGTCGTCGCCGTCTGCCAGGCCCTGACCAACGCAGGCATCGCCAGCCTCCGCTTCAACTACCGAGGCGTCGGCCGCAGCGAGGGGAAGTACGGCGACGGACTGGGCGAGCGCACCGACGCTGCCTCTGCCCTGGCCTACCTGCACCGCCTCGCTGACGTCGATCAGGACAAGGTGGGCATTGTCGGCTATTCCTTCGGGGCGACAGTGGCCCTGACGGCGGCAGACAAAGGAGTGGCAGCAGTGGCCGCCATCTCCACTCCCTCCTTCAGCCAGGGCATCCCCGCTCTCGCCATCCGCTGCCCCGCTCTGCTCATATCGGGCGAGCAGGATGAGATCGCCCCAAGCGCCAGCCTGACCACGCTGGCGCACGCCATAGGCCCGCAGTGCCAGGTGACCGTCGTTCCTGGCGCTGACCACTTCTGGTGGGGCTACGAGGAAGAGCTGGCCGGACTGGTGGCCCAGTTCTTCCGCCGGTGCCTCATGGAATAGCGACATGCCCATGGCCTCCCTTCGTCTCAAGGTAACCCCCTCGGCCAGGCGCGACGCGGTGGTCGGCTGGCAGGCAGACGTACTGCATGTCCACGTCCGGGCCCCTGCCCAGCGGGGCAAGGCCAACGACGCGGTCCTACGTCTCCTGGCCGCCGCCCTCGCCATAGACCGACGCCGCCTGCGCATCGTCCGCGGCGAGACCTCGCGCCAGAAGGTGGTCTCCGTGGACGGCCTCGACGAGGCGGAGATACGGGCCCGCCTGGCCTCTGCCTCTTCCTGACGACGCGTGTCATCGAGCACGCCAACCCTCTAGGCAGATTCTTCGAAAATGGTCATAGCGAAGGCTTGACAAACTTATACAGATATGTTAACTGTAGTCCCTGCGAGATATGTCGCAGCGGAGCCAGGCAGGTACGAGGCCCAGCGGGTGCGCTGCAGGGCGCGTGCAGGCTTGAGGATGGCTCAACCGTTGGTGGCATAACCGAACTTTTCGTTGACAGCTCGGAGCCCTCCGCCCGTGCCGCTGAGGGCGGCGACGCCGCACCGTTCCCGTTCACGGCCATGGCGGGAACCGCGGCAGTAGCAGCAATAGCAACCGTCGCCCTCGCGGCGGGCGGCTGGTACGCCAGGAGATGCCTGTCCTGAGCTTTGTCGAAGGGCCTGTCCTGAGCCTACCCTGAGCTTGTCGAAGGGCTGGCTGCGCTAGGAAGCCATATGCTATCCTGGCTCCAGTATGACCCGCCGTAGGCAGAAGAAGCGCCCGGGGAAGGATGAACCGCGTCAAGAGAGGGGCGGCCGCCTGCGCAAGGCGGCGGTTGTCCTTATCAGCGCCGCCGTTCTAGCCGCGGGCCTCGCTGCCGGGCTGCTGCTCAGCGGACTGATCGGCGGTGGCTCTTCCGGGCCTCGGGCCGTCATCGTCGACCAGCTCAGCCTCAGCCAGCCCAACCCGGACTTCGCCGCCTCGGCCACCGACATCCTCGAGCAGGCTGACTACGCCGTGGACTACTTCCCGGGCGAGCAAGTCACGGTGGACTTCTATCGCAACCTGCCCACTCACGACTACGACCTCATCATCCTCAGGGTTCACTCCGGCATAGCGGAAGAGACTGATGTCACCACCGGAGAGACAACGCAGAGAGAGTACGTCAGCCTGTTCACCGGCGAGCCCTACAGCCGGGACAAGTACCCCAACGAGCCCACAGGGCGTCTCGGCAAGGCGACCTACTATGAAGGCGCCCCGCCGTTGTTCGGAATAGGGCCCGATTTCATCACCCACAGCATGCGGGGCAGCTTCGACAAAACGCTGATCGTGCTGATGGGCTGCGACGGGCTACGCTCTCAGAGAACCGGCCAGGCCTTCCTGGACAAAGGAGCCAGCGCCTTCGTGAGCTGGACCCGCTCCGTCAGCGCCAGCCACACGGATGCTGCGACCGAGCGCCTGCTGGAGAAGCTTTTCGTCGATGGGTTGCCTGTGGGGGACGCCGTCGCTCAGACCGCCGCCGAAGTGGGGCCGGACCCATCGTACGGGGCAGAGCTCCGGATGCTACCGGAGGGAGGATAACGCCGCCGACTCCTACGTTGAGCGCGGCGCCAGGCTCAGCAGCACACGCAGCTCGTCGGCGAGCAGGCGGGTGATCAGGAAATGGCGCCGCACGTTCGCCCGCCCGGCCAAGCCGAGTGCCCTGGCCTCATCCCGGTGGGTCAGCAGGTGCAGCGTTCGCTCAGCACATTCTTCAGTAGTGTCCACCAGGAACCCTCCTATGCCGTCCTCCATCTGCAAGGGGATCCCGCCGGAGCGGTTGGCCACCACCGGCGTCCCCTTCCAGAGCGTCTCGGAAACCACCAGGCCAAAGCCTTCCCGGATCGACTTCTGAAGGACCACATCGGAGCAAAGCTGGAAGGCATTCACCTCCACGTCGCCAACGCCGATGAGATTAGTAAGCAGATGGATATCATCGTCGCCCCTAACCTCATCCACAAGCAGCTTGTATATGTCCCATACTTCAGGGTCATCGTGAGCTATTGTGCTTAGCAAGGCCAACTGGAGTCCCGGTATCTCCCTCCGCACCAGCCGGTAGACCTCAATGACGCCCAGGGGGTCTTTCCAGGGATCGAACCGCGACACTTGAGTCAGCAGGGGTCGGTCAGGGTCGATGCCGCGCCAGGCGCGGATCTCCTCACAAATGCCACCTGCGAGGGCCATGTTCTTGGGGCTCAGGGGATCGATCGCTGGGATGATCGTGGCCAATCGTTGATGGTTCAGCCGCGGTGGCACAAAGCGATCCATGGTGAACACCAGGGCATCATATTCAGCCAGGAATGGCAGCAGGAACTCCAAGACGGCCTCATTGGGTTCGGAGGTATCGATGTGGCAGCGCCAGATCCACTTCGCCCCGGCTCGCCCGCGGAAGTAGCGTATGGCTGCAGGTTGAGGATCATGGATGATGATGAAGTCGTACTCTTCCTCCAGCTGCCGGGCATTGAAAATGCTGTCCTTGAGGTATGTGTCACGAGCAGTCCGCGTTAGCTCGTAGGAGGCACCCTGTAGCGCATTGTGGAGGGCCTTGGTGACAGTGAAGAACTGAGGCTCGGCCGCGATAAGCTTCCAGTCGCACTGAATGCCCAGGCCGCGGTAGAGAGGCACGATCGACCGCAGCAGCTCGGAGACGCCGCCACCGTAGGTTGTGGCGTTGATCTGAGCTACGCGCGCGCCCCTGAGAGGCGCCGCCAGCTCTCTAATCTCCTCCACGACCTCCTTGCCAACAATGGTCTCGTACTGATTCAGCGGTCTTGGTCCTACGTCTACGTGATCAAGCAATGCTCGCTTCTCCTCCCCTATGTCCGCAGATTGAAGACCTTCCTAATTTCAATTATACACGCCCCCTTACACAAGAATAATCCTTGACTGCCTCTTGACAGCCCACGGTACACGGCTAGGATCGAAAGCACAACCAGCCGCTATGAAAGGAGTCGGCTCGAAGATGAAGGTTTGCAACTACCGAGACGTCACCCCGGACACGGAGATCCCGGGGGTAGCCCTCCATTTAGTCATCTCCGCCGAGGATGGCGCCCCCCACTTCGCCATGCGGGTGTTTGAGGTACAGCCGGGCGCCTCGACGCCCTTCCATTCCCACGGGTGGGAGCACGAGGTGTTCATACTTACCGGACGGGGCAAGCTGCGTGGCACTGACAGCGACTGGGAACTGATCCCCGGCAACGCGGTCTACGTGCCCGGCGATGAACAGCACTGCTTCATGAACACTGGCTCCGAGCTGCTTCGCTTCATCTGCTGCATTCCCCATCACTAAGACGCTCCGTCAAAGGATCCTAGGCAGTCAGGTTGACGATCGAGGAAATCAGCCAGCCCAGCACGAAGCAGATGGGGAAGGTAAGGATCCAGGCGCCGACGATGTTGTAGCCGATGCCCCAGCGCACCGCTGATAGCCTCTTGCTGGCACCCACGCCCATAATAGCCGAGCCGATGGTGTGGGTGGTGCTGAGCGGAATGCCGAAGCCAAAGTGGGAAGCGACGCCCAGAGTGCTCGCCGCCGTCGCCTCAGCAGCGAATCCGTGTACGGGTTCCAGGTGAGTCAGGCTCATGCCCAGGGTACGGATGATTCGCCAGCCGCCCAGGGCTGTGCTTACAGCCATAGTTGTAGCTGCCAGAAGGATGATCCACAGGGGCACCACGAACCCCTCGGTGCCCTTCCCCTGGTAGATGGCGATGGCGGCGGCCAGCACACCGATGGACTTCTGGCCGTCAGCAGTGCCATGCGCCCAGGCCATAAAGGCCGCAGACCCTACCTGCAAGGGGCTGAAGATGCGCCTGACGGCCGAAGGACTCAGCTTACGAATGACCAACAACAGGAGGTTCATCACTACCAAACCACCGCCGAAGCCCACCGTCACTGCCAGGCCCACCCCTACAAAAACCTTTATCCACCCCTCCATGAGAAGGACGTCAGTGCCTGCCACCGCCACGGCAGCGCCGGCCAGGCCGGCCACAAGTCCATGGCTCTCGCTTGTGGGCAGACCAAAGTACCAGGCGAAGCTGCTCCAGATGATGACTGACAGGGCTCCCGCTGCCAGCACCTCCAGCGGCACCACGTCCAGGTTGATGATCTCCTTTCCTATGGTGGTGGCCACCGCTGTGCCCGAGAGCGCCCCCACCAGATTGAAGACGGCCGCCATCGCCACGGCAGCCGCGGGAGACAACACCCGTGTCGACACCACAGTAGCGATGGCGTTGGGTGCGTCGGTCCAGCCGTTTACGGCCTCGAAGCCCAGGATTATGATGAACGTGATGACGAGAAAAGCGAAGGTATCGGTCATGCGTACCTCAGGAGCGAACGGCACAAGAAAAGAGGAAGCGGCGAGCTTCCTCTCGTATCGGCTCCACAAACGTCGAGGGGCCTAAGCATGCTTCAGGACGATTCCCTCAAGAACGTTGGCAACGTGTTCGCAACTATCGGTAGCCAGCTCCAGTTGGTCGTAGATGTCCCGCCACTTGATGATCTCCACTGGGCTGGGTTCTTCCTGGAAGAGCTTAGCCATCGCGTCTAGGAAGACGTCGTCGGCCTCATTCTCCAGGCGATGGATCTCCACGCAGTGCTCGAGCACGCTCGTGAGCTGCGACCGCTGCCGCAGCTTGGGGACAGCCATATCCACTTGGACGGTCTGCAGGCGGACGAGGTCAGCCACACTGCACGCCGCCGCCCTGGGCCGACGGATGCCGTAGAGGCAGATCGCGGTGGTGGCCCCTTCCATGTAGTCCATCACATCGTCCATGTTCTGAGCCAGGGCGGTTATATCCTCGCGATCGAGGGGCGTTACGAAGGTCTTGTGAAGCTGCTCCACGATCTCGTGGGTTATGCCGTCGCCGACGCGCTCCAGTTCCTTTATGTGCCCCGTCTTCGTGTTCACGTTCTCGAAATGCTGCATCAGGTCCACCATTGCTTCAGCGGCGGCCACCAGGTTGTGGGCGCTCTGATCAAAGAGATCATAGAAGCGATAGTTCCTGGGGATGAGCGGGAAACGCATCAGCGGCCTCCCCAAAAAGACAGTGATGGCGCCGCCACTGCGCCATCACTGAACGCCCGTCTTGTTCCGTCCCTATCTGATTGCAGCACGAAGACCGGCATCGAATTCTCAGCAACCAATTCCCGCAGCAAACGTAGCATCATCCCACCCTCAGGTCAACTGCCACACCCACCGATTTGGCCCCCCCCTATTTATGTCACCAATGCTTGTCCGACAGGACCGGCCGTTGGCCAGGCAGGCATTGTTCGCTACCGCAGACAGGCAGAGCGCAGCGTGGGTGTGCTATCCTTCTAGCCGTGATGGCCGTTCGCCTCGACGACATTGGCCCCCTGAACCCCGTCCTCGACCGACGTCCACTCGGTCTGGCAACGGATATCGACGGCACCCTTAGCCCCATAGTCGATACGCCGGACGCGGCGACAGTCACCCCCCTCTGCCGTCGCTACCTTGAGGAGATCAGCCGCCGGGTGGAAGTCGTAGCAGCGGTAAGTGGGCGTGCGCCCGGGGTTGCGCGCCGTCTGGTGGGACTAGAGAGACTGGTCTACATCGGCAACCACGGCCTGTCTTGGTGGCGGCGGGGCCACGAGGAGACGCTGGTCGAAGCACTGCCCTACGAAGAGATGATCGGGCAGGCGAAGAAGGACCTGACCGCCCGTCTCAACTTGCCCGGCCTCATCCTGGAAGACAAGGGGCCAATCCTCGCTCTCCACTACCGCCTGTCTGCCGATCATGAGGCCACTCGCCTGGCCATTATGGATGCCCTGGCCCCCTGGACGACGCAAGGTCTGCGCATGCGCGAAGGCCGGCTGGTCTTCGAACTGGGCCCGCCCCTGGATGTCCACAAAGGCACCGCCCTGGCTCTCCTCATGAAGACCCACAACCTGAGTGGCATCCTCTACCTGGGCGATGACTTGACCGATGTGGATGCGTTCAAGGTGCTGCGACACTGGCGGGAGGAGGGCAAGGTGAGCGGCGCCGCCGTTGCTGTTGCCAACCCCGAGAGGGGGCCAGAGGTGATGGAGGAGGCCGACTACTGGGTTGATGGCGTCCCTGGGGTGGAGTGGCTGCTGGCCGCGATAGCTAGTGTCGTCGCCGGGAAACGGCCATAAGGTCGCGGAACTGACGCTCCATCCAGAAGGTGATGTCTTCCTCCTGGACAGCTCTGCGCAGGGCGGTGGCTCGTCGCCTCTTCTCTTCGACTGGCATGGTGATAGCGGAGGCAAGAGCGCGCACCGTTCCCTCTAGGTCGGTCGGGCAAACCGATAGGGCGTATTCGCCTAGCTGCTCGTGAGCTCCCGCCATCTCGGAAAGGATGAGCACCCCGTCTCTAGTGTTCACCAGCGGCCCTTCCTTGGCCACCAGGTTCATGCCATCGATGAGGGGGTTCACCAGAAGAACGTCGTAGAGGCGCATGGCGGCGATAGCCTGAGCATAGTTCTCTTCGTAGAAGACGTGGATGGGCCGCCACTCATCGTCACCGTACTTGCCATTGATGGTCTCGGCCAGCTCCAACAGATCCCTGGCGTAGGCTCGATAGATGGATACCTCGCCGCGTGAGGGCACTAGAAAGGCCAGGAAGACGATCCGCCGACGCAGGCCGGGGTAGCGATCCAGCAGACTGTCGTAGGCTCTAAACCCACGGATGATGTTCTTGCTGGGCTCGGCACGATCCACGCGCACGATTGTTATCTCTCGGCGGAGCTGGCTCAGACTCTCCTCATGGTGTTGAACCTCGGGGGACACGGCGAACTGACACAGGCCGGTGGCGTCTATGGAGATAGGATAATATGTCACGCGTGTGATCCACTCATCCTGGGCGACCGTGCAGGCTCGATGATCGACCGTCACTCCCTTCAGGAATTCCTCGCAGCAGACGAGGAAATCGCGCACATCGCGCATCGTCTGAAAGCTGACGATGTCGGCGGCGCAGATCTTCTGGTGTATCTCGCGCCGCATGAACTCTGGCAGAATGCTCCAGTACCTGGGCCCTGGCCAAGGGATATGAGTGAAGTGGAGGATGGGCGCGTCCGGCAGAGCCTCGCGGATGTCCGCGGCCGCCAGATACAGATGGTAGTCGTGCAAGAAGATGAACGGCGTGCGTTTGTCCCCGCTTGCCTCCTCGACCACCGCCTGCGCAAAGGCCTGATTCACCCGTACGTATCCCTGTTCCCAGGCCTCGTACACGGGGCGGGCGATGCTGGGTGTGCGGGGAGTATTCCACATGTAGTGCTGAATGAACCACAGAAGGGGGTTACAGAACACCGAGTAGAAACGCTGGTACACAGACCGAGGCACCACCACAAAGCGCAGGTATAGCTCCTGCTCCGGCAGAGGCACCCTTATGCGACTACCGGCCTCCTCGGCCAGGCGCCGGTCGCCCTCGGTCATGGCGGTCGCTACCCAAGTCAGAGGAATGAAACGGCTGACGGGGCTAAGGGCGACGACCAGTCCGCCGCCGGCTCGTTGCGCGGACAAGCTGCCGTCCGAGGCCACTGTGTAGTCCACGGGCCCTCGGTTGCTGGCAACGATCAGACGACGTTCGGCCAGCATTCGCTGGCATAGTTCCTGGAATCTTTCTTGCTTCTTGTCGAAGTAAGATTGGCGGCTCTCCATGGTTTTTTCTCCTGCCAGCATGCCCCAAACAGTGAACCCTGTCAACCTGAACGGAGTTCCCTGCCCGCTGACAGGCGCTGCCCGACGGGCGTGATATAATCGGCGCTAGACGTCAGGATTGGGGGGACGAATGACTCCAGACAAAGAGGAACTGCCCGGCGGTCGCCCCTCAGAGGAGGAGGCCGACACCATCACCCGCGAGACCTCCGTGGCTGAAGCCATGGACCGAGTGGGCGTCTCACCATGCATTGTGAGGGAGGGCGACGATCTTATACAGGTGACCGAGTCCATGGCCGCCAATCTGGGCACTCATACGGCGGCGGTCGTGGATAGCGAGGGGCGCCTGGTGGGTGTGATCCCCATGCATCTGCTCCTGGCCGAGCTCTATCTGCATGTGGCCCCCGAGGAGTTCCTGGTGGGCATGCGCGCCTTCGAGAATATCGAGGAGTTCGGCAAGATAAGCCGGGCGCGGACGGCGGGGGAACTGATGCAGTCTCCTGTCTATCTCACCACAGAAGACAGCGCCAGGGATGCTTTTGTCCGGATGCATGAGAACACACTGGACAGTCTGCCCGTCGTGGATGAGGAAATGCGCGTCGTGGCCTGTCTGAGTCGCCTGCAGCTTGTGCGCCTGTGGCTCCACAAGCGTCGAGAATGGACTAAGGGGAGTAAAGGTCGGCGGCAGTCCCGGCAAGGGAGTACGGAGGGGAGCGTTTGAGCGACCTAGCCCTGGCCTCCCTCATCTTCTCCGTTACCTATCTCCTCATCATCTCTGAACGAGTTCACAAAACGACTGCCGCTCTCGCCGGCGGTCTGGCGATGATCGCCTTTCGCATCCTCGATCAGGAGGAAGCCTTCGCCTTTATCGATTTCAACGTCATCTTCCTTCTGATAGGCATGATGATCATAGCCAACACCCTGGGCAAGACAGGCGCCTTCCAGTGGCTGGCCATTCGGGGGGCCAAGGCGGCCAAAGGCGACCCCATCCGAATTCTCCTGTTCATGGCAGTCATCACGGCAGTGGCATCCGCTTTCCTGGACAACGTCACCACTGTCGTCCTGATGGCGCCCCTGAGCCTGTTTGTGGCCAGCATTCTCCAGGTCAACCCGGTGCCCTTCCTGCTGACCCTCATCATGGCCTCCAACATCGGTGGCACAGGCACTCTCATCGGCGACCCGCCCAATATCATCATCGGCAGCGGCGCCGACCTAAACTTCATCGACTTCCTGGTTCACCTTGGACCAGTCATTGTCTTGATTATGGCCGTTTTTCTAGTCTTGGTGTTCTTCCTCTTCCGCCATCAGTTGCAGACACGCCCCGAGCTTGAGCACCGCATCATGGAACTGGACGAGAGCGAGGTCCTGACCGATCGCAGCCTTCTGTACAAGTCGCTGATCATTCTCGCCTTGGTTGCCATTGGCTTTCTCCTCCACGGCATCCTGGACTACGAGCCGGCGACGGTGGCCCTGCTTGGAGCCGTCGCTATCATCGTGATCGGCCGTCAGCACCCCCGCGAGGCGCTGCTGGAGGTGGAGTGGCCCACCATCTTCTTCTTTGTGGGCTTGTTCATGGTGGTGGGTGGTGCGGAGGAGGTGGGACTACTGGAGGATATCGGCGAGAAGCTGGCCGATGCCAGCGGCGGGCATCTGGCGGCGGCGGTCATGCTTACTCTTTGGCCGACGGGTATCCTATCCAGCATAGTCAACCAGATACCGTACGCGGCGGCGATGATTCCGGTGCTGGAACAGACGAGCCACGACCTGGGGCTGGGACAGGGCCCTGGCAACCCCCTGTGGTGGGCGCTCGCCCTGGGGGCGGGCCTGGGCGCCAATTTCACCCCCGTAGCGGCTGCCGCCAATGTCTATGTCATCGGCGTAGCCGAGCGCGCTGGCTATAAGGTCACCTTTTTCCAGTTCTTGCGCTATAGCGTGCTGGTCACCATCGTCTCATTGCTCATAGCCACCGTCTACGTTTGGCTGCGCTACCTCCTTTAGGCGCTCGCCTGGTGGCTGTACTTGTCGGGGAGTGTAGCGCTCTAGTCCAGGTGAGAGATGGGAGTCAGACGGCTTTTGCCCGCTCACCCTGAGCTTGTCGAAGGGTGAGCGGGCAGTTATGATTCGACAAGCTCACCATGAGCGATCTAAAAAGGGAGGCTGCCATGTATCGACCGCAGCCATACGACTTGTCGGCGAGCGGCCGCCACGCTATGATTAAAGCGAGCCCCCGTAGCTCAGTCGGATAGAGCACCGGCCTCCGGAGCCGGGTGCGTGGGTTCGAGTCCCGCCGGGGGTACCACAAGCAAAGGGGTGATCGGCTTTGGGCAGAGAAAAGCGACGGCGGGGGCGACTGACAGGACGTCTAAGGAAGGAGTCGCTCGTTGCTCAGGCACGAGCCAAGCCCCCCTTCCCCGTATCGCTTCTGTTCAACGTCCGCGCCTTCTACATCATTGCTCTCATAGGCATGACGGGCAGCATAGCCGGCGGCGCCATCCTCTCGGGAACCATGCGAGGCGGCGGCAGCACGCAATCCGCCGTCACGCCCACGCCGACCGTGACGCAGCAAGCCGGAGACGTCACACCTGAGCCCACACCGCTCCAGGTCAAGACCTATTCCAACCCACCCGAGATGACCATCGACACGAGCAAGCAATACACCGCTGTGATCGAGACCGAGAAGGGAGACATCCGCCTGGAGCTATTCGCTGATGAGGCCCCGGAAACGGTGAACAACTTTGTGTTCCTGGCACGCGATGGCTTCTACGATGGCCTCATTTTCTACTTCGTCGATCCTGAAATGGCGGCTCAGACAGGCGACCCCACGTGCACAACGAGCGCCGCCATCACCTGTAGCGGCGAAGATGGGCCCGGCTACACTCTGCCCGAGGAGACGAACGACAAGGAGCACGTCGTCGGTTCGGTGGCCATGGCCGAGGACACAGAGACCCACGTCACGAACGGCAGCCAGTTCTTCATCGCTCTTCAGAGTCTGCCTCGACTGGGCGAGCGCAATACGGTATTCGGGCAGGTGGCTGACGAAGACAGCATGAACGTAGCCCGATCCCTCACGGCGAGAGGATGGCATGATCCGAACGCACCGCCCGGCGACGAGATCCTCTCCGTGACCATCCAAGAGGAGGGTGAGGAGACGCCCACACCGACAGAATAAGCCAGCCGTACGGCTGGCTTATCTACTCTCCAATGCTAACGAGTGCTCTCGCTTAGCTCTTCTTCTCCTCCGCCTCGCCCTCCACCTCACCCTTCGCTGCCTTGTCCTTCTGTTCCTCCCCCTCATCCTCTTTCAACTCGCGACGGAACTCGCGGATCGAGCGGCCCAGGACGCTACCCACATCGGCCAGCTTGCCCACCCCGAAGACGAGGGCAAGCACCACCAGAATGATGAGCAGCTCGGGCCAGCCAAGGCTTTGAAAGATCAAGGACGGCATAGCTTCCTCCCTGCATTCCCTCCATGCCCAGCATAGCATCAACTGACACAGACCCGCAAGCAAGCCTATCGATGAAGATCAGCCTCGCTCGTTCCCTCTGCTGAGCCCCTGCTGGAGACGCGTTGCGAGACGGCAGAGCATATGCCATGATGCCACCAAGAATACGTGATGGGAGGAGAATATGCTCCTTGCAGGTCAGAAGGTGGTTGTCCTGGCCGAGGACATGTACGAGGATCTGGAGCTATGGTATCCTGTCCTCCGCCTGCGCGAGGAGGGAGCAGAGGTGGTGATCGCGGGGACAGGCAGCAGCATCAGCTATACCGGTCTCAAGGGATACCCGCTGACCGTCGACGCCACTGTCGACCAGGTGAGTGCCCAAGAGGTGGACGCCGTCGTCGTGCCCGGCGGCTACGCCCCCGACAAGCTTCGCCGCTATCCGGACGTCCTGCGCCTGGTGCGAGAAGTCTACGAGCAGGGGAAGGTGGTCGCCGCCATCTGTCACGCCCCTTGGGTGCTGGTCTCGGCGGGCATTCTCAAGGGGAAGCGGGTCACCTGCTTCTACGCCATCGCGGACGACGTCCGTAACGCTGGCGCCGACCGCGTCGATGCGGAGGTGGTGCGCGACGGCAACATCATCACCTCGCGCCAGCCCAGCGACCTGGGCGCCTTCTGCCGCGAGATCATCGGGGCGCTGACCGAGCGCAAGTAGTACGCTTGCCCTCTGCGGACCCAGACTGGCTAGCCGGCCATCAGGTTAAGGAAGCTGAAGAGCTCGGGGTACTTCTTCAGGGTGGTGCCGCCGTCGATGTAGAGAGTCTGGCCGCTCATCAGCGACGACTCATCGGAGGCCAGATAGACAGCGAGGCGAGCAACGTCTTCCGTCTCGCCGACCCGGCCCATCGGCGTCTCGTGGATGAACGCGTCCTCCACGCCGGGGACACTGGTCAGCAAATCGCCGAGAGGCGTGTGGATGAGGCCGGGGCCAATGCCATTCACACGGATGCGGTGCCGGCCGAGCTCGAGCGCGGCCATCTTGGTGAGCATGGCCACTCCGGCTTTCGCCGAGCAGTAGGCGCCTAAGCCCTCCGCGGCCTGAGTGGCGTTGATGCTCGCGACGTTGATGATGCTGCCGCTTTCCCCCTGCGCGATCAGACGAAGCGCTTCGTGCTTGATGCAAAGGAAGGTGCCTGTAAGGCAAACGCCAACGATCCGGTTCCACTCCTCCAGCGGGCACTGATGGATGGGGCTGAAGCCCCCCGTGCCGGCGTTGTTGAAGGCGATGTCGAGCCGCCCGAAGCGGGAGAAGGCCTGATCTACCATCTGCTTGACGGCGTCTTCATCGCGAATGTCCAGTTGCATGCCGTCGGCGCGGTCGTGGCCAAGCTGGCCGACGACTGCTGCCACGCCCTCGCCGTTAAGGTCGCTGATGATGACGCGCGCCCCCTCCTCCACAAACACCTCGGCGGTGCGCTTGCCGATGCCCGAGGCGCCGCCGGTGACGATCGCTACTTTCCCATCGAGCCTGCCCATGACCGCTGCCCACCTCCTTCGCGCGCTTTCGCAGGCGCCTTGTGCAGCTACTCTGCCCGCTCCGTTCGCTACGGCTACGGCGTAGTCGCAGGGGACGGTGTGATGTCGCCTCGCAGCACCGCCTGGATACGCTCGTCCAGCTTGCGGGCCAGGGCCACAACCTCGTCGCGCCTGTCCCTCGCATTGAACTCACCGATCACTATCGCTCCCACCACGCGGCCTCGCCGGAACGACACGTGGGTGGCGTTGTAGAGCAAGCTCAAGCCGGTATCTACCGAAACAGGAAACTCCATCTGCAGGCCGGTGGCCTCATCGCCTACACCGTCCGGACTGAAGAGCTGCAGGTCCCCCTGCTGGACATCTTCTGCCCCAGCCTCCTCGCTGACCTCCTTCTGGTAGTCAGCAATCTCATCCTCCAGGCGACCAGAGGCCCCGTCGCCATCGCGGAGCAACTCAACCCCGGTCCCCAGCATAAGGCCCATCTCGCTCGAGGCGGACGGATCATCCTCGACAGCGAGAGGACTTGAATAGACTTCAGTGTAGCCGTTCACTCGGCCAAAGCCCTCGATGTCGCGTCGCTCGTCCTCCCCGTCGTAGGCGTTTTCTATTGCCGTCTCGTTGCTCATGAAGCCAGAAGCGACTTCATCCAGCTCAAGCCCGGCATACTCCACTCCAAATTCCTCCTGCGGCAATACCATCAGGGCCAGTTCCTCGTCGCTGATCTCGCGATCGGTGATGTCAGCCTCACCACCTCCGCAGCCGCTCAGCACCGCCGGGCAGATGGCAAGGAGAAGGGCTATCCCTACGCACGCTGTCTTCACTGCGCTGCCCCCATCCTCGGTCTTCGTCTCCAACTCACAGCGTCCTCATTCTACGCGGAGGCACGAGGAGTGCTAGAGGCGCCGGGCTTTCAGCGAGCCTCGCCGCCCAGGACTATCAGGCCCTGCAGCTCTCTCATCTCCAGCAGATTGGTGACCTCCGGCTTGCCATCGAAGTAGCGCTTCCACTTCTGGCTCTGCGGGTCGAGCCAATATGCGGTAACGATCTTCACGGCGGGGCAGGTCGCCAGAGCCAGGCCAGTGGGTGTACCCGCCTCTCCATTCCAAACGGAGATGGCCCACTTCCCCGGCTCGGGGCAGCCCTCCATCCGGTTTCCCAGTTGCCCCTGGGCAGATGAGGCAGCCGCAGCCGCAGCCGACACGGACTCTGAAGCTGACCCGAAGGCGATGACGGCCTGCAGGTTTTGCAGAGAGGTCAGAGTGCTGAGTTCCGGCTGTCCACGGAGGTAGCGGCTCCAGGCCTGGCTGACAGGGTCGATCCAGTAGGCGGCTTTCACCGGCACGGCACAAAGGGCCAGTGCGTCGTCGGCGGGCTCCCCCTCGCCGGTGTATACAGCTATCGACCACTTGCCCGCTGATGGGCAGTCCCGCATAGACACGCAAGTCAGGTTCTGAGGCTTGGAACCCGCGCCCCAGCTTGGGTGTTCCTGAGCTTCAGCCCCGTTGCAGGTGAAAGTCAGCGGCCCGCCAGCGCTCTCGAAGCACGGTGGAACGACGGGTGCAGGGGAAGGGACGTCGACCATGTAGGTCCCCTTATCGGTGACAGTCGTGCTACCGAATTCGATCCCGCCCCTGAAGGCCTTGATGACGGTGCCTGCAGGCGCAGTCTGCCCGTCGATGGTGACCGCGCCGTAGTAGGTGCCTGGTATGTTGATGCCGCAGTACTGTCTCGGTTCCGTTGAGCCGACGGCAAGGACCCCCTGGAGGTTGTCCAGGCGTGACAACGTGGTCAGCTCTGGGCGGTCGTGGACATACCGCTGCCACGTTCGCGTTTGCGGATCGAGCCAATAGGCCACGGCGACAACGTCGCTGCAGGTTGCGAAGGCGTCCGCTGCGTTGACTTCGTTCGGGCCGTTCCACACCGACAGTGCCCACTTGCCAGCCATGGGACAGCCAACCATTTGACCCGGGCCCGGCCCAGGAGCAGGCGTGGGTTCAGCGGTCGGCGTAGGACTGGCTGTAGAGCTGCCAAGCGTTACGACCGCCTGCAGGTCATCGAGGGTATCCAGATTACTGATGTCCGGCCTTCCCCTGAAGAAGACCCGCCAGGTCTGGATGGACGGATGAATGTAATAAGCAGCATCGATAGCATCAGCCCCGCACGTATCCAGGGCTTCCGCCGTCTCCGTTTCCTCTCCCTCCCAGACTGATATGGCCCACCCGCCCGGTTGAGGGCAGTTGTGCATAATGCCCTGTTGAGCCTGAGACGCGCCAGTCCCCATAGCCCAGAGCAAAGCTAGCAGACCCAGGGCAACGATGCCTGCCAGGAACAAGAGAGCAGGTTTTGTCCTGCGATTACGCATAGCGGGCCTCCTGATCTGGAGTTGGCATCGCTCATCCTACCCGCAGAAACGGGGAATGGCAAGAAGCTCAGAGAGCAACGCAGGACGATTTCGATCCCTGGGGGAAAAGCATTTGGCCATTGCCCGCGCGTTGGTGGCACTTGTGAGGAGAACTTGACGGTGGCCGCTCACTCTGAGCACGGTTTGGTCGGGGTGGGCGGATTTGAACCGCCGACCTCGTGGTCCCAAACCACGCGCTCTAGCCTGGCTGAGCTACACCCCGACTAGGCTCAGCGTACATCCAGGGGCAACAGGGGGTCAAGAACGAGGCCGCTGCACCAGCGGCAGCCACGGAACCGTAATAGCAGACCGGACAGCAGCCCAGCCTAGATGATATTGAGCAGAGGGTCCCAGAAGCCAGGAAGGGCCAGCCCCAGAGCGGTCAGAGCGATAACTGCCACCATGGCAACGAACGCCAGTATCAGGGCATACTCGCCCAGCGCCTGCCCATTTTCCCTCTTGGCCTGCGGCAGAACACCAGCAAGGTAATGCCACAGCTTTTCATAACTCATGCGGGTCTCCCCTTATTCAGACGTTGAGAGGGAACGGTGTGTTACACCCTGGCCGCGCCGATCAACTGATGGATGCCCGTCACGCCTTCTTCCTGCATGAACCGCTCGATGCCCTCCACCACATCGAGGGTGGCGCGCGGATTCACGAAGGTCGCGGTGCCCACCTGAACGGCGCTGGCCCCAGCCATGACGTACTCTATCGCGTCGAGGCCGCTCATGATGCCCCCACAGCCGATAAGCGGGATGTCCACCGCTGCCGCCGTCTGATACACCAAACGCAGGGCGATAGGCTTGAGCGCCGGGCCGGAAAGGCCACCGAAGGTCCAGCCCAGGGCCGGCCGCCTGTTCTTTATGTCGATGGCCATGGCGGGGAAGGTGTTGATGAGGGTGAGGGCATCGGCGCCGGCGTCCGCTGCCGCCCGCGCCACGCTGGCGATATCGTTGACGTTGGGAGTCAGCTTAACGATGACGGGCAAGGTGGTCTCCCGCCTCACAGCGGCGGTCACCTCGGCAGTCATCTGGGGGCTGCTGCCGAACACCATCCCCGTGGCCACATTGGGGCAGCTAATGTTCAGCTCCAGGCCGCTGACCCCGATAACGCCATCCAAGCGCCGGGCCAGGCGAGCGTACTCCTCGATGCTCTCACCGGCTATGTTCACCACGACCGGCACCCGCCAGGTGGCCCAGATAGGAGCGATGTCGCGGATCAGGGCTTCTACCCCCATGTTCTGCAGGCCGATGGAGTTGAGCATGCCGGCGGGCGTTTCCACCGTGCGCGGCTGAGGGTTGCCGCGACGCCGGCGTAGAGTCGTCCCCTTGCATACGATGGCCCCCAGACGCTGGATGTCCAGTTCTTTGGCCATCTCCAGCCCATACCCAAACGTACCGGAGGCAGTCATCACGGGGTTGGCCAGAAGGAGCCCTCGCTTGCACTTGGGCGCCAGCTCTACGGACAGGTTCACGCTTTCCTCCTGCTGGCGTCATTATACCAGCGCCTTGTTCAAGGGCTAGCAAAACAAAAGGGGTGCACCCCTGCCGGGTGCACCCCTCTTAGGGGGTACGGTAATGAACTCCTTCTACGCCAGACGTGTACTGCCCGTTACTCCCATCCCCGCCGTGGAGACAGTATCATCGCCTCCCTCGCCCGTGGGAGCGTGGAAATCGCGTGACTTCCCCCAGTGACCAGAGGACAGCTCGGACATCGGCTCATCCTCCCACAAGAAGTCCCCCGTCGAGTTGCTGAATTCCTTCTGGGCACCGCACAGCTTGCACATGCCCATGCTCGTAGGCCCTTGGGGGCTTTCGATCAGCCAGTGATGCCGGCAGCGAGCCTTCTTGGTCGCCTGCTTATGTTGACTAACTGCTGTTCTCCTCATCGTCTTTCCCCGTTTTTCGGATTCCTATGCTTAGACGCCCCATGCTGTGCACACGTTACACAACCATACACAACCATCGCATGAATTATATCGAAGACCGTCGGACTTGTCAAGGTTTATGCCATATTTACTTTCGCCAGTTGCTTAATTGTCTCCATTCTGCTAATATCGCTATAGTGGTGACGTTGCGATATACTATTAACGTTGACAGTCGCCCATAGGTTTCACGGCGGCGGTTATTCCCCAGTTCTTGAGACGATGGCGGTACAGAGCACCAAAAGCCAGATTCTCGCCCTGCTTAAGCGCAACGGCGGTTGCACAGTGGACGAACTCGCGTCCGCGCTGGAGCTGGCCCGAATGACCGTCCGCCAGCATCTGACCACCCTGGAACGGGACAACCTTGTGACCGCCCGCGAGGAACATCGCCCCACCGGCCGCCCCCATTTCGTTTACTTACTCACTGATGAGGGCGAGGAGACCTTCCCCAAGCGCTACGACCGACTGGCCGACATGCTCATCGATGAGGTGGGCTTCCTTGACAGCAGCGAGATCGAGGGCCTCTCCCCGGCCGACAAGAAGGCTCTGCTTTTCCGCAAGCTGGCTCGCAGGATAGCCAACCAGCACGCTCACCGGCTTGTGGGCAAGAGCCTGGAGGAGCAGGTGCCCATAGTGCTCGACATCCTGCAGATGGAAAGCGAATTCGCCGAGTGGCACAAGCTGCCAGAGGGCTTCGAGATCGTGCGTTACAACTGCCCTTATCGCAGAGTGGCCGAAAGCCAGGACGAGGTTTGCGTCTGGCATCTGGAGCTGCTCAGTCAATTGCTGGACGGCCGTGTGCGAGCGGCCGAGTTTCAGACCCACGGCGGCGACTGCTGCCGGTTCATCGTAGAGACTGGCACCCTTCCTCCCCAGGAAGAGGAAGCGTCCGAATAGGAGGTAGAGTTGAAACAAGGACAAGGCAATAAGGGCCCCAGCGAGAAGGACATCCTGGCCGCCCTAAGCACCGTCGAGGACCCCGAGCTGCGTCGGGACATCGTTAGCCTGGGCATGATCCGCGACCTGCAGGTTAGCGGTGGCAAGGTGGCCTTCAAGTTCGTGCTCGCCACCCCCGCCTCTCCCGCGCGCAACGAGTTGCAGCACAGGGCTGAGGAAGCCGTTCGCGCCGTTCCCGGCGTTGAGAGCGTGGAGGTCAAGACGGACGCCAGCGCGCGCGCCCACTCACGCCCGGGTCCCCCGCTGCCAGTGAAAGGCGTGCGAAATATCATCGCCGTTGCCAGCAACAAGGGCGGCGTGGGCAAGTCCACGGTGGCTGTGAACCTGGCCGTCGCCCTGGCCAAGCACGGCGCACGAGTGGGCTTGCTGGACGCCGACCTCACCGGGCCTAACATCCCCACCATGGTCGGGCTTAGGCACGGTTGCCAGGCTGAGACGGGCCTGATGCCGGTGATGTGCTATGGCGTTAAGGTGGTCTCCATCGGCTTTCTCCTGCAGCCCGGCATGCCGATGATTTGGCGCGGCCCGCTGATCGGCAACAGCGTTCGTCAGCTCCTTCACGAGCTACCCTGGGCCGCCGGCGGCGAGTTGGACTATCTGATCATCGACCTGCCACCGGGCACCAGCGACGCTCCCTTGAGCATGGCTCAAGAGGCACCCATCGCCGGTGTGGTTATCGTCACCACCCCTCAGAGCGTATCCCTGGAGGACGCCACCAAGGCGGTGACGATGTTCGAGAAGCTGAACGTGCCCGTGTTCGGCATCATCGAGAACATGAGCTACTTCCTCTGCCCCCACTGCGGCGAGCGCACGGAGATCTTCGGCTATGGCGGCGCTCAAGAGGCAGCCAAGAAGTTGGGGCTGGACTTCCTGGGCGAGGTCCCACTGGACGCCCAGGTGCGCGTCAGCAGCGACGAGGGTGTGCCCATCGTGGAGCGGGAGCCCGACTCGCCGGTGGCTAAGGTGTTCATGCTCATCGCCGAGCGCATTGCTGCTCGCACCAGCGTTCAGGGATTCTCCGAGGCGACAGGCACCAAGTAGAAGCGACTCGCTGAGATAGGGAGGCCCTGCCTGTGGCAGGGCCTTCTTGCATCCCTTTCCGCGCGGGCTAGCCGGGCTCAGCCGTACGAGCCGCCGCCAGCCGCTGGTGGGCTATCTCCACGTAGCGCGCCTCGCTCTCGATGAGAAGCCATCGGCGGCCGTGCCTCTCGGCAGCGACGGCCAGCGTCCCAGCGCCGGCGAAGGGGTCGAGCACGAGCTCGCCGGGGTTCGTGGCGATGAGCACCAGTCGCTCCACCAGCGCCAGCGGCTTCTGCGACGGGTGCTTGCCAAACGCCCGCTCGGAAGCGGGAGTGTACGGTATCTCCCAGAGGTTGCGCATCTGCTTTCCGCCCGCCAGCTCCTTGGCCTGCCAGTAGTTGAACGTCCACTTCTTGGCCTTGCCTGGCGGGTTGTTAACCGCCCAGATGATCTGCTCGGTGCTCTCGGTGAGGGTGCGAGCAGTGATGTTGGGCTGGGCGTTGGGCTTGAACCAGACGATGGAGTTCAGCACGCGGCGGTCGAGCACGTTCTGGAGGATGAAGCCTAGCTGGTAGATGTTATGAAAAGTGCCGAAGGTCAAGATGTTGCCGTTGGGCTTGACCACCCGGCAGACCTCCGACAGCCAACTCACGTTGAACTGAAAGAACTCGTCCTTGCTGAAGCGGTCCCAGGCCTCGTCCATCGTCACGTGGGAGCTGAAGGCCCAACCCAGGCCGCGCTTCTTGCTCATCCCGAAGGGCGGGTCGGCGATGCAGTGGTCGACGCAAGCGTCCGGCCACTGCTGCATCACCTCCAGGCAGTCTCCCTCGTACAGGACGCACGGGCTAGGTAGACGACCCTGCATGATCGGCTCCTCTCAAGCCCTGCAGGCGGGCGCGCAGACCGTCTACCGACTCACCCAACGTGCGCCGTTCAAACCACGGCGTGGAACCGCTGATGGCCGCCTTCTCGAACTCGACGCCCGCGTGATCGATCAGATGGCCAATGGCAGCAAGCCAATCCACGGCCGTCCGCACGCCACAATCGTAGAAATGGTCGCGAAGCTGGCGCTTTTCGGCTAAGGTCAGCAGTGTATCGAGCTGCTCGAGCACCTGCGCCGCCGCGTTCGGAAGCTTGTACTCGCCGCAAATGTCTGCTTCATCCTCAACGTTGAGTGCCCACCAGCGCAACATCTCGTGAGCGCCTTTCGCGGCCAGCCAAGAGAGGCACCGATTCTTGCTCGCCAGGAAGTTGTAGAGAATCTTCTCGCGGGAGTGTCTTCCACACGACTCCGCGATGTCTACCACCGGCATCGTCAGCTCCACGTCGATTAGTTCTTCCGCATGCGCGCAGTACTCGGCCCCCAGCCCACCCAGAGCCCACCCCACGTGATGCACCGCGTCGTCCAGGCCGCGCTCGGCGTAGGCCACCCCGAGCCGGCCGAGGGCCTCCGGGATCGTGCACAGAGGGTGCGAGATGTCCTGACCCACCGCCTCGGTGTCCAGGTTGGACTTGGCCAATACTAGATCCGCCGCCACCACGAACGCCCGCACGGCGTCCCCACACGTCTGGATATGGCGGCGGTCGCTTGCGTGCAGCCCTAGTTCCTCTATAGCGACCACGATGTCTCGCTGGCTCTGGAGGTCATCTGTGTGATCCATGCGGTTGAGGAGTGCTGTTAGGTAGATCCTCGGCTGCGTCCAGTGAAAGGTCCACCATACATACGCGAGAGTGGCCAATACCGCCACGCCGTTCAGCACGACTGTAAGGTTGATGAAGAACTTGCCGATGTAAGTCGCCAAGTCTGGAAGACGCGCCAGGGTCACGGCATCGAACCCCATCGTCGCAGCGTTGACCACAACGGCGACGACGAACTCCTTTAGGGGGAAATAGGCCATGATTCGCGGGGTTGTGCCTACAACTATTTGCATCGCCACCAGGCTGCCGGTAATGACAAGCGCGAAGATGGCGGCCACCGCTTGCAGCTCCGCACTGAGCACGTACTGATAGTTGCCCCTGTCGTACGACGTGGTCGCGCTCAGCGCCAGCGATAGCGCCACCGCAAGGACAAGCGTACCCAAGATCGCCCAGTGGAAGTAGACATGCAGAGCCGGCATTTTGAACCCGGCGTCCTCGACGAGCGGCGACCTAGCCCCGAAGGCCGACCTCCACAAGGATCGCAACCCAGCCTCCAGCCTGCCTATTGCTGCCCTTCCCCTGCCCTCGCTCAGCCCGGCAGGCGCGCCCACCTCAGAACACCTCCCGCAGCTCGAACCGCGGGCCGTCCTTGCACACCAGCTTCACGCCCCGCCGCGTGAACACGCCGCAGCAGTAGCACACGCCCATGCCGCAGGCCATGTGCTCCTCCAGCAGCACCTGCACCGACTTGCGGCTGCCCTGCTCCCGCATGAGCGCCGCCATCGCCTCGTACATGGCGTTGGGGCCGCAGGCGAAGACCTGGTCGGCCCAGGGAAGGTACTGTAGCAGCAGCTCGGTCACCAGCCCGTGATGCCCCGCCGAGCCGTCCTCAGTAGCGCTCACCACCTCCACCTCCGCCGACAACGCGGCCGATGGAAAGAGCTTGCCGGCGGTCTTCGCCCCCTGGAGCAGCGTCACCCCTCTCCCGTCGGCGATGGCCTCATCCGCCAGCGCCACCAGCGCAGCGACGCCGATGCCGCCAGCCACCAGCAGCAGGTTCTGCGACTGCCGTTTGACCGCATAGCCACGACCGAGAGGGCCGAACAGACTCACCAGATCGCCCGGCTGGCGTCGCCACAGCCAGTCAGTGCCCCGCCCGCGTAGGTCGAACAGGATGGCGAACTGCCGCTCGCCGTCAGCCTGGCGAAAGCGGTGGAAGCTCATCGGCCGCGGCAGGAGAGGGTCGCAGCCCTCGCCGCAGCGGATCATCAGGAACTGGCCGGGCTGAGCGGTTCGCCCCACCGCCGGCGCCGAGAACCAGATGAGGCGGGTGCCCTGGTAGGCCTCCTCGGTCGATAGGATGACGGCCCGCTCCAGGTTCACGGCGCAAGATACTCGCGCAGCGGCTGGACGGTGAAGCTCCGGTCGCCGTGCAGGACGGAGTCCACAGCAGAACGGGCGGTGTCCAGCGAGGTGAAGCAGGGGATGCGCTTCTCGGCAGCGGCGCGGCGGATCTCAAAGCCGTCGCGCATGACTGAGGCCTCGCCTCCGCCCGGCGTGTTGATGACCCCCTGCACCAGGCCGTCGCGGATCACGTCCTCGACGTTGGGATGGCCCTCCTCCAACCGCCTGGCCACCATCTCCACCGACAGGTCCACCGCCTGGATCATGCTGGCCGTGCCCTCGGTGGCGTACAGCCTGTACCCGTGGCTGGCCAACTGGCGGATGATAGGCAGCGCCTCGGGCTTATTGCGGTCGGCCACGCTCACCAGGATCGCCCCCTCGCGCGGCAGCATCAGGTCAGACGCGGATAGCGCCTTGGACAGGGCAGCCTCGAAGTTGTAGTCGACGCCCATGACCTCGCCGGTGGACTTCATCTCCGGCCCCAGGTAGGTATCGACGCCGATGAGCTTGGACATGGAGAAGACGGGCGCCTTGATCGCTACCAGCTTCTGGGCCGGCCACAGTCCACCCCAGTAGCCCAGTTCGAACAGGCTCTTGCCCAGCATCACGTTGATCGCCAGGCGCACCATGGGAACGCCTGTAACCTTGGAGATGAACGGGATGGTCCGGCTGGCCCGCGGGTTCACCTCCAGCACGTAGACGGTGGAGCTGCTCCCCGAGTCGCCGGGCATGATGACGTACTGCACGTTCATCAGGCCCCGCACATGCAGCGCCTGCCCGATGCGCTGCGTGTAATCGACGATGGTCTGTATTTCCGCCTCCGACAGGTTGATCGGCGGGTAGACGGCCATCGAATCGCCGGAATGCACGCCCGCCCGCTCGATGTGCTCCATAATGCCGGGGATGAGCGTCTGTTCACCGTCGCAGACGGCGTCCACCTCGACCTCGCGCCCCTCCATGTATTTGTCGATAAGTATAGGTTTGCCGCTGCCTACCTGCACTGCCTCGCGCATGTAGCGGCTTAGCTCGCCGGCCCCCTGAACGATCTCCATCGCCCGCCCGCCGAGGACGTAGCTCGGGCGCACCAGCACGGGGTAGCCGATGCCTTTTGCAGTCACCAGAGCATCCTCGACGCTGGTGATCGCTGCCCCCGGCGGCTGGGGGATGCCCAGGTGGGAGACGAGGTCCTCGAAGCGGCCGCGGTCCTCAGCAATGTCAATCGCCTCGGCGCTGGAGCCCAAGATGGGCATGCCTGCTCGCGCCAGGGGGTCGGCCAGATTGACCGCCGTCTGGCCACCGAACTGAACGATAGACGTCGGCGACTGGCTGCCGTTCAGCCCCTCGTTCTCCAGGATGTCTCGCACCGCCTCTACGTCCAGCGGCTCAAAGTACAGCCGATCGCTGGTGTCGAAGTCGGTCGAGACGGTCTCAGGGTTGGAGTTAGCCATAATGGCCTTGACGCCGGCCGCCTGCAGGACCCAGGCGGCATGCACGCTGCAATAGTCGAACTCGATCCCCTGGCCGATGCGGATGGGCCCGCTGCCGATGACCAGGGCCTTCTCGCCGGGCAGCGGCTCGGCCTCGTTCTCCTCCTCGTAGGTACTGTAGAAGTAGGGTGTCTGCGCCTCGAACTCCGCCGCGCACGTGTCGACCATCTTGTACACGGGGCGAATGCCCGCCTGCTGCCGCAGCTCGCGCACCTGCTCTGGCAAGCGGTCGGCCAGGATGGCGATGCTCTCGTCCGGGAAGCCCAGGTGCTTGGCCTGGCGCAGGAGACCGGGCTTCAGGGGCTCGGCCAGCAGCCGCCGCTCCATGCTCACGATGTTATTCAGCTTGAAGAGGAACCAGGGGTCGATGCCTGTGGCCCGCGCGACTTCTTGCGGCGGGATGTCGCGGCGTAGAGCGGCCATCACCGCCCACAGGCGCTGGTCGGTGGGCTCCTTGATCCACTGCAGCGGATCCTCGTCCCGCCAACGCGGGTCCTCCCACAGAAGCGAACGGGCGCCGACCTCCAGCGAGCGCACCGCCTTCTGCAAAGCCCCCTCGAAGGAGCGATCGACAGCCATGACCTCGCCGGTGGCCTTCATTTGCGTGCCCAGCTTGCGCTCGCCCAGGGGGAACTTATCGAAAGGCCAGCGCGGTATCTTCACCACCAGGTAGTCCAGCGCCGGCTCGAAGGCAGCGGTGGTCTTACCGGTTACCCGATTGGGGATCTCGTCCAACCGCTTGCCCGCAGCGATCTTGGCCGCCACACGGGCGATGGGATAGCCGGTGGCCTTGGACGCCAACGCCGAGCTGCGCGACACGCGTGGGTTGACCTCGATGACGTAGTAGGGGGCAGCCGAGGCGTCTTGCCACTGCCAGTCCACGACGTCCGGCCGTGGAGCTAGAGCGAACTGGATGTTGCAGCCGCCCTCGACGCCCAGGGCGCGGATGATCTTCAGACTGGCAGTACGCAGCATCTGGTACTCTTTATCGGTCAGGGTCTGGCTGGGCGCGACCACGATGCTGTCGCCGGTGTGGACGCCCATCGCGTCGATGTTCTCCATGTTGCACACGGTGATGCAGTTGTCGGCGGCGTCCCGCATCACCTCGTACTCGATCTCCTTCCAGCCCAGCAGGCAGCGCTCCAGCAGCACTTGATGGATGGGGCTCGCCCGCAAGCCACCGGACACGATGTGCTCCAGGTCGGCCATCGTGTGAGCGACGCCGCCGCCGGTGCCGCCCAGGGTGTACGCCGGCCGCACCACCAGCGGCAGGCCCATCTCCCGCGCCACCCGACGCGCCTCGTCCAGGCTGGTGACGGTCTCGCTCTCTGGGACGGGTTCGCCGATCTCTTCGAGCATGTCCTTGAAGAGCTGACGGTCCTCCGCCCTGCGGATGGACTCCACCGGCGTCCCCAGCAGACGCACGCCGTTGTGGCCCAGCACGCCGGCATCGGCGGCGGCCACCGCCAGGTTCAGCCCGGTCTGGCCGCCCAGCGTCGGCAGGAGACCGTCGGGGTGCTCCCGCTCGATGATGCGCGCCAGCACCTCCACCGTCAGAGGCTCGATGTAGACGATGTCGGCGATACCCTCGTCGGTCATGATCGTCGCCGGGTTGGAGTTGACTAGCACAGTGGTGACGCCTTCTTCGCGCAGCGAGCGGCAGGCCTGGCTGCCGGAGTAATCGAACTCCGCCGCCTGGCCGATGATGATCGGCCCCGAGCCGATGATCAGCACCTTACTGGGCTTGGTCATCTACTTCTCCACGTGCCTCGCGAATGTCGATCACCAGCAGCGCCAGAGCGGCCACCCCCGCCAGCAGCAGGAGCGGGCTGTAGGGCTCCGACAGGTCGAACTGAAAGCTTGCCATGACTATGCACAGCACTCCCAGGAAGCCAAGGGCGATGCGCCGCGCCAGCCTGGGCCAGCGGCCGGTCGGTCGGGCCATGATGAGCGCCGACGCCGCGGACAGCGCGCCGACGACGACGGCCAGCAGGCCGAAGAGGAACACCCACACGGCGCCGTCGCCCTCGCTGGCCAGGCCGTAGCCCATGGCCGCCAGCCCGCCCAGCACCAGTGGCACCGCCAGCGCCGCGAAAGCCCGTACGACTAGCGTGCGCATCGTGCACCCCCTCCTGTCGCGGACGGCCAGTTGATGGTCAGGATCTTGGAGGGGCTATGGCTCATAGAGCTGATCCTGAACTAGCCTTCCGTAGGGCCAGAACCGCTTGTTGGAACGCTTTCCGTGACTGCTGTGAGCTCAATGCGGTTACGTCAAATTCCTTCCAAGTGTCCGTGCTAATGGCTTCGCGAGGTATGTCTTTGGCCAGCGCAAGGTGATCCCGGTAGGAAGCGACCACACTCGGGTCAAGCCGTTTGTTGAGGGTCCAGAAGTCTATAGACATCTTGCCGTCCGCCCCGACCAGGAAAACCGGAAGCCTTTTGCCGCCGGGCAGCCTGTACGCGAATTGGAAGGTCGCTATGCTGGCCCCTCGCCCCCACACCAGTGCCCGCTCAGCCTCAGCGAACTCGACTAGATGGTCCAAGATGGGTACCGACTCTGGCCTCTTTTCGGAGGCCTGCTGTAGGAAGCTCTCCTTATCCCACTGCCGGCCGGGCGGACGCTTTCTAGCAACCCGTCCGAATAGAGCCGGCACAAATATGTTCTGGCTAGTGGCGATATCCTGGAAGCGCTTCAACTGAATGAGGTACATTTCGAACCGCTCACTGAAGCGGTTCACGAACTCCACAATTCGCAGTAGCGGATCGGGGGGCTCGTCAATCGCAATGACTAGCCTGATGTGGCCGCGGTCCAGATTTCCGCTGGCTAGGTTCAAAAAGTTCTCATATGAAAACGCTTCTCGGGTGGGCGAGTCTGTCCTTTCGAGGAAATATCGCATGGCTTGCTCCAGAGTCAGCCCCCGATACTCCTGGGGACACTCAGCGCTCGAAAGGAATTTCTGGGCTTTCATCTCGATATCGTCCGGCGACCAGGCGGATGCTTGAGCCCCGTACTCTAGAACCTGCCCCACTACCTCACGCCGCGCCTCCGGGTTCTTGCGGAGCTTCGTTTCCACTATTGTCAGAAGCCCTGTCTCATCAACATACAGCAGATCTTCCGAGCCGCTCGCTACGCTGACCTCCCAGCCGATGCAGAGAAGCGGCGGAGTCCCTAGCTCTATCTCGTCCACCGGGATCAGCTCCGCGTGGTCTCGCAGAAACATCTGCAGCTCCTCTTCACTTGCGTAGCCTTCTTCCAGCTTCCGCACCTCATCTTTGTCCTGGATCAAAATCTTCATCGCCGACACCCCTCACAGCGGCAGCTCGTACCTCAACGCCCCGCCCACGCGCGGCACCAGCGCTCCGATGCTGCTGAAGAACGATAGCGCCAGCTCGTTGCCCGCCGGTATCCTCCCCCGCACCTTGCCATACCCCTTCTCCCGCGCGAACTCCAGCGCCATCAGCGCCAACTGCGTCCCTACGCCCTGCCGCCGGAACGACGGCAGCACCCACACCCCCAGCGCAGCCGCCTTCTTCTCGTCCGACGCCGGCTCCAGCGCTGCGAAGCCGACCGTCTGCTCGTCGATGCGGCAGACGAACCAGGCGCCCCGCCGTCGGTAGCTGCGCATCCGCCCTATCACCTCGGCCGCCGTCAGGTGAGACGGCAGGCCTGTCTCCCCGCTCCCGTCCAGACCCATCCGCGCCGCCACGGACGCGATCTGCTGGGCGTCTCGCGCCGTCGCCTTGCGAAAGACCGTCTTCACCATTCTCTACGTTCCTTTAGCCGCTTCCACCATCTCCAGGAAGCGGTCGAAGATGTAAGCGTTGTCCTGCGGCCCCGGCGATGCCTCCGAGTGGTACTG
>Ga0315553_10000248_pt1 | contig 49792 bp, 38 predicted proteins | sample SalMarSW160140MG_FD_203099 | JGI IMG/M metagenome (GOLD analysis project Ga0315553, IMG submission 203099) | Salt marsh sediment microbial communities from the Plum Island Ecosystem LTER, Massachusetts, United States - Salt Marsh Sediment SW1601-40 ...
TCAAAAACTAATGTACGAAGCGATGAATCATTCAGTAACGAGTAAACTCCATAATATGTTGATTCTCCAGTGTAAATTGTAGCAAAAAGAATATGATATTGAATGACTTTCTCAATTAAGATTCTATCATTTCTGGCCAAATGGTATGGCGCAAGTAGGTTTTTTCCAGAAATTAGAATATAACTTTGGTGGGGATGGTCTCTTTTGCGCACAAACTTCCCAATATCGTGGTATATTAAGATTAAGGGAATTAATATGTTGTTAAACTCTTGAATTCTTTTTATCTTATAAGATATTTTAATAATAGTCTTCTCTGAGAATCCCTCATAAGAAAAAGAATTACTTGATAATTTTAAAAAAATTTTAATTGTTCTAAAAATATGCTTGATAGTCCGAATAAATTCTTGTTTATCTCTTTTTGCCCCAGATTCGAAGATTTCTGACAAATTTGAATAAGAGGAGAGGAAATCATTATAAATTAGTGAATTTTCAATCTCTTTTAATGAGTCTATTTTGCTTAAAGATGTATCAGAAAATATATTTTGTAGTGTTTTTATCATAGCTATAATTAAAGAATTAATTGCTAAGTAATTAAAATTTGGAGATTTATTATTATGAATTTTAACCCATTTTCAATAATAATTTCTTAAATGGTTTTGGCAAAAAGAACCCAAAATAGAATGTAAATGAGCTCACAACTAAAAGTGATCTATAAATTAATAGGGTAATAATATCTAATTCTAAGAAAACATCTAATAGTGATCCTACTATAAGAAAAATAAAACCTATCAACATAAAGATCCCCTTTAACCTCATTTCCTGTTTTTCTAGTTTAAATGATTCCCATGCAAAGAGAGTGCCTGTAATTATTAGCAAAATCGCTATTTCGATTAAAAAGAATATTATAAACGATTTATAATTCGCATCTATAACTCCAATACTTTCAATTATTATTGACGCATCAGTAAAAAGAAAATACATAGAGAAGATTTCAAAAAATATCATTTGGATTATAAACAATATTAAAAGTGGTTTTTGGAACTTCTTATACTTGAGATCTGTAAAAGCTATCATCCAAATTGTTATTCCCAAAGGTATCAAACTCATCGATATTATGAAGAATATTTCAATTGGGAGGGGTTGATTAGTAAATATTAACATTAGGAATGAAAGAGATGGACCCCACCATCCTTCATACATTAATAACCAAGTTAATCCTGCGAATAATAATGCTCTTTCTTTATATTTAAAGTATTTAAAGGTAAGTTTTATACCAATAACAATAGAAACGATTGAAACGATCAAACTAGTGGTACCATTAGTAACTAAAAGGGGATCGATTGCCAATATCTTATTCCTCTATTTATTTTAATTAAGATTAATCCATATCATAATTATTTAAATTTATCTCATTCAAGAGCTTGAAAAAACTTACGGAATTCTTTTAATTCAGAATCATATTCAATTATTTGTAACAAGGGAAAAAAAGTATTTAATACAAGATATGGTCTAACGGAATCTTTCTTTTCAATATTTTCTTTTCTAATAATTTCTTTTAATTCAGACTTATACATCTCATTCATTTCTATATATGCTTTATATCCATTCTCAGACAGAAACCAAAAATCATATTCTAAAGGTATTTTGAAGTGAGAATCTTGAAATTCGTTAAAACTCTTTGCTTGGGACTTTTTATTTTTATTGAAAATTGCCTCATAATATAAAATTACTTGCTCAAATAGTATTTTAATAACTTTGAAAAATAGGATATCATTCGATATGGCTTCACTAAAGTGATTATTTTTCTTTCTTGTAATATTTTGCTGTTGTTCAATAGAAGACTTCTCAAGGAATCCAGGAATTAATTCATAAAATTTTGCATCTATAGAGCCGCGCGCCTCTTTTCTAGTTGATTTTATAACGCCTAAAGTTTCTAATTTCTTTATATGATGAGTTATTGTAGATTTAGCTCTCCCTAATAATTCGCTCAACTTAGTTAAACTAATCTTTCTGAAGATAAGAATCGCTAAAATTATCCTAAGTCTAGTAATATTATCCATCAATTTTAGAACTTCAATCCTTAATCTAAGATCGCTATTTGAGTTATCACTACTCATTATTTTTGAGCTCTACTTCATGTGTAAATATTTTTTTCTAACACTATTTTTTAATAAGTATCTAATGTATTTTAATCTGTTCATATTAGAGAATTAACAAGAATGGTAAGGTTCTAGCAATTATGTTCGAACATTATATCCCTTTATAAGGAGATCGAACATTTAAATAAAAATGATGATTAAAATATTACAACAACAAATTTATTAAAAATTTTAAAAATGAGTAAATGATATAAAATGAGTGATGTAAATAAAGAATCAGGACGAAAACCTAAGTTTCCTATTGCTCAGGCACATGATTTATTGCCTCGTTCAAAATGGTTGAGAGATTACTATTTTTCTGGTTTCAAGAGAAAATGGAATAATCAATTTATGTTTTTCACAACTGGAGTAGATTGGGATGTCATTTTGTATGAAGCAGAGTTTTATGTAGCCCCAGATATATTAGCTATGGTAGGAAATAAAGGTAAAGGTGCGTATTATTCTGCAGAATCGATGGCAGTAGAGGTAGATTTACCTGATAATTTCTGGGATTATTCGCTTCCTGAAAGAAGGACATTATTCTTTGAAAAAGTAATTCTTGATTATGTACCTCAAGAAATAATTTCTGAAAATGATTTATTAGCTGGAGGTCGGTTTAGTACCATGTTAAGCAGGTGTTTAAATGAAAAAGAAGCGAAAAATTATTGGAAACAAGCATTTAAAAATCGCGATACCGTAAAAGAATTTCATTATAATGGTTTTGGAAATACAGGAGCGTGTTCAGGACATATCATTTGTGATCTTGAGACCGTTATCAAAAAAGGATTTAAATTTATTCATAAAAATATTCAGGATCGCTATAATCAGTTGACAGAAAAGGAGAAACAAGGAGAAAAAGGGGATCAACTCCGAGCTATGTTACGATCCGCAGAAATCCCAAAGAAAATTGCAAAGAAGTATGCTGATAAGTGTAGGATACTAAAGGAATCGGCATCAACCCAAACACGGTCAGAAGAACTCGAACAAATGGCAAAGAATTTAGAAAAAGTTCCTTGGGAACCTGCTGAAACATTTTGGCAAGGCGTTCAATCTATCTGGATGACTCATTTGCTTATTATGGCAGAAGAGTCTTATCCAGGGCCAGGTACTTCCTTTGGAAGGACTGATCAACACCTTTGGGAACTTTATAAAAAAGATGTAATTGATGAAAAAAACATTACTAAAGATTTTGCAAAGGAAATTCTTGGTAGTTTCTGGTTTCATTGTCACACCGCATATGATGCTCTGATGGTGATGGGTGAGAAACATGGTATTAATAGCTCATTCGGGCAATTAATTACATTATCAGGGTGTGGTCCTAATGGTGAAGATTTGACAAATGACTTAACTTATACAATTTTAGAGGTAGTCGATGAATGGTATCCTAGTTTGGAACCAAAACCTAATATAAGATTACACAGAAACACTCCAGAAAAACTACTGGATGTAATTGTTGATATGATATCCCGTTCTCAGGGTGCTCCTTTTCTGCTTAATTTTGATGAGCGTTCAATGGCAGGTCTTGTTTTAGAAGGAGTGGCAGAAGATAAAGTGTGGGATTATGCATGTGTTGGATGTTTAGAGAACACAATGCAAGGTAACGATCGATCTGGAACTGTTAATTGTAATCCTAATCTGACTAAAAGCATCGAATTAACATTTTGGAATGGTAAAAATATGCCAACGGATCTCCCAAATAAATCCGAAAAGCAATTAGGTCCAAAAACGGGAGAAGTAGATGAATTACTAACATGGGAAGATTTTTGGAATGCGTGGGTACAGCAAATTAAATTTCATATTAAATATCTGGTTGATGTGTATAATCCTCTAGAAAAATTAAGATCTGACTTTTTGCCAACTCCATTTGTTTCTACAGTTGTAAAAGGATGTGCTGAGAAAGCCTTAGATGTACGAAGAGGTGGTCCAGAACTCAGATTCATAACAATTGAGGGTGTCGGATTCGGCACAACAGTTGATTCATTACTTGCTATTAAGAAAAATGTATATGATGATAAGAAATATACTCTAGCACAAGTAAAGAATGCCATACTAAACAACTTCCAAGGAGATGATGAAATAATGCGAACTTTTTTGAAAAATAAATCTCCAAAATATGGTAATAATTCGGATATTCCTGATGAGCTAGGGAAATTAGTGATGAAAACATGGACAGATGAGTGTTGGAAATATAAAACTCCAAATGATTTTCAATACCGTCCAGGAATGCTTTCATGGAATTATTGGGCGGGACCTGACGCCTCTCTGACAGTGGCAACTCCAGATGGTAGAAATTATGGTACTTTCTTATCAAATGCTATATGTCCTTCGACAGGAGTGGCTGACAGGGGTCCTACAGCTGTTACTAATTCCGTAGGAACTGCCCTAGGAGGTAAATCCGCCGATGGCGGTTATATAAATTTCCTACCCAATGGTGCTAGTCATACAATTACTTTTAATCCAAGTATTTTAAAAGATAAGGAGCATCAGGACAAATTCAAGGCGTATTTACGCGGTTATATCGAGAATGGTGGCACTGCTCTACAAGTTAATATGATTGACTCTGAAATGTTGTTAGATGCTCAAAAGCATCCAGAAAACTATAAAGAATTGCTAGTACGTGTCACTGGATACAATGCTTACTTCACAACAATTGGAAAGGAGCTGCAAGATGAAATAATATCAAGAGAAATGCATAAAATATAGGAGGAAAATTAAATGTCTGATAAAATATTTACAGAAAATTGGGATAAGGAATTAACAGATGAATGTTATGAACATGCTCAAATTCCTATGATGGTAAAACTAATGGGTACAACTGATGAGAAAGGATGGCCTCATCTTACTTTTATTGCATCTAATAGAGCTAAATCAAAAAATCAACTTGTTTGGGGTCAATTTTTACATGGGAAATCTAAACAATACATCCAAGATAATCCTAAACATAGCTATTTGTTCATGTCCATAGATTTGCCATTTAAAATGCTTCAAATGAAAGCGAATTTCACTCACGCACTTGATGCAAGTGAGGATCTTGATAAAATGAATGCTGGAGATGATATGCGATATTCAACGACCATGAATTTCTTTAAAGCTTATTACAGCGATATTCTTTGTGCTTCCCATCTTCAAAAACTCTCAATTGTTAAATTACTTAAAAGTATTATCTTGAGTAAAATTGGGAAAGGGGGGCTCAAATCTAATAAGAACGCTGAGCCTCGTCTTGATAAATTTGGTCGTGTGATTTTTAATGGAGCTCTAAATCCAAAATTTATTGCATATTTAGATCCTAACGATGGTTTTCCAATAATAGTACCATGCTTTCAAGCCTTTACGCATGATCACACAAAATTAGTATTTTCACCTTCCATGTTCAAAGAACAACTTATGATAATACCGAAAGATTCAAAAGTCGCTGTATTTGGGATGACAATGGATTTTATAGCACAAGTAGTAAAAGGTACGTTTTCAGGATTTGAAAAACACCGAGGAGTCAATCTAGGGATAATAGAGATTGAGGAAGTATATAACTCGGCCCCTCCTTTACCTGGTTTAATTTATCCTGAATTAGAGATTTTGCCCGAAATTACTGAATTCGTAATGCCCTAAATCATTTCTTTTTTTTTTTCATTCTTTATATTTAAAATTTGAATTTAGCTGAAAAGGTACCTTTCCTTTTAAAATTGGATCATTCGTTTCTATCATCCAATCAAATAGGTTTTGTTTTAACTCAGTTGAAATGCTATTATAAGTGGGATTGTTTATCAAATTATTGACTTCATGGGGATTTTTTTCTAAATCGTAAGATTTTTCTTTTACGATCAATTCGAGATAGGTCTATATTATCTAATTACATAATAACATATTATTTAACAAAAATTTTGTTATCAATTTTTAAAAATCTTTTTATACAAAAAAGACAAAATTATATTAATCCAATTCTAAAAAAAATTACAGAAAAGTGAAAGAGGAACATGTTAGATAATATTGATCTTAAATTAAAGTTAAAAATAATGTACATTATAACTATTGTTCTTGCAGGAGGCTTTGGATTACTGATGCTGATTGTTCCAAGTTTTGTGATAACGCTTTTATCACAACCAGCTCAAGATTTATATCTTTATGGGGTTGCAGCAGCTATATGGGCTACCTTTGGATTATTAGCAATTTTAGGATTGCGTGATCCCATCAAATATATGCCTATACTTCTATTTCAGTTTATTTATAAATTAATTTGGATATTTGCAGTCTTTTTACCTAATTTAGTAGTTGATGGAGCACGTTTTGATACGATTTTCTTATTGCTAGTTTTTATACTTTTTATTGTCGGAGATTTTCTTACATTACCGTTCAAAGAGTTAATTAAGGGAAAAGCAGAATAAGAATTTTTATAGTAAAAAGAATTTCTTGAAATTAAATAACTTTTTTTTATATTTACCTAATAATTTTTTCCTTAAGTTTTTAACCGATCGTCTTTTATCTTCCCATCTAATAACGGATCAGTCGTTTCTTTCATCCAATTTAGTAGTTTTTGCCTTAATTCGAATAGTATATTTTCATAGGCGGGATTGTTAGCAAGATTATTAGCTTCGTTGGGATCGTTTTTTAAGTCGTAAAGTTCTTCCTCACTCCTCTCTATCTCAATTTTATCCTTGACATATTGACCTGATAATCCTCTCTCAATATCTAACGGGATTTGATAGGACCTCCTATATTTTTCGAAGTTCCTAATATACTTATATTTGCTTGTTCTAACACTCCGAATAGGATCGTATATTTCGTGGTAAGTTTTTTCTGTAAAAATATTCTGCCTGAAGGATAGCTTAGGATTTTCCAATATTGGAAGAAAACTTTTTCCTTCAATACCTGGAGGGGTTTCACCTCCGGTAATATCAAGTAGTGTAGGCAAAAGATCGATATTACTAATCATTTGTTCAATAACACTCCCATTATGATACAGATGAGATTTGGGCCAATTCATAATCAGAAGGGTTTTGATCCCAGGATCATATAGCGTACATTTAGCTCTTGGAAAAGGACTTCCGTGATCTGTTGTGAAAATAAAAAGGGTATCTTCCCTCAAACCGGTCTCTCCTAAAACTTCGATGAGTTTTCCTATTGTTCTATCTAGAGGGTTGATAATTCCATAAAACAAACTAAGATCTTTTCGAACTTTATCGTTGTCGGGTAGAAATGGAGGAACTTTTACGGAGTACGTATCGTCAGCTTGACTCCAAATAATAAATGGTCTGTGTATTTCAATCGTACCGATATTGAGATAAAAGGGCTTTTCATCATTTTTATGATTCTCTAAGAAACTTTCGTATTCGCTGAACATTCTTTTCGTATCGTATTTGTAATCTTTCATTCTTTTGCTAAAAGAGTCGTAACCTAAAGTCTTTACATCCGTTGCTTCATGTTGTAAACCAATTAAATGGGTTGAATAACCAGATTCTCTGAGGTACATAGGAATAGTTTTGTTACTAGAGGGTAGAGACCAACCACGATTAACCAACCCCATCAAACCATTTTGATGTGGATAAAGAGATGTTTGGATACTTCCTCGACTTGGTGAACATTGTGGTGCTGTACAAAAGTAATTCGTAAATCGTATTCCGCCTTTAGCAAGATTATCAAGATTTGGCGTGTGTAAAGAATTTGGCGTTTGAGGTGTATCGTAACAGCCTAAAAATTGACCCTGATCATGTGTGATAAATAGAATGATATTTGGTTTTTCTCTCATACTTAGTCAATATTTTAGGTATCATTTTAGTTTCATTTCTATTTTCCTTAATATTATCGACAAATCGACAATTTCTTCTTATTGATGCTAACTTTAATTGTGTATTTATAATAAGAATTAATTAATTTTGGACTTTTTTTACATGAATGGAAAAGAACTTTAAAAAACAAATTTTATAAAGATTTCTATCTAATACTTAAACTAACGAATTTTTATTATAAAAATTAATTTAAAAATAGTGACTATCTTTATGGAAACTAATGAAACAGTTCGGCATAGTAAATTAAATATGGCTAGTTACGGAGCTGGAAGTGGAGCTCGCGAATTTGTCAATATGGCTTTTAGTGCGACCGCGTATTTTTATTACGAAAGTGTGGTTGGTCTTAATGGTGGGATTGTAGCTCTCGCTATGATTTTCTTTGCAATCTATAACATGTTTAACGATCCCATATTAGGGTATTTAACTGAACGCCCATTTAAATTCACAAGAAAATATGGAAGGCGATTTCCTTGGTTGCTAATGAGTGGGATTCCTTTGGCGCTTAGTTATATCGTAGTTTTTTGGCCTCCTGTAACAGATCCGATATCTGGAGCCTGGATTTTGTTCGCTTGGTTACTTTTTACTTCGTGCTTATTTGATACATTCCACTCACTTTTTTTCTTAAGTTATCTTTCCCTATTTCCTGAAAAATATAAATCAAATAGAGAACGAAGAATCGCTAGTGGAATTTATATTCCTATAGGTGTAATTGGAGTAGCCTTAGGAGCAATGATACCTCCTCTTGTCTTTAAATATCCTGGTGACGCACCTCATGCTCAAGTTTTAACGTCATTCTTAATGCAAGGAATAGTGATAGCATTAATCTGTTTGATTGGAGTTCTCCTCGCAATACCAGGTTTCCGAGAAGATCGCGACGATATAGATAATTATTTAAAGATCTACGAACAAAATCCAACACGGGATTCTTTTTTCAAGACATTAAGTGCAGCAATAAGGCAAAAATCTTTCATAGTATATATGGTAATTTATACTTTGTATCAATCACAGATTACTACAATGCAGAATTCTATTAATTATGCTGTATCTTTTGTAATAGATCAACCTATAGGTCTTTCAAAAAATCTTATGGCGACTTTAATTTTTGCTGCTTTTCTTGTTGGAGTAATCGTTTCAACACCTTTCTGGCTGCGGTATTCTCATAAAGTAAACAATAACAAAAAAGTAATGTTAATAGCTTCTGTATTTTTAGGAATTTTCACAGTACCCTTACTTTTTTTTAAAACCTATATCGCTGTTGTAATTATTATGTTTCTATGGGGTCTACCTTTAGGCGGTTTTTGGTTTATGATATTTCCAGTTATGTCTGATGTAATGGATGAAGGGACTGTAATACATGGAAACCCTAAAGAAGGAGTTTATAGTGGATTTTCCCAATTTTTTGGTCGTTTAGGAATCGTTGCTCAATCACTTACATTTGCATTAGTACATTTTTTTACAGGTTTTAAAGAAGGTGAAATTACTCAAACAGCATCTGCACAGTGGGGAATTCAACTTCATTTAGGATTTATTCCAGCGATATTTATATTCTGTGGAGCGTTAGTATTTTGGAAGTATTACAAACTAACACCAGAAAAAATAAATGCCAATCAGATAAAATTACACGAAATGGGTATAAAATAAAAATTATTAAAAAAAAATTTCTTTTTTTTTTCTAGTTTGTCAGTAGCTCTTTGTTTATTTATTGATATAAGAAAATTTTTACTTAAAAGCATCGTCTATTAATTCAACAAAATTTAAAGAAAGGGCTAAAAAGTCTTTCAATACGTGCTTACTTATATTTTCGGGTGAATCTTTTACCGAGTGCCAATTAATAGCTTTATTTTTTTTACTTTCTGCTCCAAATACTGAGGCTGCTTTATATCCACTATGGATATATCTACAAGCATCACATGAACCAATTATTAAGCTCCCAATGTCTAACTTTAATATATTTGGGTTCTCTTTTTTAGCATTTTTATAAGCAATTTGAAGTTTTTCGTTAATTTCTTTAGTATAAGCTTTAGTATGCATATCTTTTTCGATTAAAAGAATTCGGTCAGCAGCTCCGCAACATTCTAAAACTACAGCATACGCATTATCTAAAATGCCCATTTTTCCATACTTTTCTACGAATGCCTTTGCTCCCCTATCGCCCACTTCTTCACTTCCTTGGGAGCCTATCCATACCTCTACATGTTGTGGTCTATTTTCACTTAAAATTTTTCCGATGGCCGCAGAAACTGCACTAGCTGATAGATTATCATTTGCCCCTAGAACAACTGTGTTTCCTAAAAATCCTTTTAATAACAAGATAAAAAACGGATAGATGAAAATAAGGGAAAAGAAATAGATTGTATCAATGTGCGTCCAAGAAAAGATCGTCCAATTAAATATAACTATAGCACTACCTGATATAAATTGAGCGATAAATTTCCAAATAGAGAATATGATTGTATGAATCATAAAATAGATTCCTACTCCGGCAACGAGTTGGCGTATCCGAGGTTTATAGCTTGCAATATTCATTTCTTTTGCACTATCAGTATGTCCTTCGAAAATAATGCGAAATTTAACTTCTCCAATAGGTTTTATTATTCCAAATACATTACTAGATTTTTTAGTCTTGAATAGAAACCCAATCCATCCTTTCATCAAAAATAACTCGCTATAGAGTATTACTATACCAAGAATTACAAGTATAAAAGATAGTAGAGAAAACGGGAAAATTAAAGTCATAAATAAAGGAGAAATTCCGCCTAAAAATCCAGCTACCTTAATAAAGCCTTGGGGATACATCGCAGGTCGCGTTTCAAACTCGTCAATGAAGGTTTCGTCGCAAAATTGGTCAAGTTCTTTTTTTATCCAAATATTTGCGTTCTTCTCAGCATCGCTACAAGAATATCTTGGTCCAAACTTCGTACAGATTGTATCTATGAAACTAAACATATAATCAGAAAAAGATTCATCTATTTTCATAATCAATTCTCAACTTACATTTAGTAAAATTAATTACTATTAAGAATTCAACATAAATTTTATTTGTATCGCATTTTTTTCGAGTTTTCTAAAAATTCAAATAAAATAATTCAATACTATTCTGAAACACCTAATGAATTGTTTAATATGAGCGAAAAAACTCCTAAATCAAAATTTATTTTTTATGACGAAACTGTAGAAGAAGAGATAATTACAGAAGAAGAGAAGACAGAAGGATTATCAGAAGAGGAAATAGAAAGGCGAAAAAGAGATCTTAAAGAACTTAAAGAAAAAAAAAAACTAGAAAGCGAATTAGAAGAAAAACAGAGAGCTGACCATCGAGAGTTATTAGAGCAGAAAATTTTGACGATATTAAGGAAAGGGAAAGTGATTTCTAAATACGATTTAACCAATTTACTTCTCAACTCAGGGATTAAGGAATACACTTTTCGTATAAATTTAATTCAGAATGTCTTAAATCCCGAAATACCTCTAATAGGAAATGTATTGAAAAAATTGCGGTTTAGCGAAAAAGTACACTTTTCTATTGATGAGGGAGCTCATGTTTATTACACTGATTTTAAAAAAAAAACATTAAAACCTAAAGAGTTTAAACTGAGATTTGATTGGAAGAAGTATAGCATCCCTAATGGAAATAATGAAATTTATGTGATCCTTAAAGTTCCAGGAAGTAATATTGATCCCCACCATTTACTTAGTAGCCTATATCCATACGCTGATTTTGAGGGATTTAAATTAAAAGTTGATAAAAAATACGAACAAACTAATAGTTTTCACATTATTGATGACGACATGGATGGATACTTCGACGAAGATAAACTAATACTTAAATGCCAGACAAATGACAAAGACACCAACAAATCTCTCTATCGCGTTATACAAATAGGTAGAAAACTAATTGAAGAAATGATTAAACTCAATTTGAGGAAATCTGAGGTACTAACGATAATAAACAAGAACGATCTTATGTTTATACCTGTCGTTCCAGTATTCAGGGCTAAAGAAAGAGGCGCCTTTTATGAGACTAAATTTACAAATGCATTAAGGATAATATATGATTTTCCTCAAAAATTTGAAGGAAAGCTAGTTTATGGTAAAATTTCCCTTATCTCTAACGAGTTAAAAGATGAAAATTTCGACATTAAGTCATTGTATAACTTTTTTGACTCTACATTTGAGTTTCAGACCAAATCGTTTATAACACATGCGATCATGGCAGATTGGATCATCAACCCAACAAAGGCTTTGAATTACTTAAAGGATGATGAAGAACTGAAAAAATTAATTGAAGAATATTTACAAGATATCGATACAGACAGGATAATTCAAGAAAAGTTAGAACAATCAATGGAAAAGAGCGAATTTATTAAAGACATGACCACAAACCTTTTATTAACATTACTAGGCCTTTCAATGATTACCGATTGGTTACCGTTTCAAATTATCATAATTATCTTCTTTATTCTAATAAATTTATACTATTTAATAACTAAATCTAAGAAAACCAAGAAGATCTTTTCAAAGTAGTTATTCTTTTTTCCCCTTTTTTTTTTTTTAAATCAGAATTTAGATTATTGTATAATTCATCTGTTAATAAAAATTGAGGTCAGATTTTTATTTTGAAATTAACTAATTTTAATTCAATATTATCTAACTAAAACAAATGAAAACTTCAAAGGTGTAGACGTGTTAAAAATGAGTCGTCTTTTGAAAAAAAAAACCGCTTACTTAATAATAGGTATTAGTATAGCATGTTTGATACTTGGTCCAATAATGGGAGTATTATTAGATAAAGTGACAGTTTACGATATGAGCACTCAACCTATGAAAGAAGATAGCAGTTTAGGAATTACGAAAGCATTCGCTCATCAAGCAACTTTAGTTAAAGATCAAAAACTTATAATTGAAATTTCAGATTTTTATCCAAATTCAAGTGTTACTATAAAAATTATTGCTAAGAGCATGTATGATCGAGCATACAGTTTGAATAGCACTCCTAGCGGAATTACAGGTTTAGAATTTGTTTATTCTGAATTTGGATGGGGTTCAACACCTGCTGGAAGCACTAACGGAGCTACAGTATTATCCTTACCTGGTAACGGAATTTATTTCTATATCGAATTTATGGGTGATAGAGTAGGTGATTCGTTAATATCTTGGCCAGGTGATTATTATGTTGTAGTTTATGGAACTAATTCAGGTTCAGTTTCAGCAACAGATGTATTTTTTGATATTAACATAAAAGTTGATGGTCCAGGAGAGACTTTGAATGATCTTTTAATAATTGTAGGAGCACTCATTCTAGTTGCTTACGCTATCCTAGCATTAATATCAATTTTAAAAGCAAATTATCTTAGGTGATTAAAAATGGGGACAGAAGAAAGAAAAGTAAGCTTATTAGATACATTACCGGTCATGAATAAGGAAAAAGCTACTAAATTCCTAATATATGGATTATTAGTAGCAATCATTTTTGGAACCATACTCATGATTAGTAAATCTATTGCAGATAATGCTGCTACATGGTTATTATTAGAAAACCAACAAAACGAAATGAACTATATGCAAGGATTATATGGGTATAATGATTATATCGTAAAGGTTGAAAGAGCGAATTTAATCAGATATTGGATGGAATATCAGGTAATTATTATTGGAAATATAGCTAGAATCGGTGTAAATGTTGGTTTATTTTTCATTGTGGTAGCATTTCTGAGTTTTGCTTTAAACGACAAATTTGACGAAAAATCAAGAAGAATATATCTTATTCTAGCTGGTGCTATTCTGTTTGTAATCATGGTAACCACATTTTTCTCTCAAATTGCGGTTCAAGTATTTTAAATCTAAATAATTTTCTCCTTTTTTTTATCTTTTGCTATGAAAGAGTATATATAATACTTCAAATAATTACAGATTAAATGTAACATAAGATAGGTAAATCTCATTATGAACGCTGAACAAAATAATATAAAAAGACAGGAGCTAGTTAAAGCTTCATCGTTTGCAGAATTTATTATTTTTTTGCTTTTTGCACTAGGTCCTTTAACGGGTAATGTCATTCTTATCCTATTTGGAGTGCTGTCCGATGAATTTGATGTTTTACCTAGTGTATTATTAATAACAATCCCTGCGTTTATGTTTCCACTTGCCTTAGTGCAATTATTTTCAGGGGCAATTTCAGATGTGAAAGGAAGATATCCCGTAATTTTAATAGGACTGTCAATTTTTGGAATAGGAATGATCGTAGCATCGTTATCCTTCTCGCTGATGGTTTTTATTATTGCAAATATATTAGGTGGAATTGGTTTTGGTTTTGTGAATCCAGTTTTAATAGCATTGATTACAGATATAACCCCAGGACCTAAAATCTCTAAAAAAATCGGATTACTTGGTGCTGTTGCTAATTTGGGAGTTGGAGTTGGTCCTTTACTAGCTGGACAGATATTAATATTAGGGTGGAGATATCTTTACATAATTTTTGTAGTTGTTATTGCTATAGGTTTCATAATAATCTTTAGTCTAAAAAGAAACCAACCAAAAACTACATCAGAAATGGAAATCCGAATATTTTTCTCACACATGGGGAAAGAAATTCGAAGACCTGTAGTATTACTATTGATTCTGTCAGCTTTTTTGGTTTCCCATACTTTTAGTGCAACGATTATATGGACTTCGCGATCATTTACAAATGTAATTCCTGAGAATATTTCAAGTGTGGTTATATTACTATTTGGGATCATGGGTTTTGTATCTGGATACATCGCGGGGATAACGATTAAGAAGAAAGGGATAAGGTTTACTCTATCTATGGGATTGACTTCACTTATTATAGCTGATATCATTTTAGTTATTTTCGGGGATAATAGTTTTGAAGCCCTTGTTTTAACTACTACAGGTTTGATGTTTATGGGCTTCGCAGGTGGATCTTTATTTACTTCTCTCATGTATTACAGTCAAATATTATCTCAAGAAAGGAGAGGCGCTCTTGCTGGCTTAACTACAGCAGGGTTATTTATTGGAATTTCTTTTGTTCCTATAACTTTTGAAGCCCTCTTTAATTTTGGAGGAATTTCCTTAGTATATGGAGCAATTTTAGTTATATCTTTAATATTAACAATTGTATTAACAATTCTGAATATGCTAGCAAAGAAACTTCCATAACTAAACAAAGAAAAAGAAATAACTGAATAAAATCATTTAATTTTTTAATTTTTTAATTTTTTAGTGGACCCAATTCTTTTATTTGGTTCGTGAATTCTGTAATTATTTCTGCAAACCTTTTTCCTTCAGAAGCAGAAACCCATTCTAACCGTACACGTTTTTCATTTATGCCAAGTTGCTTAATAATAATTTTATGCATTCGTTCAAACCTTTCTTTAGCGAATTCGTTACCGCTTATATAGTGACAGTCGCCAATATGGCATCCACTAATAAGGACACCATCTGCTCCATCTTTTAAAGCTTTCAACACAAAAGATGGATCTACTCTACCCGAACACATTACCCGAATAACTCGAATATTAGGAGGATATTGAAATCTCGATACCCCTGCCAAATCTGCGCCTGCATAGCTACACCAGTTACAACAGAAGACTAATATGCTTGGCTCAAAACCTTTGATTTTATTGAGTTTTTCTCTAGACTCCGTCATGATTAAATAATTCCTCCGTTTTTTATTTTTTCTAAAAGATATGAATCAATCATCGCACCAATTTGATCAAAATCGTAGTGTTTGACTGATATCGCACCAACAGGACAGGTTGCCGCACAAGTACCGCATCCTTTACACAAAGCTGAGTTTATCGATGATTTTTTTACTATTATTGATACATCCTCAAAATTTTTTGTAATTTCTATTAGTTCAATAGCTTTATAAGGGCAAACTTCCTCACATTCTCCACAACCAATACATTTACTTTGAGTTACTTCTGCAACTAAACCAGAAGTTGTTATTTCTCCGGCGCTTAGAAATCTGCTTGCTCGACCTGCAGCCCCACTTGCTTGTGATATGGAGTCTTGAATATTTTTAGGCCACTGAGCACAACCACATAAAAATATTCCGTCAGTAGCAAAGTCTAATGGTCTCAGTTTAACATGAGCTTCTAAAAAGAAACCTGTTCTATCTAAAGGAACTTTGAGCATCATTGCTAAATCTTTAAGATTGTCTGCAGGAACCATTGGCGTAGCTAAAACGATTAAATCGGTTTCAAAATTGAGATTATCTTGTAAATTAGTATCAAATACTTCTACTTTATATTTTTCAGGCGATTTAGCTAATTTAGTAACTTTTGGAAGACGTTCTAACTCGTATCGTAAAAACATTGCATCTTTTCTTCGATTACGGTAATATTCTTCAAACTCTTTTTTAGCCATTTGAATGTCTCTATATAATACAACAATCTCGAGGTTTGGGTTTAATTCTTTGAGGATGTTAATATTCTTGATTGAGGTTCCGCAACAAACATTTGAACAATAACTTATTCCATCCTTCTGTCTTGCACCAACACATAAAATGAAAGTAACGCGTTTTAATTTTTCAAGCCACGATTTATCCGTATCTTGTAATTTCTGCTCAATTTCGAGTTGTGTCATTACTTGTTTATTTTTACCGTCGTACTGAAATAATCCGTTAGGCTTGAATTCTTGACCACCTGTAGCTACAATTATCGCTCCAGTTTTTATCTCTGTTAGTTTATCCTTAGAGTCAATAATAGAGACGTCGTAATTTCCGATATATCCCTTGACATCTTTAATAGTTGACTCAAGATGAGCTTCAATGTTGTTATTACTTTCAACTTTACCAACTATGTCGTTCAAAAAGATAGAGGCATCCTCTTGGATGGGATAAAGTATGTTTAAATTATTTAAATTTCCCCCTAGCTTCTTTTCTTTTTCTATGACATATGTTTTGAACCCTTGATTAGCTAATTCTAAGGACGCAGTCATTCCTGAAACTCCCCCACCTATTACTAGAGCTGTTGGAATAACACCAATCTTCTCTTCTTTTTGAGGTTTAAGTAATTTGGATTTTGAGACTGCCATTCTTATTAAATCCATAGATTTATCTGTAGCTGCCTTTTTTTCAGTCATGTGAACCCAAGAACATTGATCTCTAATGTTTACCATCTCAAATAAGTATTTATTTAATCCAGCTTCCTGACATGTTTCTTGGAATAGAGGTTCGTGAGTTCTTGGAGTACAAGACGCTACAATAAGTCTATTAAGGTTATGTTCTTGAATTTTTTCTTTAATTAATTCTTGGGAATCAGAACTGCATGAATATAAGTTATCTTCGCACCAGACTACATTTGGTAACAATTTTATATAATCTCTAACATGGGGAACATCAACATATTTACCTATATTGATCCCACAATGACATATTAGTACGCCTATTCTTGGTTCATCAGAAGGATTTACTTGTTTTTCAGCTACATCAAATTCTTTTTCTCTTACTTGGGTAAATTGAGCGGATTTGAGTAAAGTAGCTACCTTTGATGCTACGCCACTCGCGTCAGCGACAGTTTCTGGAATATCCTTCGGTCCTTGACAAAAACCACATAAGAAAATCCCTTCCCTCGACGATAAGGATTTAGTGAAATAGGACTTTTCTTTGAAAAAATCGTATTTATCAAGCTCTACATCAAGAATTGTAGCTAATTCACCTATGCCTTTTTTAGGAACTAAAGGGGTAGCTAAAACAACTAAATTAGCCACAAAATCGTTAAATTTTCCAGTTTTCAAATCCTCATAGTGAATTATCAAATCATTTGTTTCAGGATTTTCCTCGATAGTACTTATTTTAGTTTGAAAATACTTCACACCATATTCGTCTTGAGCTCTTTGGGTGAATTCATAAAAGTTTTTTCCATAAGCTCTGATATCATGTCTAAATACAAAACACTTAGCGTTTTCAGAGTGTTCAGCAGTTATTATTGCTTCTTTAGCAGTATACATACAACAAACACTCGAACAGTAAGGTACATTTTCATGTAGGTCTCTGGATCCTGCGCATTGGATAAACGCGATTTTCTCAGGTTCCTCTTCATCGCTAAGTCTTAGAACATGACCTCCAAAGGGACCTGAAGCACATAGAATCCTTTCATATTCCAACGCACTCACAACATTTTGAAATCGATATCCCCATCTTGGAGATAATTCCTCTGCAGGCATATCAAAACCGGTAGCGACTACTACCGCACCTACCTTGATATTAATTTCTTGTTCTTTTTGTTCGTAATTGATTGCTTTTGCCTCGCACACCTTTTCACAGACGCCACACACGCCTTTAGTTAACATTAAACACAATTCTGGGTCTATTAGATAAATAGGAGGGACCGCTTGAGGAAAAGGAATGTAGATTGATTTCCTTTTTCCAAGATTCATATCAAATGAGTTAGGTACTTGGATTTTTGGACATTTAGCAGCGCAGTCACCGCATCCTTTACATTTATCCTCGTCGATATATCGAGGTTTCTTTAACACGGTTACATCAAAATTACCGGCTTCTCCTGAAATTGCCTTGACTTCGTGATAAGTCATTAGTTCGATGTTAGGATTTCTATAGACCTCAACCATCTTAGGTGCGAGGATACAAAGAGAGCAATCATTTGTAGGAAAAGTTTTATCCAGTTGAGCCATCCTTCCACCAATCGAAGGAGATTTTTCCACGAGATAAACTTTAAATCCTAACTCGGTTAAATCGAGAGATGTTTGTATTCCAGCAATACCAGCCCCTATGACCAACACAGCTCCTTCCATTATTTTTCAACCTCAATATCTTTTTTAGGTTTTATTACTTTAATGTGATTTACTAAAAATTCTGAGAAATCCGATATTTCGACTGAAGAAATGTCCGCGTAATCATCTTGTAAGCAAGAAAGGTGAATTTTACATTTCGGACAAGCAGTGAGCATTATTTCTCCCGCAGTTTTGGCTTCAAGCATTCTTTTATACCTTAGAGCTTTTGATTTCTCGTTACAATTCATCCAAGAGTTTACACCGCAGCACAAAGAGTTTGATTTGTTGTGCTCCATTTCTGTAAACTTATATCCTAATTTTTCAAACTCTTTAAATATTTCGCGTGATTTATCTGTAATCTTGTTATCTTCGGGTAAAAATCTGCTTAATCTACATGGATCGTGATAGGTAAACGATGTTTCCTCTTCAGATTCATTTTTTCCTACAATTTCAATTTTTCCTTCTTTCCAATTATCGTAAATATATTCAATGATATGTTTAACCTCGAACTTTTGGCCAAAATCTTCAAATAGTTTCGGATAATCGACTTTGAGTGTTCTATAGCATTCTGCACACGCAGTTACAATAGTGGAGATTCCTGCTTTCTCGAACATTTCAATATTTTTCTTAGCTAAATTAATAAATACTTCTAGTTTTCCTTGCCCCCAATAAACATCATGACCACAGCAGATTTCTTCTTTAAAGAGAACGATTGGTTCTTTTTCGATTAAACTTAAAATTTGTAAGGTACTTAACGCTATAGAATTTATTTTATCAAATTCGTAATTAAAATAAGGTATACAACCAACATAGTATAAAACATTTCCTTTATCAGCAATTTTTATGTTTTTAGGTACCCACTCAAGAGATCTATCTGGATTAATATAGGGTTGGCTCATTATTTCGGTGATCGTTGTGTAAACTCCTTTATGTGCAATCAACTCATCAATATTCTTATTTGCTGATTGTCTCATTTTATATCGAGCCATTCTCACTAATTCAGCAAAGTTAATGTTTTCTGGGCAATCTTTAAGGCATTGATTGCAAGTTAGACAGTCCCAGAGGGTTTCACTCTCTAGTACTTTTTCTTCAAAACCTTCTATAATGAGTTGAATAATTTTGCTAGGAGTATAGGTTTGGACTTTGCTTAATTGACAAACTCCACTGCAGCGACCACACTGGCTACATCGTTTTAGGATGTTTCTTAAATCAGGATTGTAAATTTTATCAAGATATTCTGATGTATCGTCAAAAACCTTGTCCTTTTTGATATCTTTTTTTGATTCTGTTATGATTTACTCCTCTCTATTCTAAATTCTTCATAAATTCTTCTTTTCTTTTTATTTTTGAATGTGAAAATTGGCTAATTAACTCAATCATGTATTTCTTCTTATTTGAACCTAAATCTCTACATTTAATAATTCCAGCGTCGAGAACTTTTGAAAACAACTTTTTTCCTTTTTCTGTTCGTGTAATAATAGTAGTATATTTATCCGGCGAACCTAATCCCCCAAATGAAATATCTGCATAAATATTCGTGAAATCACTGCAAGCGTTACATGCTGGACGCATATATTTCTTTAGATGATCAAATGGAATATGAATAGTTTTTTCCCCAATTTCATCATCTATTAATTTAAAAATAACGTCTTCTTTAATATTAATTTTTTTAATATTAGAAAATTTGATTTTATAATCCTTCTCAAACTTTTTTATCTGCGACTTTTCAAATAAGAAGTTTTCATAGCAAAACAAACCCAAACAAATTTCAATATTCTCAGAGGGAGTAACCCCTAAGTCTTGCATACACCTAATTGTATTAAATTGACAAGGAGTACCAACTACTGCTAATTTTTTAAACTTATAACGATTTAATACTGGAATCGAATGAGTGTAAGAAGAAAGTCTCTGAAGCTCGTCCAATTGGGGAGAAATATCTAATTTTGTTCCCGAACTTTGTAATAAATCACTCTTACTCTTCGCAAAAGATGCCTCTCTTGAAAACGGTGTGTAAGTTTTCGATACTATTGCCCCATCAATTAACCTTTTCTCCATCATAAAATTAAGTATCGCGTTGACTACACCTCCATCAGTACCTTTTTCAAGAAAATCTTTATCAACAGCTTGACAGGAATAAATTTTTTCGTAGTGACCAATTGGCATTGAATTAAAGTCAGTAAATTTGAATGTTTTGTTAAGTTCATCGTCTAAGATATGAGTTTGTGGACAAATAAAATAGCAAATTCCACACTTGAGACATTCATCTTTATTAATGTATTCGGGTGGACTACAAGGATCTTTAAAGCCAATGATATCGTATTCAGCTGAACTACAGAAACTTACACAACCCCCGCATTCTTGACAAATTCCTTTTTCGTGAACTTCCTTTATTAAATCTTCAAAAGTTTTTATAGTCATAATATCTATAATATTCAATGCTAATTAACCTATTAGGATTGATTTAAAATTAGTTCTTTTGGAACTAGCTATTCTTTCCAATAGCCCTTGACCGGGTTTTACATCTTAATGATATAAATGAAAAATAACTGATTCTTCGATTTAATTTCTTAAATTAGTTCTATACAAGAAAACAACTAGGTTCACAACTTTTAAATAACCTTTTCTTAATAGAATTAAATTAGATTAGTCATAAAACAAAATGGATATTTATATCGATTGAACTTGATTTGATTTGCGTGAGAATTTACTTTTTCGCGTTCTATCATATTTGCCGTTAGATCTTCCAAAGTTTCTATCTTTTTTTCTAAAAGTTCTATTTGATTAAAATTCGCTGCTAAGATTTTTCTTATAAGTTTGTTTTCTGAACCGTAAATGCTCCAGCTTTTTTTTTGAAAAATCTATGTCTTCGATAAAGTTCCGATCTTTTTAAAAGATTTAATCGAATCATCCACTTAATAGCGGGCATAAAATGCTTTTTAGGACCAACTTTTCTTTTGACTTCTTTTTTTGATTCTGTGATAATTTACTCCTCTCTTCTCTAAATTCTTCTTAGATTGCTACTAATTTTTGCACTTAACTAAAAATATAGTATTTCAAACACTTAATTTTGAAAATAATAGATATTTATTGTTTTTTTTATTTTACACTTGATAAGGAGAAGGCTAATTTGAGTTTTGATTTTTACTTTTACGAATTATTTCAAGGTAAAGACTTTTTTAGAATAATAACAAGATCCAGCATTTTCTATTGGATTAAGGGACCTAGTTTTTTTATTTCCTCAGTAAATTCAGTAATTAATTCAGAAAATCGTTTACCCTCAGATGCACTAACCCATTCAAGTCTAAATCTCTTTTCAAGTCCCAGCATCTTTAAAACCTTTTGATAGCGCTCAATCCTTTCTTTGACAAATTCATTCCCTTTTAAGTAGTGGCAATCGCCAATATGGCACCCTGTTACAAGAACGCCATCAACTCCATCTTTAAAGGCCTCTAAAATAAAGGCAGGATCAACTCTACCAGAACACATAACACGCAGTATCCTTATAGTAGGGGGATATTGAAACCGGGAAACACCCGCCAAATCTGCTCCAGCATAACTACACCAACTACAACAAAAACATAATATATTAGGTCTAAATCCTATATGTTCTTCTTCATTTTTTGTCTTGCTTTTCAAGAGTCCTCAAATTTTATTATTATAATTTAACTTTTAATTAGAAGTGCTTTGATCATAGCATTTATTTGTTCAAAACCAAAATGCTTTATTACAATTGTTGAATTTGGACATTGAGCTCCACATGTACCACATCCTTTACAGAGTGCAGAGTTTATATAAGATTTTTTTGTGATTATTGTACAATCTTCAAATTCTATCTCCTTTTCTATTAATTCTATTGCATTAAATTGACACACCTCAACGCATTTTCCGCACCCAATACAATTCTCTTCTAAAACTGTAGCAACTAACCCAGAAGTGATTATTTCTTTATAAGCTAATATTTTAACAGCTTGAGCTGCCGCACCGTTTGCTTGGGTTATTGATTCGCTAATATTTTTAGGAGAATGCGCCAACCCGCATAAAAATATTCCGTCAGTAGCAAAATCAATAGGCCTTAGTTTAACATGCGCCTCTAAAAAGAATTTATCCTCATTAAGAGGTACTTTAAGTAATTTTGCTAATTCTTCATTTTCTTCTTTAGGTGCAACTATACCGGTACTTAATACTACCATATCGGGATTAATTTCCAATTCTCCGAAATCAGGTTGATTAACTAAAACTTTCAGCTTCTTATTTTCTATTTTTACTTCAGGAGGGTTTTTTCCATCAAATCTAATAAAAATTACTCCCTTCTCTCTAGCTAAATTGTAATATTTTTCTTTAAAACCGTATGTTCTTATATCACGATATAAAATTATGATTTCTGTATTTGAATTGTTGTTTTTAACCTTTAAAGCATTTTTAATAGCCTCAGAGCAGCAAATTCTACTACAATACGGGTTATCTTCATTTCTAGAACCTATACACTGAATCATCACTATTGAATTTGTATTCTTTATCTCTTCCGATTCGTAAATAATCTTTTCAAAATTGGATTGTGTAATAATTCTACTGTCCTTTCCGTACAAATATTCTTTTGGTTGATATTCTTTCGCGCCTGTTGCTACAATAATAATTCCATGATCAAGATCAATACTTTCATTTCCTTTTCCATAAGATATATTCGTTTTAAAATTTCCTATGTAGCCAGATATCGAATTGATTTGAGAATTAGTAAAAATATGAATTAAATTATTATCCTCAACAATCTTGATTAAATTTATGAGAAATGTTTGGACATTGTCATTTTCAAGAGTTTTATAAATATTTATAGCAAATCCGCCTAATAAATCTTCTTTTTCTAATAGATATACTTCAAAGCCCTGAGATGCTAAGTTTAAAGCGGCAGTCATTCCTGAGATTCCCCCACCTATGATTAAACCCTTATCAATTACTTCGAGTTCTTGTTCTTGCAAGGGAACTAATTGTCTTGCTTTAGCAACTGCCATTCGTACTAAATCTTTAGATTTTACTGTTGCTTCTTCGCTATTATGCATGTGAACCCATGAGCATTGGTCTCTGATATTAGCCATTTCAAACAAATATTTATTTAATCCTGCTTCTCTAATTGTTGATTGAAACAATGGTTCGTGAGTTCTTGGAGTGCATGAGGCTACAATAACTCTATTCAATTTGTTATTTTTTATTTTCTCTTTTATGTTAATTTGCGTATCAGCTGAACACGTGTATAAGTTATGCTCAGCATAAGCAACATCAGGTAGAGTTTTAATATACTCTACTACTTCAGGAACATCAACAACCCCTCCAATATTTATTCCACAATGGCATATAAATACACCAATTCGAGGAGGTTGATCGCTTACATCTATTTCCTTAGGAAGTTCTTTTTTTGAGATTAGTGTATTTCTTGCTTGATATAAAAGAGTATTCACACAACCAGCAGCCGAACTTGCTTCAATAACGGTTTCTGGAATATCTTTAGGTCCAGCAAAACATCCACAAACATATATTCCCGGTCTAGAAGTCTCTACGGGATTAAAGCTATTTGTTTTGCAAAATCCATATTCATTTAAATCGATTTTTAATTTATTTGCGATTTCTTTAGCGGTTCGATTAGGTTGAATACCTACAGCAAGGACTACTAGATTAAATTTTTCTTCAACAAGCTGTCCATTTTCTGCTTCATAAAGAATCTTAAGATCTTTTGATTCGGGTATTTCATTAATTGTAGAGATTCTTCTTCTAATGTATCTTATGCCATATTCATTTTTTGCTCGCTCAATGTATTTATCAAAATCTTTACCATATGCTCTTATGTCCATTGTAAAAATCGTTGGTTCAACTATATCCATATGTTCTTTTGCAATAACTGCTTCCTTTGTTGTATACATGCAGCATACTGAAGAACAATATTCATTACCACATATTTTATCTCTCGATCCTATACAATGTAAAAATGCTATTTTACGAGGTATAATTCCATCAGAGGGGCGTAGTATTAATCCTGCGTGTGGACCGCTAGCACTCAATATACGTTCAAATTGGATACTTGTAACTACATTCAAATACTTATTATAACCAAGATTAACTAACGGAGCGGGTTCAAATTCATCAAATCCAATTGCTATTATTATAGCACCTACATTAAGGCTAATATTTTTATCTTTGAGGGTATAATCTATGGCATCAGCCTTACAAACCCCTTTACACACTTCACAACCAATACATTTTTGCTTATTAATTGAAAAAACCAAGGGAACGGCTTGAGGAAACTTTACGGAAATTGCTCCTGTATTTGATATTTTTTCATTAAAAAAGTCTATTGCTTCTATAGGACACTTTTGAGAACAAACACCGCATCCAGTACATTTATCTTGATCTAAATAAAGTGTTTTTTGAATTACATCAACTTTGAACTTTCCTGGTATGCCTTCAACTTTTTCTAAAGAGGCATTTATTAGAATATCTATATTCTCATGACGACCCGTTTCTACTAGTTTTGGAGCTAGGATACATATTGCACAATCATTAGTAGGGAAAGTCTTGTCTAATTGAGACATTACTCCTCCAATACTAGTTGTAGATTCCGCTAAATAAACTTTAAAACCGGAATCTGCTAAATCAATAGATGCTTGCATTCCCGCGATTCCCCCACCTACAACTAACACAGCTCCGATTTTATCCATTACTTTCCCTCCTTAATTGAAATGAATGTTGGTATTTCCTCATTAATTTTATCTAAATCAACTAGTCCTCTTTGTCTTAAAGTAACTATGTGTTTTAATACTAAATTTGGTTTAATTTGAATTTCTTTAGAAATTTCTGGGACAGATTTACCACTTTTTGATATTTTCTGTATTATTTTTTGACGAATGAACTCATTATAAATTGCATCGTCGAGAATTTCTTCATATTCCTCCTTTGGAATTATTTCGTTATAGGCATTTCCTACATTGATTATTTCTCTTTCTCTAGCAACTAATATTCTTAATCTTGAATCGCTTAGTGCTGAGATAATTGCATTAAAATTCTCAACATATTCTTGTTTAAGCTCTTCCTTTTTTATTGGAGAAGGTCCTAATTCGCAAATATGTTGATTGAAATCATTAACAATTTGTCCAAATCTATTTCCTTCAGAAGCAGACACCCAATCCAAGCGGAATCGATCTGAAAAATTTACTAATTTTAGAAGTTTATTTAGCATATCCATTTTTAATTCTGTTTCATAATTACCACTAATATAATGACAATCTCCTAAATGACAACCCAAAACTAAAACACCATCAATATTTCTTAAGAACGCTTCAGCAATAAATATCGGATCAACTCTACCACTACACATTACTCTAATTATTCTTAAATTAGGAGAATATTGAACTCTACTGACACCGGCTAAATCAGCTCCGGCATATGAACACCAATTGCATAAAAATCCTATAATTTTTGGTTTAAATACCAGTTTTTTATTCTCCTCCGCAGACAATGATTTCTGATAAAAGTTGTTCTTTCGTAAAATGATGAATTATGATTGCATTTTCTGGACAGCTTGCACCACATACGCCACATCCTTTACATAGAAGTTTATTCACAGAAACAATATCCATATCATCTTTCGATATAGCATTATAGGGGCATAGTTTTAGACAAACCCCACAACTAATACATAACTCTTCATTAACTTCAGCAGTAAGCCCTGATGCCACCATTTCTTTAGCCCCTATAATCCTAATGGCTCGCCCTGCAGCTCCATTTGCTTGAGCAATTGATTCTGGGATATTTTTTGGCCAATGAGCACAACCACATAAAAATATTCCGTCAGTAGCAAAATCGAGAGGCTTTAATTTGACATGAGCTTCTAAAAAAAATCCACTCTTGTCCCTTGGTACTTTCAACATTTTGGATAAATCGCTAAAATTATCCGGAGCCACCAAAGGAGTTGATAATACGATTAGATCACTAAAAAATTCTAAGTCTTCTTTTAAATTATTTTCAAACAAGTTAATTTTATAATTATATTCACTATTAGCTGCCTTAGAGACATTTGGAAGTTTATCTAATGAGTATCTTAAGAACATTGCCTTTCTCCTTGAATTTCGATATTGTTCTTCAAACCCTTTCTTTGACATTTGTAAATCTCGATAAATTACAATTAATTCTAAGTCAGGCTTCAGTTCTTTTAGAATGTTGATATTTTTTAAAGCATTTGAACAACAAATATTTGAACAGTACGTAATACCGGTTTCTTGACGTGAATTAACGCATAGAATAATAGTAATATTCTTAATATTGTCTAACCATTTCTTATCTGCTTTTTTTAACTTTTGTTCTAATTCAAGTTGAGTGATAACATTCGCTTCTTCAGTATAGTTATATAAATCATCTGGTTTATGTTCAATTGCTCCTGTTGCTACTATTATAACTCCAACTTTAATTTGATTTATTTTATTATTTTTATTTTTAAATTTAACCTCGTATTTACCCATATAACCTTTAACATCTATTAGATTTGAAGCTAGATGAATCTTAATTTGAGAATGAGATTTTACTTGATTTATTAATGGATTTAGAAATTCAGAAGCTTTCTGATATTCAGGGAAAATTTGATTTAAATTATTTAAATTACCCCCCAATTGAGATTCCTTTTCAATAATGTGAGTTGTATATCCTTGTTCTGCAATACTTAGTGCAGCAGTCATACCAGAAATGCCGCCACCTATGATTAATGCTTCTGGAATAATTGATAAATTTAATTCTTTCTGAGGTTTTAATAATCTCGATTTTGAAATGGCCATTTCAATTAATTCTTCTGCCTTTTGGGTAGCATCCTCCTTTTGAGTCATATGTACCCAAGAACATTGATCCCGGATATTTGCCATCTCAAAAAGATATTTATTTAATCCTGCTTCTTGACATGTTTCTTGAAATAGTTGTTCATGAGTTCTAGGTGTACACGAAGCTACAATAATTCGATTAAGGTCGTGCTCTTTAATTTTTTCCTTAATTAGTTCTTGGGAATCAGAACTGCAAGAATATAAATTATCTTCGCACCAGATTATGTTTGGTAGAGATTTTATGTTTTCAACAATTTGAGGAACATCAACATATTTCCCGATATTTATTCCACAATGGCAAATAATGACTCCTATTCGGGGCTCATCTTCGGGATTTATTTGCTTTTCTTCAACCAGCAATTTTTTTTTAATTAAAGAATCTTTTACAGGGTATAGCAATTTAGATACTTTATTTGCAACCCCACTTGCATCTGCTACGGTTTCGGGAATATCTAAAGGACCTTGACAAAAACCGCATAAGAATATCCCCTCACGGTTAGAAGCAAGTTTATCAAAAGGAGTTTTTTCTTTAAAAAATCCATACTCATCAAGACTGATGTCTAATATTTCTGCAATACGCCTAGAACCTTTAGATGGAACTAAGGGAGTTGCCAAAACAACCAAATTTGCTTTAAATTCGTGGAATGTACCATCGTTAAGATCTTCATAATGAATGATTAGATCTCTAGTTTCTAGGTCTTCTTTTATATTATTAATTTTAGAGTTAATATATTCAACCCCATAATCAGAATGAGCCCGCTGTGTATATTCATAGAAATTCTTCCCGTATGCTCTTAAGTCATGCTTAAAGATATAGCAATCGGATGACTCAGTGTGTTCTTTAGTAATAATTGCTTCCTTAGCAGTATACATGCAACAAACGCTAGAACAATAGGGTACCCCAATATTATAATCTCGAGATCCAGCACATTGTATAAAAGCAATTTTTTTTGGTTCTGTCTCATCAGACAATCTTAAAACATGTCCTCCAAATGGACCTGAAGCACATAAAATTCTTTCATATTCCAAAGCTGTTATAACATTTTTATATTTATAACCCCAACTACCTGGAAGTTCGGTAGATAACATATTAAAACCGGTTGCTACTACAATAGCGCCAACATCAATCAAAATCTCTTTTGGTTTCTGTTCAAAGTTAATAGCTTCTGCTTCACAAACTTTTTCGCAAACCCCACAAACATCTTTAGTTAACTTTAAACACAATTCTGGGTCTATTAGATAAATAGGAGGGACCGCTTGAGGAAAAGGAATATAGACTGATTTCCTTTTTCCAAGATTCATGTCAAATATGTTAGGCACTTGAATCTTAGGGCATTTAGTAGCGCAGTCGCCACATCCCTTACACTTCTCCTCATCGATATACCTTGGTTTCTTTAAAATTTTAACTTTAAAATGACCTGCCTTCCCTTTTACTTCGAGAACTTCTGAATAAGTCATTAGTTCAATATTAGGATTCCTAAATACTTCTACCATTTTAGGTGCGAGAATACATAAGCTACAATCGTTAGTAGGAAAAGTTTTATCTAGTTGAGCCATTCTTCCTCCAATTGAGGGAGTGATTTCTACTAAAAAGACTTTAAAGCCTAATTCAGTCAAATCTAAAGAAGTTTGTATTCCAGCTATCCCCCCACCAACTACTAACACTGCTCCTTCCATTATCCCCCTTTCACCACATCATTATCTGTATTTTTTATGCTAATCATATTGACCAGAAATTCTGATAAATCTAGAATTTCGATTGAGGAAATATCTTCTTGGTCTTTTTGTAAACAAGTAAAATGAATTCGGCACTTAGGACAAGATGTAATAAGTTTCGTTCCAACTGCTTTAGCTTCTAATAAACGTTTGTATCTTAAAGCCTTGGAGCGTTCATTACAATTCATCCACGAATTTACTCCACAGCATAAAGAATTTTCTTTATTATGCTCCATTTCTTTAAACTCATAACCTACTACTTTTAAATTATCAAAAATTTCCCTAACTTTTTCAACAATGTTATTATCTTTCGGTAAAAATCGACTTAGCCTACATGGATCGTGGTAAGTAAAAGGAATTTCCTCTTTCAATTTCTTAGGTTTTTTAAATTCAATTGTCCCTTGCTTCCACTTATCGTAAATATATTCAATAATGTGTTTTACTTCAAATTTCTCATTAAATTCGTTAAATAAGTTTTGATAATCAACTTTAAATGTCCTATAACATTCGGCGCAAGCGGTAACGATTGTGGATATTCCTGCTTTTTCAAATACTCTCATATTTCTCTTAGCTAATTCAATAAAAATTTCGAACTTTCCTTGGCCCCAGTATAGATCATGACCACAACAAGTTTCTTCCTTAAGTACAACGATTGGAGTATCCTCTATTCTACAAATTATTTGTAGCGTACTTGAAGCGATTGAATCTAAATTTTCAAATTCAACATTAAAAAAAGGTAAACATCCTACATAGTACAAAATGCTTCCATGATCTGAAATTCTACAATCTTTAGGAATCCAATCTAAGGGTCTTTTAATCTTAATTTCGTCTTTGCTCATTAATTCAGCTATTGTGGGAAAAACGCCTTTATGAGCAATACAACGGTCAAGATTATGAAACCCTTCTATTTGCATTTTATATCTAGCATTACGAACGATATCAGCAAAATTAATATCTTTAGGACACGTTTGAAGGCAGCTATTACATGTCAAACAATCCCATAACACTCCACTTTTAATTACTTTATCCTCAAAACCTTCTAATATTAATTGGATTATTCTACTGGGAGTGTATTTTTGCACTTTACTTACTTGACACACACCACTACAACGGGCACATTGATAGCATTTCTTTAATAGTTTTCTTAAATCAGGTTCATAGATCTTCTTTAAAGAATTGTTCATTCCTCTAATTTTATCTTCTTGCTTAATTTTATTTTCAGTTTCTGCTATTTAAATTCCACCTCTATGTTAAACTTTTCATATAATTCTCCTTGCGGTCGAATTTTAATTGGGAATATTTCATTAACAGCTCCTTCATTTCTTTTTTTTCATCTAAATTAAGTTCTAAGCATTTTATTACTCCTTCATTAATAGTATCGGTAATAACTTTTTTGCCTTTCTCAGTTCGGGGAATAACTGTGGTAAAACCTTCTTTAGATCCCAAGCCTCCGAAAGAAATATCAGCATAGACATTGGTAAAATCATTACAAGCGTTACAAGCTGGACGCATATAATCATTTAGCTGATCAAAAGGTACATGGATTGCTTTGTGTCCACCATTATCCCTTACTTTAAACACTAAATCTTCTCTAACATTTATTTTTTCAATATCCTCAAACTTTACATTAAAATCTCTTCTGAATTTCTCCATTTTTAATTTATCGAAAAGAAAATTCTCATAACAAAATAAACCTAAGCATAATTCTATATTTTCAGATGGCATTACACCTAAACTTTGCATGCATCGAATTGTATAAATTTGACATGGTGTTCCTACAATAGCTAATTTTTTAAATTTATAGCGGTTTAATTTAGGTATTGTGCGAGTATACGTAGAAAATTTTTGAATCTCGTCTAATTGTGAAGATATATCTAATACTACACCTGATGCTGCAATTAAATCCACCTTATTTTCAGCAAACATAGCCTTCCTTGAGAAAGGGGCTTTGGTTTTTGAGACAATAGCACCATCAATAATTTTTTTCTCTAATAAATGATTTATAATGGAATTAACTACACCCCCGTCAGTACCATGCTTCAAAAAATCATCATCAGTAGCTTGACATGAATTAATGGATTCAAAATGACCGAGGAGCATGGTATTAAATTCTGTAAATTTATATATTTGATTTAAATCCTCATCCAAAATGTGAGTTTGAGGACAAATATAATAACATATTCCACATTCAAGGCATTTATCTTTGTCTACATATACAGGATGTGATTTTCCTTCAACAAAATCAATTACATTATAATCAACCGAACTACAAAAGCTAACACATCCTCCACATTCTTGGCAAATACCTTTTTCGTGGACTTCTTCAATTAAATCTTGAAATGTTTTAGGGCTCATCATACTTATACATTTATTTTAAAATTAATCTTCCTTTTTATCCAAATTAATAGGTTTACACTTATTCCGCTTTATACCACCAATTTTCTCAACTAAAAATTGCCCTGGTTTAACATCTTTTAAACTTTTAGATTCGATGATACCAGCCTTAATAGCATTATTATAAAGTTCATCAGCATCTTTTGATCGTGTAATTACTGATGACCACCCATCTTGTGAACCGATAGACCCAACAGAAATATCTGCATAATCAGAAGTTAAATCTTCACAGAAATGGCAATTATGACGGGCATAGGATTGGACATCTTTTAAGGGAATGTTCAATTCTTCTCCAGATTTAACTTTTATAATAAATTTTCCTCCACCTATATTCATTTTAGTTAGTTCATTAATATCTTTATCAAATTGTTCTTTAGCTAACTTAATGATGTTATCGTAAGGAAAAGACTCCATACAAAATAAACCAATTTTAAATTTAATATTTTTAAAGAAAGGTAACCCGTTCGGGAAGAGAGTTCCTTTTTCAATTGCCTTCATCATGCAAGGAACACCAACAACAGCAATATTATCATATTTCTTTGTTTTATCAATTATAGTTAAAGTTGGAGAATTAGCATATTTAGTTCCTCCCGTTTTATATAGATTCTTTACATTATCTATAATAACAGGTTCTGGGCTCCATAAATCTTCTGAATGTTGAACTGCTACAATTGCATCAACTAATTTATTTGTTAACATATATTCAAGTAAAGAAGTTACTATTCCACCATCTTGGCGAACTTCCTTAATTTCGTCTTTAGTTGTAGTAGCTGTATATGTATTTACATAAGCGCCAATTTTGTCTGACCAGCTCAAAGACTTATCTAACTTCTTAATACTTTTGTATGCTTGATCTATTGAAAAAGATCGAGGGCACACTGAAAAACACAATCCACATTTCACACATATGTCGTTATCAATTTCAAGAGCGTCTGCAGTCACTTCTATGGCATTTACAGGGCAGATTGATGAACACCAACCACATTGACAACAAACGCCTGCTTCAAAAACTATAGAAACGGGATCAAAATAGTGTTCGATTGGTGATTTCTTTGTTTGATACCTATAAAAGTATTCCTTAACCTCAACTTCTTTTTCTTCTCCTTTAATTTTTTTAACAAGCGTTTTAGTCTTAATTTCCACATGTTCCTGAACATATCCTTGTTCTTTTAGGTAGATAACATCTCTGATAACATTTTCGGCAGGAAATTCTTTGATATTTTTTGCGATTTCTTCTAAAAATAGCGGCTGTTTACCCTTAAGTTTTTCAAGAACTAATTTTCGTTCTGTTTCAGCGTCTATCATCGAATCAAGAATTTCGTAAAATTCGGTTTCAGTAAATTTACTCTCTTTCAAAATTTCCTCTTTAGCTTCAAAAAAAGCTCTCACTTGGAAGTTTCCTGAAGCTAAATACGTAGCTTCCATTAAATCTGCAAGAGAAAATCCCTTAAATGATTTATTATTTGCAGTTTGAACCATACTTTATTCTCTTATCTATTTTTTATAGAAAATATAATATAATAACAAAAATCTTACTACTCTCCCTTTCCCTTGCAAGGCAAGTCATCCTACAACTACAATTTCCTTGTAGGAATCATTCTACGGGAGTTGTTACTTCTTCCGTGTATTTTATCGGATTGGGTCCAGACCTCTTTATTTTTTCGTAGGCATCCTCGACACTTTTGACTAGTTTATCTGCTTCAGCCCCACTTAACCAATACATATTAACTCTTTGATTTCCATAACCTCTCGAGTCTAGTATTCTATTAGCTAAATCAACGTGTCTTTGAGCAGTAAAATTACCTTGCTTGAACTCGCATTCGTTAGGTCTTCAACCAACAACCATTACTCCGTCAGCCCCAGCTTTTATCCCATATAGAATATGCTTTACATCGATTCTTCCTGTACATTTTACTTTTATGATTTTGACAGATGCGGTATATTTCATTCGAGAAACTCCAGCTAAATCTGCCGCAGAATACCCTCACTTCAAACAAGCAAACATTAGAATTTTAAAGTTATTTTCCATTCTTTTAACCTCCTTCCAGCATTCCGTCAATTTCAGTAAATAATTGATAATCTTTAAAATATCTAATATCTATGGCGCTAGTCGGGCAACAACTAGCGCAGATTCCGCAGCCATCGCAATTAATTTCGTCTACAACCGCCGCTTCTTCATCAGTAACCGTTATTGCATTTTTTGGGCAGGCTTTTTCACACCTTCCACAGCTAATGCAAAGATCATTAGTAACTTCTGCAATAATTAGTTCAATGTCTACTTCTCCTGGAGCCGTTAATTCAGCCACCTTACTCGCGGCAGCTCTAGCTTGAGAAACCGAATAAGCGATGTCCTTTGGACCTTGGGCAAATCCTGCAATGAAAATGCCTTTTGTTTTAGTTTCCTGTGGCATTAATCCAAAGTGAGATTCAGTTAAAAATCCATTTTTATCAGTGTCTAAGTTTAAAATTCTAGAAATTTGCTCTGTACCCTTTGATGGGAGGGCAGCTGTTGATAATACAACTAAATCCGCACTAATTTTGATAATTTCGTCAGTTAATGACGAATAAACTCGAAGATTTACATTCTTTGTCTCCGGATCTTCAGAAAATTCGCCAACTTTTCCACGAATCATCCTGATGTCAGAATGTTTAGCTCTCTGATAATATTCTTCGAAACCCTTTTCGTTAGTTCTCATATCAATATAACAGATGGTAATGTTCGCGTTAGGGAATTCTTCTTTGAGTAATTTTCCGTTTTTAAGAGCTAACATGCAACAAACACCACTACAATAAGGCCTTTCTGTGTCCCGACTCCCAACACATTGGATAAACACAATTTCTTCAGGCTCCTTTGAATCCGAGATTCTATGTACATGGCCTTCTAGTGGTCCATTTGGAGCTAGGATTCTTTCAAGTTGGGGTTGAGATATAACGTTCTCGAATTTTCCATATCCATATTCTCCGTGTGGTTCGTAAATATCCCATCCCGTTGCTACTATTATAGTTCCTACCTTAAATGTGACTTCTTCGGGGACTTGGCTGAAATCTATCGCATCTAATTCACAGGCTTCAACACAGCTAAAACATTCTACGCACACATCTCTATTAATATCATATAAAAATGGGACAGCTTGTCCAAATGCAATATCTATAGCTCTTCGTGGTCCTAAGTGTTCGTCAAAGTAATTTGAAGTAGTAATAGGACAAACTTCCGTACAAGCCCCACATCCATTACAATCATTGTTTACATATCTTGGTTTCTTTTCCACAATCACATCGTAATTTCCAACATATCCATCAACTCTTTTTACTTCACTATAACTAAGTATTTCTATATTTTCGTTTCGATTGACTTCGAGCATAACAGGACCACAGATTCATATTGAACAGTCGTCGGTAGGAAATGTTCGATCTAATTGGGACATTCTACCACCTATTGTAGTTTTGTTTTCAACAAGGAAAACTTTAATCCCTTCGTTTGCTAGATCTAAAGCAGCGTTCATTCCAACTATCCCCCCGCCCACAATTAAAGTGGCTTTCTCAACAGGAACTGTTCTCACCGGGACAGCTGTTAATGTTTTTGCTCTATTTACTCCGCTATTAACAAGAATTTTAGCTTTATTTAATGCTTCCTCACTATCTTCTGTACACCAAGAACAATGCTCCCTTACGTTTACCATCTGAAAATGGTAAGGATTTAAGTCGGTTTTAGAAATAGAAGCCCTATATATTGGTTCGTGAGTCCGAGGTGTTCAGGCAGACGCCACTACGCAATCAAGGTTTTTCTCATTAATGTCATTAATTATCTCTTGTTGTCCACTTTCCGTTCAAAGAAAAGCATGAGTTTTAGATATTATGACATCATCTAAGCCTTTAGCAAATTCTACTAATTTATCGCAATCTACTTTTCTCTTTATATTTATTCCTCACTGGCAAGCATAGTATCCAATCCGATGATTTTCAGATTTTTCCATTTTCTTTCTTACTCCACCTCAATTTTTACAATTATGTATAATAATTTCTGTAGTAATTACAATTACGTCTTTTATCATTTTCCGACTTTTTTTAAAGATTTTATGTCGAAAAATCTACTTTTTTTAATAAAATTTTATTTATTTTATTATTTATTTTAGTTTTTATGTTATATAATTATTATCTATTTATTGGTATAAGTAAAAGCTAATAATCCAATTAATGTTATAACTAAAAATAACTGATTCTTCAATTTAGGCCATTTAATTGCTTTAAAATAAGAGAGATACTATATTCACAACTTTTTAATATTTAATTACGCTGATTGAACTTGATTTACAGGTGAGTGTTCTTTCTCGCGTTCGATTAGGTTTACTGTAAGTTCTTCTAACTTTTCTATTTTATTTTCTAGAAGTTCTATTCGATTAAAATTCGCTGCCAAGATTTTTCTTATTAGTTTATTTTCTGAAATTGTAAACGCTCCAGCTTTTTTTTTGAAAAATTTGTACCTTCGATAGGGTTCAGATCTTTTTAAGAGATTTAAAAAAAAATCTAAAAAAAAATTTTAATCCTCAATCTTTCCAGTTATTAAATCAGACTCGGAACGAAATTATTTGCATAATGAATCAGAATAAAACCTCTGGATTCTTTCCAATTGTCGACTCAGGTCCATGGGCATTCCTTTTTCCTATTCATGTTTCCCAAGAACTCCTCTTAATCAATCTCATCTCTCAAAACGAATATGTCAATAAATTATTCGATGTAATTAATTCATTTACTGAGAAATATGAAATCATAGGAATGACTGATTTGGATAAAATTGATGAAGTCGATCAAACAATATGGAGATCAGCAATTCCATTTCCAAATTTCACGAAGAGACAGCAAGAAGTAGCGTTATATGCTGCTAAAGAAGGCTTTTTTAAAAACCCAAAAAAGATAACTGCGGTTCAAATAGCTACTCACTTTGGAATATCAGAATCAGCTATTAATAGACTTTTAAAAACTACCAAAAATTTAGCTATGGAATATTTTTTTGGATCATTTTTGTAGTATTAATGTTTGAAAATGTCAAAAAATTAAGCAATTTTGATTTAAAACATAAATTATTTTGAAAATATTTTTATTAACGGATGACCTAATAATTAAAATAATCAAAATTATTTAATTAGCTTTCAATATGGACTTTTTATTTACTTATGTCAGATCCAAAACCCTCACCGCTGGAGATATATGATAAAAGGGAAGAATTTGGATTAGAAAATTCAGTTGAAATGTTAACAGCCATTATTGAAAATGGAAAGGATAACAGCAAAAGGAAAGAAGCGGTTAAATATTTAGGTGAAATAAGTAATTTTGTTCCTCGCTTAAAGAATGAATGCTTTTCGATTATAGAAAATGTTTTAATATCAGAGGATAAGATCGATCTAAAATGTGAAGCTGCAAAAGTTTTAAGCAAACTAAAAAATGATAAGGCATTGAAGCCATTAAATTGGATATTAGAGCAAAAAATTGAAAGCGTGGATTTAAGATTAGCTGTTTTAAAAGCTCTAATGAAAATCAAGTTCGACGACACACAGATAAATGTCTTTATAAAGGAATTAGATTCTATGTATAACTCTGTTAGAGAATTTGTCAGAAACCACTTAGTTGGAATTGAACCTGAAATTCTAATAAAATCTTTATTAGCTTATTTAAAAAGCGAGAATATATCAAACAAACACAAATCAGAAATTATTAAGCTAATTGGACACGAGCTTTCCAGCATTAACATAACATTTCAGGACATGAATTATATAAAAATCAAGTATCCAGAACTTATTTCTAAATTGTATTCAGACAAAAGTGTAATATTAAACGAAATTACGAGAATTTTAAAAGAAGAGGATTCAGAATTACTAGATTCTGCAGTTTCAATTTTAAAGCTATTGAGTCCTGAAATTAACAAGGATGTAATTAAACTATTACTGAGCGATGATTTTATCGTAAGAAAAAATGCTATCACACTTACTGGGAAATTGAAGTTAAAAGACGCTGTAAACACTCTAATTCCAGGTTTAGATAACATTTATAACGAAGTAACCGTAGCTACAATCGAAGCACTAGGAGAAATTGGTGATCTCTCAGTCGTTCCAGAGTTACTTGATGTATTAAATGTAGAAGATATAAGCTTCGAGTACACCGATATCGATATGAAATTTTATATCATGGACGCAGTTAAAAAGATTTATTCTTTAAATAAACAAGCTGATTTTAGCTTTTTATTTTCGCATTTAAATTCGGACAGTGAAACATTAAAAGAGAGTATTGCTTTCATTTTAGGTGAAATAGGTAGTGAGACGTTTTCCGAACCTTTAATCGATTTGTTACAGATTAAGAATTTAGATGTTAAAAAAAATGCTATTATCGCTTTAGGAAAAATTGGAACTATAGAACCAATTCTGAGTCTGATCGAAATTTTGGAGAATCCAAATTCCTATTGGCTTATAAAAAGAGTTGCGATTGATGCGATATATAATATCTTTCAAAGAAATTGGTATCGAGTTAAAGAAAAAGATATAGAAATTGAACGTACATTAAATAGATACATAGCAACTTTAATAGATTTTTTAAAAAAAAGCGAAACCGAAGATACAAAAGTTAAAGTGAGTTTAATCAAGTTTTTGGAAGTTTATGGAGGTGAATCAGCTTTAAGTGCCTTGCTTTCAAGAGTAAATGATTTCCCTAGAATTATAAGGATACACGCTAGCAATGCCATTAAGAAGATCGAAGATAAAATTGAAGAAAGGTTAGTTCTGGATAATGTTGACTAAACGGGGTAAATGTTCTTCTATAAATTTTATAAAAAAAATATACAAATTTGGGGAGAAAACCAAATTATGCTGTATTTAATACATCGTTAAGATATTGTTAAAGTAATTTTTAATCAAATTTACTCTTTTTGAAGGCTTAAAAAGAAAAAATGTTGTTTAGAGCTTATTTTAGTAAAAAAATATTAATTCCCATAATATTAGTTGTCGGCATTGTGAGCACTTCTATTTTGGTTTATTTTCTAGTGCGTTCGGGAGATGAAAATCAGAGTAATGAGCCAGTTTTTAAGGGGGGTATGATTATTCAAGATGAAACATGGTCGGGCAATATTTTTGTAAATGAAAGCATTTTAGTACCAAAGGGGGTTACATTAACGATTCTACCTGGAACTCAAATTAATTTCAAACCATGTCGAGATTATAAATCCCTGCATTACATAGGATTTGCAGTAGTAGAAGGCACAATAATAGCTAATGGAAGCTCAACAGAACAAATATGGTTTACTTCTGATGCTGAAGTTCCAATAAATGGCGATTGGGGGGGAATAGAATTATATAGAACAAATAATTCAATTTTCAATTATGTTATTGTGGAATACGCTAATATGGGAATTGCTCAATTTGATTCAAAAGTAAAAATCAGTCATTCAATTGTTAGATGGATAAATTGTGAAGGGATTTACATGGAAAGATCAGCTCCTATTATCGAATATAACTTACTCTATCAAAATGGTTATCATGAAATAGCTCTTGAGCAATACAACTATGATGTAGAAATTAGAAATAACATCTTTGCTGGAGGGCATGTACCTTTCATTGTTTTTGATTCTAATGTTACACTTGAAGGTAACTATTTTTACAATTACAATAATACCGATTTAACAGCAGTACAGGTTGCTGGTATCGCAAATGCCACTGTAATAGGAAATAAATTTGATGGATTCGATAATTATACTGCCATACGAGTACTCCAAAATTCCAGCACGCTTATCAGTGCTTACAATGACTTTGGTGATGGGTCTATTTTCATACCAGAACTTGGTTATGCGGACATTAAACATAATGTCTTAGGTTACACGCCAGGTGACTCTGAAGACCAATTCATGTATGTGTATGCTCCCGTTGATGAAACTAGAAAAGTGATTAGAAGAATAGGAGCGGGATTAGGTTTTGGTTGGGCTCTAGAATATGCTAATGGCTGCATTTGGAAACTTGAAACGGGAAAGCTACTGAAAATAAACACAACAACTTCGAATTATACCGAATACTCAGTTGATACCTCTCAACTATTCGGACCAAGAGGATTATGTTATGATGGGGAATATTTCTGGGCGCAAGATCATTCTCTTTTAAATATTGTTAAGTTCAAAGTAAATGATACTGCTGTTACCATTCATGACTCCTTTCCAATTCCCGAAAAAGAAACGGGCGGTCGACAAGGTATAGCAACTGATGGAACATATCTTTATATTTCTAATAGAGCCGGTACTAAATTATTTGAATTACATAAAAATGGAACTATACATAGGGCTATAGATTTAATTGGTATTGACCTTTATAGCCCTTTCACATGGAATGGCACACATTTCTGGTCGAGTGCGGGAAACATGCTTCTTGCTTGGACAAAAGATGGTGAAATAGTAGGGAGGATATATGATGTTGCAGGGGGATGTATTGGAATGTCTTGGGATGGTGGGTATATTTGGGGTATTTATAGAACTTGTGAAATGTGGAATGATGCCAAAATTTTTCAAATCGAGATTCTAAATGATTCGTTAATTAATTCTTAAACCTCAACCACACCAAGTTTTTAACATCAATAAATAATATTTAATATAAAAATACAAATACAAAAAAAGAATCGACCTCGATACGATCGATTATATGTGTAAAAAGACCCATATCCCTTTTTTTAGTAAATTTTAATATATGTAATCCATAACCATAACATAGTTATCAAATTATTGAATTAGGCTAATACAAAGTTTTTGATGATTTATAGAAAATGACGGAAAATCCAGCTGAACCAGAGTCAGAATCTTCTCAATATGATTATTCTTTTGATTATATTCAAAAGAAACTCGAGGGGAAAAAAGACTCCTTTGGAATGTTAATGAAAGAAATAATTCGGGCGGGAATTTGTACCGAATGTGGCACATGTGCCGCTGTTTGTCCAGTTCTCGAATGGGACGCTTTAGTAGGACAACCCAAACTAATAGGAAAATGCACAGGATGTGGGATATGTTACAATCAATGCCCAAGAACAATAACCGATCCTATTCAACTAATGGGTGAATTCAAAACGGGATATGTATCGAACACAAATATTCCAGAAGTGATTGGAGCCCAAGATGGAGGAACTGTGACTTCCTTGTTATGTTATTTATTCGATGAACATTTAATTGATGCTGCTATCGTTTCAATGAAAGACCCTAAAAATCCCTGGCACCCCGTAGCTCAAATCATATTAAATAAAGATGATGCTATTAAAGCTGCTGGTTCGATTTACTCTCACTGTCAAACCGTTGAAGCATTAATGGATGCAATACGAGAAGGTTATCGTTCAATCGCTTTTGTTGGTACACCATGCAATATCGATGCTGTTGATAAGATGACAAGTTCTCCAGCGGGGATGTTAAAGTATTTTATGCGAGCTCACATTCTTAAAATTGGCTTGTTCTGTATGGACTCTTTTTCTCCAGAGGCTATTTATCCGTTTTTTGAACAAGATGGGATAGATCTAACAAAAGTAGTAAAGATGGACATAAATAAGGGCAAATTTCACATTTATTACGACCATGATAGTGAACCTGAAAAATCTTATACAATTAAAGAACTCGACAAATTTAAATCTTCAAGTTGTAATTTCTGTACAGATTTAACTTCTGAAAATGCAGACATTTCCATTGGTTCTGTTGGTAGTGGTCCTAAGAAGAACACGACTTTTGCTAGAACAGGTCTCGGGGCTGAAATTATTGAAGATGCCGCAAAGAAGGGATATATTAAAATTGAACCTTACAATGCTATCAACTTAAACGCTGTCTTATTTTTAGCAAAACTTAAAAAAGTATCTCAATACAACATTCAAAAACGTAAAGTTTTTATCGTCCAAGACTCTAAAGAGCAAGCTGAGCCAAAAGTTAAAACAAAACCTGAAGAAGAACAAGATACGGTGAAACCATTAGGTCCCAGAAAATTCTTAAGCGTCTCAAAAAGTATTAAAGAAGAAGATGCAGTTCTAAATATTTCGATAACCAATTCTGTTGGTTACTTCTTAGAAGATTTAAAGATTAGAATTGCCATCGTCGAAGAACTTTTTGAAAAGAAACCATGGATAACTACAATCAGAGAATTATTTCCATATGAAACAATTGAAATTAGTTATCCTTTAGAAACCGCTAGTGACAATATAATTTACTCTAATGTACTTGTAGAAGCATCAACGGAAAAATATGGAAAAATTTTCTCAAGAACATTTAAATTAGCACCAGAAGAAGAGAAATGAGTTATGATTTGATAAATAGTTAATTTATATGTAAAACAATACTTTTTCTACCATATCATTTTAACGCAAAAGAACAAGCTTAACAATTTCTAAAACAACAAGTGTTAAACGAGATTTACGAAATTCCTGATTTTACAAACTTTTATAGGCGTGCCTACTCTATCGTTGCGAAATTTGGGCTCCAATTAAAAGCCAAGGAGGTCGAACTCTTCTCTGAAGACGAATGGAGTAATCTTGTCCGTAGAGATGTTCTCATAAATAGGGTGGGACAGTTCTTAAATAAACAAATCAAGTATTGATTTAATAATAATTATTCGAAGATTATTAGAATTATTAAATCTTTTTTTTTATTACTTATGTTTAAATAATATTTCATTTTTGTAGGGCGTTTTCAAACAACGAGGAGTTTATTCAGAAGCAAATTATAAATGAGTAGCTTGGTTTAAAGTTAAAAAAAATACATATTTTAACATCAAGATTTGAACTAATCTTGTGATAATCTTACTATATAACGATAACCAATGATAATTAAATATACTCCAATTCCAGCAAGTAATATTACAAACAAGCCAGATGTCATTAACCATATATGCCAATTTTCTAATGATGCTAATGGATCGAATGGAATAGAGAATGCAATAGAATATATTGGAGTAAATATCAATGGACTAATAGGATTAATAATCAATAAATAAATTCCAACAATTATATAGATTTTTCCTAATGCTTTTTTTCTCATATTAGTTCATTTCAAATATTTTACGATAAAAAATAATAAATTAAAATAGCATTTATATATTAAAAAAAAAAAATTATTATTTATTGTTTGTTACAGAAGAATTTTTTTAATTCCCTATAAGTCTCATATTCTCCGCTAAAACTGTGATTTCATCAGTAATTAGAGTAGGGCTATTTATAATATATGTATTCCCTTCAATCCATATCATGGTTAAAAGTGTATATTCTCCGTATTTTGCTATAAAACTACTGTCACCTCCAGAAGAAGCTCTTTCATTTACTAACACTGGCCAACCATTTATTTCAAATACCGTTTCAAATTCAGGATTTACGATATTTGAGGATAATTCAGTGTACGTTGGAATAGATGCGGTAGGTGATATTTGAATAGTTAATTCTGCTGTTTTATAATCCTTATTAGACTCTGCACTATAAACAACTATTGCAATAAAGGGGCTCTCTTTAAGATATATTGCAGTTATTTCAAATTCATTCGGAAGATCTGAAGGTAAATAAACGACAATCTCATTTTTTTCCACATAGTTTGCAAACTCGTTGATATTGACCTCCTTAGATGTTCCATAGAAATCTGGGGGGATACCAATTGTATTTATGTTATTAGCAAAAGAATTTAAAAAAGCAGATGCAAAAATTAATATCGTTAAGAAAGAAGCCGAACTTATTAAAAAAGATTTAGAATTTTTTCTCAAATTTAACCACCTCCATTAGCATAGAACTCATAATGAGAAATTTGCTGAACAGAATAAGGACCTGTATCGTAAGGCGAATGTCCACTCCAAAGGTACCAGTTTGGATCATTAAAGTATTTTAAATTGGTAAAATGACTCCCATCGATTGGTATACTAGTAACAGTAGTTTCAACAAACGCTTGTAGATCTATGTGTGTAGACGGAACAGTTGCAATATCACCCCCGAAAATGAAATTTTGTCCTTCACGTATTGTATAATGCCACATATTTAAATCTATTATCTTATAATAAAGTTCATATGTGTAGGTATGCCCAACCAAAGGTTTTAATAAAGAATATCTAAGCGTATGGCCAGAAGAATGCATCCTTTCAAAATAGAAATCCAAAGTTACATAGGGGATAAACCAAAACCAATTCCAATGTTGGAAATATCCAACTTGAACCCAATAATGAGGGCTATAACTTATAATTACACAAACCCATTCTGCGAAAAATTCATTTAAAGGTACTGAAGAATCTATTGTGAAGATATCACCTTTAATACCATCAGGAATGTTGAGACCATAATAACCGGCATAATATCGTGTTGATGAAGTTGCTTGAACATTAGTGATTGGAACTAAAAAGAATGAAAAAAGTACGAAAAGTATGACAAGATATTTCAGTTCTGATTTTATATTTTTATAGTTTATAATAATTTTACACTTTTTGTTCTTTAAATATTATATTTATTGTAGATTTAGATTTTTGTTGTGGAAAAATAAGAACAATTTATTTATAAACTTATTTGTCAATTTTCTATTTTTTGACTTTATACTTAAGGATAATTTCCGTTAAAAATGACAGGACCTCTCGGTTAATATCTTTTTTTAAAGAATTTTCTTTTTTAAAAGCCTCGTATTCTTCCCTCTTAACTTTTTTTCTTGACATTTTTTTCTTCTTTATGCTATCGTCAGCCATTAATTCAATCTTTTGATTTCTTAAGTAAAAGAAATAATCTTCAGCAACTATCCTTATTCTCCTTAAACTTTTTTCGTAGCCATCTAATTGACTTTTATAATAATTGAAAGTAATCAAACGAGTATTGATGTCTATTTCCTTTCTTTTAAACGATTTATTTAATTCTGATATGTAATTATTTATGTTTTTGATTTGAGAATTGATTTTAAAGAAATTATAAGGTTCTCTGATTTGAGAATTAACTATTTTAAATTTCTGATTTATTTCATTAGACTAAAATTTTAATACTTTGAACTGCGTGGAAGCTTCCTCTTCAGTGCTTCGCTTAACTCTCTTTATCAGTTCCTTTAACTTTATCTTAATCTCATTATGCTGCTTTTTTAGTCTTTAAGCTTATTTCTGTCCGATTATTACATGTTTAAAATCTAGCATTTGAAGAACACCTGCTATTTTATTTACATATTAATTTGTCAAGGTAAATTTCATTATTAATTATACAGAATGAGATCCTATGTTCTATGATCCAGTCTTTCTCGTAAATAGCATAAAAATCTCTATAGTTGTCATTAGATACGATATATCCATTGCATTTATACGCGTGCTGTAAAATAAAATAGTCAGCTTGAGTTCCACCGGGAGTTTCGAAATATCTTTTATCAAATTTGATTAGATCGTTATATTTCTTCTGCTTGTCAATTTTATAGCGTAAGGACTTATCACTTAACACTAAAAAATCACTAACACCATTTAACTCAAGATACTGTTCCATCAAAGTTAAATTTAAGAGCTTTGCTTTTTGCTCGCTTAAAACATTTTCAAAAGCAACATTGGCTCCATCTATTATTAAAGGTTGACTATTAAATTCAATACAACTATCTAACTCGGAGTTAATTAAATAAAGAGTCATAGTTTTCTTACCTCCCTATTCTTTATTCTTTCGGCTATTTTATAATAGCCTACTATAAAATTTTCCACCATCTTTTCCATCCAAGGTTGTGCCTCCTTTATAATTTTATAGAAATGGATGAGCTCATATTTCTTTACGAGGTATTTTGCGTGGTCAATCAATGTTTTCATGTTTTTGTAAATATTAATTGTATTGTAACCAATCGTTCCAAAGGCGTATCCTCTCCAATTACTCACGCAAAATTTAATTAAATATTCCACTTGAGACTCACTATCAAGCGAAACAAATTCGCCTTTATCAAGTCTTTCAAATATGTGCCTTTCTGTTTGTGACGTGTAATTCGCTATATCAAATAGATATTTAGTGTAGTAATAAGGAAAAAATGTGTCCGGCGTATATCCATAATCAAATCCTCTATCATCAAATTGAACTTGTTCAAAAAAAGTTTTATAAAGTCGAAATAATACAAAACTTTTGTTCCCATAATTGAATTTATTTTTATTTACTTCTGTAAGGATTTTTTCTGACTGTTCTAAAAGTACTCTCATGAGGTCAGAAGTAGATTGTTTAAAATATATTTCATCGATTTGAGTATCTATTTCTAAATGCCTTAGGGATTCATAGTAATAATCTCTACGAATTAAATCTAATTTGAGTACCTGTAAATGCAATAAATCCTCATCTAATTGAACGACCTCTTGAAATACTGGATTTTGAGAGTATGTCATGTCTCGCTTTAGATCTCGTATGTATACAATATCCAAATCTTCGAGGTTACATCCATCGATGTATTGATATTTTGAATTTAATTCCATCAAATCTTGTTTTAAGGTTTTTTTAATAGTTTTTTCCAAATCGGTAATTTTGTTCAGTAAATTACCCAAATTGCCCTTTAATAAATCAGTCTTGAACAAAGCAATATCAAACGAATAGGATATAGGATCACTTAAAGCCCGATTTTGTTGTCCTGTTATATAAACGCGTACGGCATCATCTAAATAACCATGTATCTCATAAATAAGCCCTAATCTATAACATATATCACAGTAAATAAAAGAATATTTGTGTGATTTATCATCATAAGATGTGAGTAATCTTTCAAATATTTCGACCGCTTTTCCAATCTTTCCATCTTCGTGTAATATCTTCGCTTGCTCATATTCCATTAAAGTTTCGTAATTTTCGCCTTCATAATTTTCAAATTGCATAACAGGCAGTATTTTTTCCTTAAGGATTACAAATTCTGTTGGTTTTACACGAAATTCCAGACCACCCCCACTTTTCATCCTTTTACGAGTTTCAAATCGAGGACTTCTTTTAATTATATTTAGCGCCTTATCACTGAAGGTCTTCCAAGATATCCCTAATCTTTTCCCATACTTTTTATTAATATTTGGTAAGCTTCGAAATCCCATGTCTGCATTATCAACCTCTTCGTGGAGATCTTGATCAAATTCTAGCTGGAATAATTCTATTAGTTTTTCTTCCGTTAATGATGGCTTTTTTTCTTGTTTTTTAAGAGATTTTTTTTCGCTAATCTTACTTGTATATATTAAATCTCCCGCCTTTTGGAATAAATGATTGCCTTGTTCGATAAATTCTTTTATTTGTTCTTCAAATTTTGAATAATAAATTGCAGGTTGGTTTACTAATTCGAATTTAGTAAATAATTCTTGTATTTTTTCTAGTTGCGATGAGAGCAAATTGAATAAGCTATCGAGAGAAAATCCTATCAAATCAATAAAGAAGACATTAAACAAAAATGGAATTGATTTTAAATAATCTAAAAAAAAATCAGACTTTGAAGAATCGTAGGTTGTATAGTCTTCAATACGAACTGACGCTTTCCGATAATTCTCCAATTCAAGAAACTTTATTATCTCATATGCCAATATTAATGATCGATAAAAATTATTAATAAATTCTATAGAAAACACTTTCTTTTTGGGATTCTCAACAGAAATACTGAAAAATAGCAGGAGTTCGTGAAAAATACGTTTCTCATGCTTGATGTGAAGGTTTACTCTGAAAGGATGTTCTTCATGAATCTTAAAACTATATATTTTTTGGCCTCCCCAATCAAGAAATTTCCCTTCCAATTCTAGAGCAATTGGATAAGGTTTTTTAATAATGTGATCCTTTTCAAAATTTATTGTTTGTTCGTCGAGGATTCCTGCATCGTGCATTGAAGTAAGATAATTTCCTCCATATTTTAAAACGAAATCTAAATCTGAGAGCTTTTTAGAATCTTTAACGATTTTTTTCCACTCGTTTTTTCTTTTATAGTAATCTTCAGCCGTATGGAAAACATTTAAAGCACTTTTATCTAAAAATCCCCATTTGTTTCTTAGTGAATCCCATAAATCTGTTAAATTTAGATCTAAAATATGAACCTCGTCCAAAAGTTCTATTTGATTATCACTGATCGTTGTATCGTTATACAATTCTTTTAGAAAATTGATTAATTCCATAGTCAAGTTATTAATAAGAGGAGTAGCCTTATAAATATACTCGATTATACTTTATAATCCTCTCCTAAAAATCTATAATCCTATAATCTTAAATTTTTTCTTACAATCTCTTTCTTAACGCTTCCTTTCAAACTTTCTTAGAAGTGATTTTAGTATATTTATCATCTGAGCCATAATTAACACTTCTATCAGAGGGCAATATAAAGGATTTTAAAAATTTTTCTTTATAAATAAACGCTGGTTTAGAGTTTAAATGCACGTTAATTGCATTTTCAATCAAAAATAAAATAAAAAAAGGTGTTTGATCAACTGTTTGATATTTTAAAATTTGTCTATCCGGATGCTTCTACTGATTATTTAATTATGATTAGTAGTACTTTTGTTTTACTCGGCGTGATTTTAATATGTTTAGCTGTAACCCGTATTTTTACTGAAGCAATTGTTCAAAAAAAGTTGTTATACGAAGCATTTCCGGCTATTTTATTTGGGCTTTTTTGTATATTCCCTTTGGGGATGCATTCGACTATATCGTTTTCAAATTTTCTGAATTATTTTCAACTATTAAATCCAATCTTATAAACTATAAAAAAAGGTGAAATAAAAACGTTTGAAGAAATACCATTTGTTATAGGATTTTTAGTGGTTTCCCTTGTATTATCCGTTCTATTTTTTAGAGTAGAGTTTAAACCTCTAAAAATTGTAATCCAGGTAGTAGCCATAGTTGGAGTTATCGTTCACGAGATTTCGCACGTTCTTATGTGTTTAGTTACAAATACTAAGATCGATGACATCGTCTTATTAAAGAAAGTGGAAAATAAAGGATCGAGTAATAAAATCTATGGGGGACAAGTAAACATTCAACCTAACCCTAGGATAAGTTTCTTACAAGCTCTCGTTATAGGATTAGCCCCACTATTCATATCTTTTTGGATCTTCTTTTTTCTTCTCCACGAATTATATAATCCAAATACTACGGAATTAATTGCTGCTTTATACATTTTCCTCATGATATCACTAATTCTCGGTTCTGCACCATCGAAAGGTGATTGGTCTCAGATTGTTTCTGCTTTTACTTACGATATTGAATATACACTTTACCAACTTTTTCTTGTAGCAACCTCGATATTTTCTGTATGGTATATCGTCGCAACGCTGCAGATTCCCATCATACACGAAATTATCAATTACATTTTCATCTTCATTGGCTATTATCTATTGAAATATTCGTTTAAGGGTGTAAACCGGGGTTTCAATGGTATTTATAAGAAACTTAGTTTACCCAGATATCATTCTATTAAACGCTTAAACAGGAGAAGACTATGGCATCGTATGGAGGATACTAATGAAAGAGAAGTTCAATGGTGAAATTTGATAGATTAAATAAAAATTAGAGGTAAAATATAATGGAAGTAGAATATTGGCAATCACGGGTAAAGATTACGCAAATACCACTTGAAATTAAAGATGAAATTCTAACTGATTCTAACACCGGTAGGCAGTTCAGAGCTCCAAAGTCGATTCTATTAGACCCCTTTTTAGACCAAACAGTCTATGGATTAGAGCTTCAAATTAGAAACGAGTTTACATGGACCTTCTTTTTCCGTGAATATTCAAAAAAGGGAGCGCTTTCGAGGGGATTTTCCTTTCTAAGATATATGGAATTAGAATTTCCGGGGCTTTCAGGAGAAGTCGAAGCATTTCCCCTCACGCCTAGCTTGTTGAATAGAAACTATGTCCTTTTTGAATTGGATTTACCAAGGCGCCCAAAACCATTTTCAATAATAGAGAAATTTACTCACCTGTTTAGAAAGTTTAAAGTAGGTGAAATATGCCTTTATGTATACTGGCAGAAAGACGACTCCTGTTCTCTTAATCTTGGGAACGTCTACGATGGAGTTACCAACGAACTCTTCAAGCTTAAAGTTTTTCTTAGATACGACCCTCCATTTATGGATAGGGAGGAAGATAACGAAGAAATTGACAAATGTATTATACATTTTGAAAGTTTTCTGGATTACTTGACAACTGATATTAGAAATGTAGAAGGCGACCGTATCCATTTTAAGCAAATTGATAGTGCTATTTGGAAAAACATTTTAAAAAGC
>Ga0315553_10000249_pt1 | contig 49677 bp, 39 predicted proteins | sample SalMarSW160140MG_FD_203099 | JGI IMG/M metagenome (GOLD analysis project Ga0315553, IMG submission 203099) | Salt marsh sediment microbial communities from the Plum Island Ecosystem LTER, Massachusetts, United States - Salt Marsh Sediment SW1601-40 ...
GAACGACATCGGCGGCGACACCATCCCGGACAAGTACTGCCCCGACACTGACCTGGCCCGAGGCAAGTCGACACAGTTCACGATCCTGGTGAACCATCCCATGTCGCCGACCGATACCTGGTACAGCACGTTCCTCACGGATACCATCGACGCCAACCTCCAGGTTACGGGTGTCGGCACGACGCGCGGCTCTGGGACCTGGGTAGGCCAGGACGTGACCTTCACCCTGGGAACCATGTATCCCGGGGACCTGGCGACACTGACCATCGATGTCAGCGTGAGAGGCGATGCACCCCAGGGGTACGAGGTGAACAACACCGCCTATCTGAAGCATCTGGGGTGGGACACGATTGCATCCACGGATCCACCGACCAACTCGTCCCCATGGATGTTCAACGTCTACTACGAACAGCAGCTACCCCTGGCGATGAGGCGGCACCGCTAGCATCCGGCGCAGGGCCAGTTTGGCCCTGGCTGACTTCCAGCCACCGAGATCCTGGCTCCTGCGGCGTGCTGCTGGCATGGGCGTAGTGCCTTTTCCACCTCAAAGGACTCGGGCCTCGGACAATCGCGAAGAAGTGATCGGTATCGCCTTGGCGGCCTTGAGTTCTCGACCTCAGGACGAAGAGTTGGTCTGACCCCGAACGCCAGGACCAAAGCCGCAGCCCCCTCGGCAGAGAGAACAGGGGGCTGCGTTGTGTGACGGAACATAAGCCGAGAATAAGGATGGAGGGACGCCCCCAAACGCAGACGAGAAAGGAAGATCGCGGCTGAATTCGCGGAGAGTAGTGGCAATCGCCGGCAAATGTAGCTCGGCCGCAACGATCGTGGCCTGTCTGCTGGCGCTGCTTCAGCTCGGGGTCCCACCCTTGGTCGGGCATGCTACCGAGCCTGCGACCGATGATGCCGCGATCGCCCTCTACGCCCTGGGGGACAGCTCGCTTCTGAACGTGGCAGCCGCTCAGGGCCAAGAGCTCGAACCATCCTCCTACTTGCCTCTGGCGCTGGGTAGATGGAGTCGCGAGCCGGACTGGTCAGGCACGGCCCGGTTTGGCTTCGCCGCAGCCTGGCACATTCCTGAGGAGTACAACGTCGCTCGACTTCACGCGGACTGGTACGTCCAGTACCCCGGCTTCCGTGCGGATCACGGGCCAGAGAACCTGGAGTACGCCCAGATCATCCGGCTCAACGAGAAGTTCGATCCCCCCGACGAGCAAGCCATCGTTCAATACGCTCGCGCACGACCCGGCACGTTGTGGATGATCGGCAACGAGCCTGATGCGCCGGCCCAGGACTGTGTCACCCCGTCCGAATACGCGGTGGTCTACCACGACCTGTATCTGCTGATCAAAGGTGCCGACCCAAGCGCCAAGGTGGCTATCGGCGGCGTGGTGCAGGGCACGCCTCTCCGCCTGCGCTACCTGGACGAGATCCTGGAGGAGTATCAAGGTCTGTATGGCAAGAAGATCCCCGTCGACGTGTGGAACGTGCACGGGTTCATCCTCCGGGAGAGGGTGAACTCGTGGGGTTGCCAGATCCCATGCGGGCTCACAGCACAACAGGGCAAACTCTACGGGATCGACGATCACGACGACATGACCATCTTCGCGGAGCAGATCGTACGCTTCCGCCAGTGGATGAAGGACAACGGGGAGCGCAACAAGCCCCTCATCGTCAGCGAGTACGGGATTCTCCTTCCCGACGCCCTGGGCTACGACAGGGCTCGCGTGAGGGACTTCATGATCGCCACCTTCGACTACTTCCTTTGCGCCACCAGCAGTAGTCTGGGCTACCGAGCGGATGGAGACAGACTGGTACAGGCCTGGAACTGGTACAGCCTCGACCACAAGAACTTCGAGGGGTACGAGAGCTACGGCCACCTCTTCGACCCGGACACCAAGCGGATCACCTCGCTGGGCCTGGCCTACAGCGACTACGTATCCTCGTTGCCTTAGCGTGCGGCCACTCACCTTAGGAAGGGAGGAACCAGTGAACCGACGGAAGAAGGTAGGCATCCTGGCGGCCATCGTGGGATCCGTGCTGCTCCTGGCACTCATGGCCTCGCTGGCCTCCACAACCTGGGCCAAGCCAGTCCGGACCGAGATTCCCGCCATACCCGTACTAGCCAAGTATTGCTCCGACACCTTCGTGGCCCGAGGACAATCCACCCAGTTCACCATCCTGGTGGACCACCTGATATGGCCAACGGACACCTGGTACAGCACGGTGCTCACAGACCCCATCGACGCCAACCTCCAGGTCACCGGCGTCGGCACGACGCGCGGTTACGCCACCTGGGTGGGCCAGGATGTGACCTTCACCCTGGGAACCATGTATCCCGGGGACCTGGCGACGCTGACCATCGACGTCAGGGTAAGAGGCGATGCGCCGCAGGGCTACGAAGTGACCAACATCGCCTACCTGAAGCGCTGCGGGTATCCGACGATCAAGTCCACGGACACCTTGCTGTCGCCATGGATGTTCAGCATCTGCTACGAACAGAAGCTACCCCTGGCGATGACGCGCTACCCGTAGGATCGGACGCCGGGCTATGCTGGCCTCGAGTGGCCTGTGCACACCCAGGTTCCGGCCCACAACGTTCTCCGGGCCTGAGACCTGGAGTTGCCCCGAAGGCCGGGACGAAAGCCGCAACCCCTTCTTCGACCCCGACACCAAGCAGATCACTCCCCTCGGCGTTGCGTACGGCGAATACGTATCCGCGTTGCCGTAGCGCACGGCCGCACCCCCCACGTCCCATCCGGTCCCCGGACTGACAAGCAGCAGTGGCAGCCAGTGGGTTGTTTCCTGCCTGGAGACGATCCGACTCCTGGTGGCCCGCATCAGTCCTCTTCCACCGCTTCCAGCAGCCGCTCGGCCAGCCACAGATCGTACAGCCACATGTCCTGCCTCCTGCTGGCGCTGCGCTCGACTACGATCCCCTCTGGCCCGGCCCGTAGCTCCATCCCCAGCCAGCGCTTGGCCTTGCGCAACTCCTTCAGGCTATCCTCGACGGCTTTCGGGGCGCCTTCTCCGGCCACCAGCTTGCCTTCCTCGCTCTCCACGGTGAATGGCGGGACGGTCGCCTCCACCATCGTGTAGTTGCGTTTGCCGTCGACCACGACCTGCACCTGCCTGTCGTGCCGGGCGCCACTCAAGACCGTCGCTGTCCCGGTGACCAGTCCCCAGGGCCCTTCAAAGGCTGTCCTGGCGATCCTTTTGAAGTCGATGTTCGGCCTCTCCGCCACCGCCAACCCCAGCGGCCTCAGGTAGGCATATTCTCCCGCCCCGATGCTTGCCCCCAGCAAGAAAGGAGTCCTCACCAGCATGAGGATCGCCAGGACCACGAATCCGGCAGCGAAGTACCCATACCTCTGCTGAGTGAGGACGCCGAAGCCCGTCAGCCAGGGACCGGTCAGGACGTACAGGACGAGCACGTTTGACCAACCGTACCACTCTAGCACAGGACGCCGGGCAGCCTTCTCCAACTTCTCCAGTTCCTCGAGGTCTCCCCCATAGACGGTCATGGCCTCCGACAGTGTGGACCAGTTCCTGAGCGCCTTGATCTCCGGTGCCTCCTCCCCGGCTTCCTCGCGCAAACGCTTCGGGTCCGTGTACCCGAAAAACAGGAATTGCACCCACCAGTAGCCCAGAATTCCAATTATCCATACCGTCGTGGGTATGCATATCACCGGTAGCCACATACCTTCGAATGTCCTTGGAGCGAGAGAGGACAATCCCACGGTTGCCGCTATAACCACAATGAAACCGCCGAAGATGTAAATCCTGTAGAGAATCGAGTCCCCACCTGCTCCAGTGCCTGGCATCTCAATTGTCCCCAATCTATGCTTTGCCGGAGTCGGCTTCTCGTCGCCGAACGCCGACTATCGCCTACCCTGCCATCATTGTACTGCGCCTTGTCGTCCTTGCCAACGGCCGCTCTCAGGTCTGGTTGCTCAGCATCAGCCGGGGACTTCGTTCAGGGAGCGCTGAGCATACAAGAAGAAGGGGGAACGCCAGGCGAGGCGTTCCCCCTTCAATACCTCCGGGCATCGCCGGTACGGCTCACACTGAGTCCAGTGCCGTCCGGGAAGACCCGGTCCCAGGCTTCAACTATGCTGCTCTCTGATCTCTCTTTTCAGAAGCTTGCCGGTGCTGCTCTTGGGGAGCTCTTCAACGACGATGAACTGCTTCGGGACTTTGAAATTGGCGAGCCTGGCTTTGAGCCAGTCCCTGAGAGGTCCCGGCTCCACCTGGCGTCCTTCCCTCTGAACAATGAATGCGGTCACCCGTTCCCCGTACTCGTCATCGGGCAGTCCAACCACCGCACACTCCAGCACTTCGGGGCGGGTATAGAGGAGCTCTTCTATCTCCCGGGGATATACGTTCTCGCCACCGGTGATGATCATGTCCTTCAAGCGGTCCACGATGAAGAGGTAGCCGTCTTCGTCCATCACTCCGATGTCGCCAGATCGAAACCAATCACCCCAGAAAGCCGCTTCCGTCTCTTGAGGGTTGTTCAAGTATCCCTTGGTGATGTTGGGCCCGCTGATGCAGATTTCGCCCCGTTCACCTGGTTCCAGTCTGTTGCCCTCGAGGTCGCGGATCTGGACCTCGATCAGATTGGCCGTAGTGCCCACAGAACCGATCACGTGCCGGTAGTAGTGGTTGTAGGTGACCATGGCGGCGCTCTCGGTCATGCCATAGGATTCGTGGATGTCCAATCCAGTCTGTGCTTTCCATTCCCTCACCACCTCGGCGGCCATGCTTGCCGCAGCCGAGAAACAGTAACTGACCGAAGCGATCTTCTCTCGCAGGTCCGGGATCCTCAGCAGTCGGATATAGATGGTGGGCACGCCGAAGAACTTGGTGACCTGAAAACGATGGATGGCCTCCAATACCTGCTCCAGATCGAAGCTGGGCAAGAGAACGATGGCGCCACCGCTGTGCACCGTGGCACCCAGAATGTGGATCTGGCCAAACACGTGATTCAAAGGCAGGTAACACAGGGCTCGGTCGCTTGGGCCGGACCGTTCATAGTGCGCGATGTTGAAGACCGACGTCTGGATGTTCTGGTGGCTCAGCATAGCCCCTTTTGGGATACCGGTGGTCCCGCCCGTGTAGAGGATAGCAGCGGTTTCGTGTCGGTCCCGATCGACGGTCTTGAAGTCCGGTGTCCCCTTGTCGGCAAGACGCGTCCAGGAGATGTCTCCATGATCGCAGACAATCAGTTCTAGAAACGGCCATTCCCGACGGTCCTTCAAGTCATCCAACTTCTCGTCCGTGGTGAGAAGAACCTTTGGCTCAGCGTCCGCCAGGCTCCTGGAGAGTTCGTCTTTCATCAGCAGGTGTGAGAACGTTGCCGCGACCGCACCAGCCTTGAGGGCGCCGAAGTAGAAGGCCAGCCAAGCATAGGTATTGGGAGCGCAAAGCCCGACATGGTCGCCAGGCTGCACCCCCGCACCGACGAGGGCTGACGCTATTCGACTGGCGTCCCGACGAAACTCGGAGTAGGTGACGGTTCTGTCTCCCTCGATAACGGCAGGGTGATCAGGGAAATGGGTGGCCGCTTGATCGAGATTGGCGGCGACGTTCACTCTGTTTCCTCCCTCACATCACAGTGGCGACGACATGATCACGTAGAAACGAAGACGGGAAGAGCACAGAAGAATCAGGCCGAGGGCAAGATCCACCCCCACCGCAAGTCTAAGGTGGTATGCTCTCTGCGTCGAGTGGCACCAACTGCAAGTACGTCTGCCAGGCTCTTGCCTGCCCCCCCAGAGAACATCACCCACACGAGATCTGGATCGTCCTCAGTCGTCCGGTGGAATCTCACCCAACTCGATCAGGACTTGCCGGACGAACTCTGGCCCGTCGGGCTCATAGGCAGGGAGATCCCACGGCATACGCTGCAACGTCTGGAGCAGCGAAGGAAGTACGTCATAGGGGATAGATATCAGTTGCAGGCCCTCCGGGAATAGCCCCCTGCGCTTTATCCCGTGGCCAAGACCGGTACTAATGTAGTTCGGTTCCCCGGTCAGGTATGGATAGACGAGAATCCACGCACACCCTATAGCGCTGGAGAACTTGCTCGACCACATCCTCCCCGTTCTGTAGCTCATGGCCCTGAGCAGGATCTCTGCCTGGCTGATATTGGCCAAGAGGATCAGGACATCTGGTTGGAAGGCGAGCTTGTCCAAGGGTGCAAAGGCAACGTAGTTGACGACACCTCTGCCTATCTTGGGGACATACAGATACAGCCTGCTCGCCGCCCGAGGCTCCTCGAAGATCTTCAGCCCGGCTCCGAACTGCCCGCTTATGAAGGATGGCCTTGCATCGGCTTGACCCAGCACGTAGGGTCCTGCCGGGCAGGTATGGCTCTCTACGTCAGCGTAGAAGTCGTCCCCTTCCTGCGCTCGCTTGAGCATCTCGCAGAAGGCCATCTTATCGGCCAGTCTATCGACGGTCTCCGGCCGCTGCACCAAGAACTTGACTCCTACCGGCTGAACGTCGAACTCGAACTTGTCCAGTATGGCGAGATCACCTTCGTCGAGGGTCATTCTGACCTCCTGTAGCTACGTACATCAGAGTGCACGACTGATGAGCCGGTCCTTCAGGCCGATAGAGCCGGCCTGCGCGGCACGGTTCGCCCCAAACTCGCCTTGACCCCTGTACCGGCATCCAGCGTCGAAACGCGCTGTGCGCTATGTACCCCATAGCGCACAGAGTGTACGACCTATCCAACAGAGTCACACAGGCTTTCTCGCGCTTGGGACCAGCAAACGCGTAGGGACTCAGGTAGCTGCCGGAGGCTCCACGGTGGGAGCCTCCGGCATGGCAGCTATTCGTGCTTGTAGATGCCGCGAGCTGGCCAGACGCCCAGTCTTACTATCTTGCCCTCCTGGACCTGGTCCACACCTATTGCATCTATGCCCTCGATATCCACCGGACCATAGGTCAACGGCGTACTGGTGATGCCTCCGGTGTCGAAATCCTTAATCATGTAGAAGCCATACTCCAGCACATCCACAGGCGTTAGCTCGTCGACAGGCACTTCCGCCATGGCAAGCCTCATTGCCTCAACCTGGATCATGGCCTCAACAACTCCGTGCACATACATGATGTGCGTGACGGGGTCGCCAGACCGATACGTGTCCTGTAGCTCGTGGCAGAAGGCTATCCCGGGTGGGTCGTCCTCCGACACTGTGGGCCAATTGGAGGGGTAGCCACCAGCCACAATGACACCGTTGCCCAGCTCGCCCATGGCTGGAACGAACACCTGAAGGTGGCTTGGGAGAGCAAAGGCAAACTGTATCTCGTAGTCCAAGCCGGGGCCCATACCAAGCCTGACCGCCTCCTTGATCGTTGGCTGTGAACCCGGGTTGATCATGCAGCCAAAGGTGAGGTCAACGTTGTTTTGCTTCAGCCACGACAGTTGCGTCGTTGGTGGCGCGGTAGGCACCATAGGCACATACTGGCTGCCAACTATCTCATATCCCAGCTCCACGAGGTAATCCTTAAGCTCGTCTATCTCAACCGACCTACCGAAGGGAGAATCAGCAGTGAGGAAAGCAAACCTCGGTGCCCTGTCTTCCTCCCAATTCTGCAAGAACCACTCGGCAACCGCTGCCGCCTCGTCGGTATAGATAGGGTACTGGGTGAAGATGGTTCTCGGTGGCGACAGGAGATAGGGTCCAGTGGCCATAGTAACGGCACCCATGCGGTCCTCATTGAGCCTGTCCATGAGTGCATAGGCCGAATCTGACGAACCTATCCTATAGACCAGCATGCCCATGCCTTTGAGCTCCTCATAAATGGGCAACATCTTGGCCGCTTCTAGTTCATCATCCCGCCACAGCACCTCCAGGGTTACATCCTCAGGTAACGTCTCAGTACTCCACGGAGCCAGCATCTTGGTCTCGTTCACATACTGAGCATAATCTTCGTAGCCAGCCAGAACCGCTGCCGTGTCCTCAGCGTAGGCTCCGGTTAGCGCCATGGTGCCACCGATATACAGTACCGTCGGTGGTGCCGGCGTCGCCGTCGGTGGTGGGGCCGTTGGCGCCGGTGTCTCCCCTGGAGCGGTAGTCGGTTCCGGGGCCGGGGCCGGTGTGCCGCAGGCGCTGGCTGCCATGGAGAGCAACAGGACCGCGATCAGGATTGTGGCAAACTTCGCTTTCACTTCCTTTGTCCTCCTATCCTTACTTCGTTTTCGATGGGTCCATGCCGGGAGCCTACCCCTTCCTGGAAAAGCTGAGAGGCACACCCATCACACACGACTCTGGGAAGGCTGATCACCCCCTTCACTAGATTCTGCAAGGGTACACAACAAGCTGCCGCGGCCTCGTATGCCGCATCCCTAGTGCGAGAAAGGCCATAGTCTGTAGTACGCCTTGATCGACTCCCACCGGTGAGCCAGCCCCCGGGGTTCAAAGATCAGAAAGAGTATGATCACCACGCCCCGGCTCATGAGAGCCAGTGAGGCCGCTGCCTGAGGGGCAACAACGGCAGATAGGATTGGGCCGACGATGGTGACCACTTCATCCAACAGCCTGAGGGATATGGCGCCAAAGATAGCTCCCGTGGTGCTGCCCATACCACCCACGATGAGCATGCCTAGATACCACACCGAATCAAAGAAGGGAAACTGAGTTGGACTGGCAAAAGCGTAGTAGTGAACCACCAGCGCGCCAGCCACACCGGCATAGACACAGCCGATGAAGAATGCCAGCAACTTATAAGCCCACAGATTGACCCCCATGACCTCAGCCGCCAGCTCATTGTCTCTGATAGCGATGAAGGCTCTGCCTACCCTGGTGCGGACTAGGTTCTGGGCCAGGAATGTGGCCACACAGGCAATCGTGATCACCAGGTAGTACCAGCTACTCTTGGACTTCAGCACAAAGCTGCCTATCTCAGGTCTGGGCACAGGCATACCATCAGCGCCACCGGTCACATCACGAAGTTGAATTACGACCCAGATGATAATGAAATAGGCAGCTACTGTCGCCACAATCAGATAGAGGCCCTTGACCCTCAGTGATGGTAGACCGAAGATTGTCCCCACCAATCCGGCAGCCAGCGCGGCACAGGGCAGGGCTATCCAGAATGGCCAGCCAAGTCTGGCACATAGCACAGCAGAGGTATAGGCACCTACTGCCATGAAGGCAACATGACCTAGGGAGATCTGCTCACAGTACCCGCTTAGAATACTCAGCCCGTGAACACTGATAATGGTGATCCCGGTTATGGTCATGATAGTGAGCATCCTATCATTCAGGAATAGAGGGCAGGTGAAGAGAAGGACGAGAAAGGCAAGCAGCAGCGCCCACTGCGCCCTAGTACGGACGATAGCCATATCCTGACCGTAGTTCTCCGAAAAGGTCCCACTGGGCAAACCCATTTGTCAGATCCTCTCTATCTCGACCAGACCAAATAGACCATGGGGCCTGAAGATTAGCACGACTATTATGACTATGAACGGGAAGACATTAGCCAGTCCACCGCCAGCAGGTAGCAGTGGGTCCAGGTACCCGGCAGCTACATTCTCCAGCACTCCCAGTGCTATTCCAGCGACAATAGCCCCGCCAATTGAGTCCATCCCTCCCAAGAGCGCTACAGCCAATGTCTTCAGCCCGACACTATTCATCTCTACCATAACGCCAGATATGCCGCCCAACAGAATGCCGGCGATTACACCAACAACGGAGGCAATCACCCAGGAGAGGGCATAGACTGTAGTGACCCTGATGCCAGCACTCTGGACCACCTGCTCATCCTCAGCGGTGGCTCTCATGGCCAGTCCAAGCTTGGTGTACCGAAAGAAAAGGACCAGTATCACCACGGCAACAACAGACACCATCAGTCCAATCGTCATCTCCGGGGGTATGGATAGCTCACCAAATCGTAGGGTGAAAGTGGGTAGCACTCCGTGGTAAGTCTTATACTCGCCGCCCCAGATCAGGGTTGCCACCCCTTCCAGTATAGTGGCTAGTGCTAGGGTCATCATGACTACGGCTAGTAAGGGTTGACCCACCAGAGGCCGTAAGGTAAGCCGTTCTATCAGTAGGCCCATTAGGATGGCCACTACTATAGATAATAGCAGGCTGGCCCATACCGGCAGATTGAAGGTTACCAAGAAGGTATAGCCTACGTAGCCCCCAATCATGACAAAGTGTCCCTGGGCGATGTTGAAAACATTGGAGCACTTGAGAATCAAGACAAAGCCTACAGTGATGAGCGCATAAACCATGCCCAGGGCAAAACCGCTTATCACCAGTTGCAGAAAGAAGGTCATCACTCAGCCCCCTCAACGGATCTGATGCTAATTGTGGTCTTTATTGTTCCCATCCGCCCGTCCCGGTATCTGACCTGGGCCTCTATGGGTACCTCGGTCTGGTCACCATAGATGGCATCGATAAGGTCGCGGTAGCGCTCTTCTAGAAATGCTCGTCTCAGGTTCCCCGTTCTGGTCAACTCAGCCTCATCGGGGTCAAAGTCCTTGTGCAGGTTGACGTATTTCTTCACCTTGGTGCCCGACGGCAGAGCTTGATTTGTCTTCTCTATGGCCCTCTTCACCAACTCGTAAACTTCTGGCTTCTGGGAAAGCTCGGCGAAGGTAGTAAAAGCCACCCTGCTCTGTCCAGCCCACCTGCCTACCCTCTCATGGTCAATTGTAATGACCGCCGAGGTGTACGCCCTATCGGGGCCGGCCAGGACCCAGGCGTCCCTGATATAAGGACTGAACCTCAATCGGCACTCAACAAACTGGGGAGCTAGTTTGTCGCCGCAGGCCAGTTCAACGAGGTCACCCACCCGATCCATAAACACAACGTGCCCATCCTCATCGATGCGACCACAGTCACCACTGTGAAACCAACCGTCTTTGAGCACCTCGGCAGTTTCATCCGGGTCATTGTAGTAACCAACGAAAACACCAGGCTGACGATAGATAATCTCACCGCTGTCGGCTATTCTTACTTCTGTGCCCCTATGAACCGGGCCCAGAGTCTCCAGACAGATGTCATCATTTCTGGCGCCAGCTAGAGCTCCACCCTCTGTTGTCCCGTATAGGCTCTTGAGAGGAAGGTTCAGAGCATGGTAGAACCTGAAGGCATCCGGGCTGAGAATAGCGCCGGTGCTGTAACAGATCCTGGCGTTCGGAAGACCAAGACTATCTCTGAGGGGTCTGAATAGCGCTACGTGAGCCAAAGCATAGGCTATTCTCCAGAACAGGCTTGGCTTCACCTTTCTGAGCTTTTGATCAGCCACCTTATGGCCAATGGGCATCAGCAGACGGAAGGCGAACCCCTTGATGGCATCGGCACCCTGCATCCGTGCCTGCACCATGGCCGCCTGATTCTCCCAGTGCCGGGCCCTGTGGAATAGTATGCTTGGTCCGATTTCCCTGGCGTCCTGCTCCTGGGTTTCAGGTTCCTCAGCGAAGTTCAAAATGCTAGCTGATAGCAGATGACAACCAATGCTGAACCATTGCTCAGTCATCCAGGCTGGTGGCAGATATGGGACAATACTATCATTCTGATACCATGGATCGAGGTCCAAGTAGTAGTCAGCACCGGCCCTCATAGTCCTATAGGTGTGGACGGCTCCCTTGGGTGCATCCCCAGTGGTTCCCGATGTGTAAACGATAGCGCAGACATCATCAGCGGTGCCGGTTTCAACATTCCGCTCGAATAGTCCGGGGTGCTCCTCTTCATACGTTTCTCCCAGTTGCAGCACCTGCCTGTATCCTATGAGAATGGGATCGTCATAGTGGGCTAGCCCCTTGTGGTCCCAGTAGATGACTCTTTCAAGCAAGGAGAGTTCGTCCTTGATCTGGAGGAACTTATCAACCTGCTCCTGGTCTTGAACCACAGCAAACCTAGCCTCGGAGTCTTTGGCAAAGTACTCTATCTCCAGCGGAGTCAAGTCTGAATACACTCCAACTGAAGCTCCATGGTTGGCCTGGGCAGCCAGCTCAGCATAGTACCATTGTGGGGCATTGTCGCCAATGATGAGCAGCTTGTCTCCACGTTCAAAGCCGAGGGACAGCAAACCAAGGGCTAGGTACTTGACATTGAGAAAGTAGTCCTTCCAGGTGTATGGTTGCCAGATACCATACTGTTTATGGCGCATGGCGACATGGCTATCGCCGTATTCTGCATAGTTGTGCTTGAGTATCTTGGGCCAGGTGTCACCTTTGTCTCGACCGACTTCCTCTATCTCGGTAGTCATTCCTGCTCGTTCTTCCTCTAGGCGAGCCATCTCTTCCGTCGCCGGTAGTGCTTGACTTCACGATAGCTCTTTCTGGAGCCGACGGCCGATAGCCCCATGTAGAACTCCTTGACGTCCTCGTTGTCCTTCAGTCTCTCCGCCGGGCCAGCCAGGACTATTCTACCATTCTCCATTACATGGCCGTAGTCAGCGATGCCGAGGGCAGCTCTTACATTCTGCTCCACGAGGAGTATTGACATGTCCTGCTCGGCATTAATCCTCTGGATGATGTCATAGATTTCTCGCACCAGCAGTGGGGCGAGGCCGAGCGAAGGTTCATCCAAGAGCATCAGCTGGGGACGTGCCATCAGCGCCCGTCCTATCACCAACATCTGCTGTTCGCCGCCAGAAAGATAGCCGCTCGTCCGGTGGCGGAAGTCTCGGATCTTGGGGAAGTAATCGAAGACCATTTCCAGGTCTCTCTTGATCCCAGCCCGGTCGCTGCGGCGATAGGCACCCACGCGCAAGTTCTCCTCAACGGTGAGGTGCTCGAGGACTCTTCGCCCCTCCATGACCTGGCTTACACCCAGAGCGGCAATATCCTCGGGATCGTGTCTGTCTATCCTCTTCCCATCAAAGTCAATGCTGCCGTCAGTGACCTCTCCCTGTTCTGTCTTCAGAAGTCCCGATATGGCCTTCAATGTGGTGGTCTTGCCGGCGCCATTGGCGCCCAGCAGTGCAACGATCTTGCCGTCACCCACTTCCAGGGATACCCCGCGCAGTACCAGAATGACATTCATATACACAACTTCGATGTTGTTCACCTGAAGCATCTTGTCTGGATCACCTCACCCTTTCGTTGTCTCAACCCCGGCACATCATGGGCTCGAGAGCACGCCCACAGCATTGCTTCCGAAGACGCCGGTGCTTGGCACACCCACACTCCCGGCCCCACGATCACTCGCACTTGTGATTGATGGTTGTCCGTCATAACATGCAACGTCTATGTTCCCTCCCCTAGGTAAGCACTTATGACGTCAGGATTGGTCCTGATTTCGGTAGGCGTGCCTTCGGCGATCTTGCGTCCGAAATCGAGAACTACGATCCTGTCTGCGATGTCCATGACCACTCCCATGTCATGTTCGACCAGCACGATGCACCTGATCCCATCTCTCAGAACAGGAGTATCGGGGTACGTTGCTCCCTGACCCTCGTAGACGTCGATGATGAATCGAGCGATGTCCTCCTTCTCCTCCAGGTTCATGCCCGCCATAGGCTCGTCGAGGAGCAATACTTCGGGTTCCAGAGCCAGCGCTCTTCCTAGCTCTACCCTCTTCCGCAGACCGTACGGCAGAGCGCCCACTACCTTCTTCCTGATTGACCCCATCTCCAGGAAGTCAATGATCTCCTCCACGGTCTGGCGGTGCTCGATTTCCTCCTTATGTGCCCAGCCAAAGTACAGCGCACCAGCGATGAAGTTCTGTCTCATGAGGACGTGCCGGGCAGCCATGATGTTGTCTTGAGTGCTCAGGCCTGTGTACAACTCGATGTTCTGGAAGGTCCTGGCGATGCCGAGCTTGGCCAGCTTGTCCGGGCGTGCTCGGGTAATCTTTCGTCCGTCGAACGAGATCTCGCCCTGCTGAGGCTTGTAGAAGCCGTTGATGCAATTGAGGAGAGCGGTCTTGCCGGCGCCATTGGGTCCGATAATGGCCAGAATCTCGTTGTCCCTGATCTCCACGCCCACGTGGTCAAGGGCCTTGACGCCGCCAAAGCTGAGCGAGAGGTTGTCGATCCGCAGTCGGACTCGGCCGTTAGTCTCCACCGGTTGTCGTCTCCTATGAAGTGCTTTGCTCTCCGCTGGTCCGTCGATCCGTCTGTGCGGAGACAGCCTCCACGACGACAACCAGCCTGTCTCCGTAGTCATCAGTTACGTCGCACAGCGAGCCCGCCCCATCCATCGGGGCGATTGCCGTCGGTGGAGCAGGCAAGCCCTCTTCCTGAACGCCGAGGTCCAGCCCTCGCCACCATCGACCACACGATCTGTGCTGGAGTCCGAGAAGACTACTTCCCCGACCCTTTGTCTTCTTCTTCGCGCAAGAGCGGAACCAGCGTGGGTTCGCGGACAGCCCATATAGCACGGAATGCAGCCATGAGTCCTTCTGCATCTCGCTCGTGGCAGGCTCGATAGATCCTGTGATACTTGGCCAGGCGTTGTGGAACGAGTTCAGGTAGTGAAGAGAAGTAGCGACGGTACTGATGGGAAAGGTCCCAGAGGTTCGAGATTATGCGAACGAGGAGTCCTCGCCCGCTCGCCTCGAAGACGGTGAAGAAGAACTCACGTACCAGTCGGAGGCGTTGATCGACGTCTTCCCGATTCGCTTCGGCTGGTTCTATCTCCGCCAAGAGCGACTCCAGACGTTCGATATCCACGGACTCGAAGTTCTCCGCTGCCCAGCGAACTGCCAGAGTCTCCAAGACCTCTCTGATGTAGTAGATCTCTTCATACTCAGAGACGGAGACAGTCGCGACCGCGGCGCCCCGACGTCGATGCAAAGTTACGAGGCCTTCCGCCTGCAACTGGCGCAGCGCCTCGCGGACCGGCATGGTACTCACACCAAACTCCGCCGCCAGATCATCCTGGCGCAACCAGTCCCCGGGCTCCAGTTCGCCGCTGAGGATCATGTTCCGGATGCCATCCACGACGGCCTCGTGGATGTTGCGGTGAACAACAACAGGGGAACGAATACTGGCAGACATTGGCACGGGTAATATCCCCTTCTTCGCTGAGGGTCTCCCGATATTCGATATTGTACTCTGACATAGTCTACACGTTTTTGCCTTCGTTGTCAAGCACCCGCGCGGACTACGTGTCAGCTACTCAACCAGATGATGAATCTCGTTTCGCTTCCCGCCGAGGGACGAAGGACAAGACAGTGGTGACGCCTGCCACATGGCGGGTGGCCCAGACGTGACGGCGTCCGAGTCAAGGGTCTCACCTCCTCAGGGCATCTCGCGAGTGCAAGCGGCGGAGTCGTGCAGTCCCCAGGAAGCCGGCAAGACCCAGGAGCGGAGCGAAGCTAGCGGTAAGAAAGACACCTGTGTAACCGTAGGCAGGAGCGATCCGTCCCGAGATTATGGATCCAGCGCTGATGCCTACGTCGATCATCGCGAAGTGGGTAGCCATCGCCGAGCCTCGCTGGTCTGGCCGCGCGACGTCTATCGCCATTGCCTGGAGTTCAGGATCCGCACTGGCGACGCCGATTCCGAAAACGATCCCGGCCAAGGCCAGCGTCTCCGTCGACGACGCGTGGGCGACCAGGAACAGGCCAGCCGACCCCAGCAGCAGCCCTGGCACAATCGAGACGAACCGACCGTACTTGTCGGCGACCCGCCCAGCCACGGCGCGGCAAGCGATGGAGGTAAGAGACATCGCTGTGAAGTAGATCCCGGGGTTGGCCACGCCGCGCTCCACGCCCAAGTGTCGAGCCAGTTCGGCCAGTTCGGGGTGGACGTACTTGCCCTCCCCCTCGAGTTGCACATCGTCCGCCCAGACGGGGAGCTCGAGCACGATGCCATCTGTGTGCGCAGGGTCGCCCACAGAAGGTATGAGAACCCGGAACGGAACCGATGATGTACCTCGGTTCCTCTCTTCTCGCCATCAGCTGAGGGCCTTGTCAGCTAACCTCGCCGTATCGCCTCGTCGCCATACCGTTCCCTGATCCGATCAACAGACTGGCTCAGCCGCCTCAGCTTCTCGACTCTACCGTCACCCGCTCCCTCGAACAGGCTCAGCTGCCGCTCTTCTGTCTCAAACTTGCTCACCCCCACTCCGATCAACCGCACCTCCCTCTTCTTGTCTCTGGCTTTGTCGAGAAGTCTCGCCGCCTGTTCGAAGATCACCTGCGCCAGATCGGTTGGAGCCCCCATAGTCACCTGACGGGTGAGGGTCTCGAAATCCGAGTAACGCAGCTTGAGCTTGATCGTCCGCCCGCGCAGTCCGCGCTTCCGCAACTGAAGGGCCACACTCTCGCTGAGGACCAGCAGTTCCTTCCTCAACACCTTCCTGTCACCAACGTCTTCGGCAAAGGTCACCTCCCGGCTTAGGGACTTCTCCGCCCGCTCAACTACGACCGCCCTGTCATCCAAACCCCTGGCGTACCGGTAGACGTCGAGCCCCCGGCGTCCCAACCGGGCCTCCAGTTGGGTCGCGTTGAGAGCGGCCAGTTGCCCGACAGTCGAGACGCCCATCTCAGACAAGCTCCTGGCCGTGACCTCGCCTACCCCCCACAGCTTCTCCACCGGCAGCGGAGCCAGGAACTCGGCCTCCCTCCCGTGGGGTACCAACACGAACCCGCGCGGCTTCTCCAACCCCGAGGCGATCTTCGCCACCAGCTTGTTGGACGCCAGGCCGATGGAAGCGGTCAGCCCCAGCTCCACCTCTAGCCGCTCCTGGAGCTCGCGAGCCAGTTCCTGAGGCGAACCCCAACGGGCCTCGCACCCCGTCAGGTCCAGGAAGGCCTCGTCCAGCGAGAGGGGCTCGACCAGGGGAGTATACTCGAAGAGTATGGCCATCATGCGCGCCGAGTATTCCTGGTAGACCTTGTGACGTGGGGGCAAGACGATGGCCTGGGGACAGAGGCGCAACGCCTGAGCGGTGGGCATGGCGGAGCAGACACCGAAGGCACGGGCGGCGTAGGAGGCTGAGGCGACCACACCGCGCTGCCCTGGCGGTGCTCCCACGATCACTGGTTTGCCCTTGAGCGCGGGATCAAGGATCTCTTCGACTGATGCAAAGAAGGCGTCAAAGTCGAGGTGGAGAATGTACCGTCTCGCCATTCCAGACCATCCTGCGCTGCGATTCACCTCTCCGAAGGACGAAGGGCAAGGGAAGTGGCGGCGTCATTGGCTCTGCGCTCACCGGTAGATGTGGAAAGTACCCCCCGGGGGAGTACTTCCTACATGTACTCTCGAACTGGTGCTTGACTGAACTGTAGCCAGCCCGCTCCCGAGGAGCAGCATGGTGCCAGGCCCGGGGACGGACTCCTCTTGGGGCTCAGGCTCAGGGGGCACGGCGACCTGGGATCTCTGGGTTCAAAGGCAACAAACACTCGCCCAACGCAGTGCTCTGGACTTGTGCCCTGCTGGTGACATGCCACCGATCTTCGCTGGCCTAGACTCCTGCCGCCCTGGCTATTCTATCCAAATGGAACCTCGTATCGCCCAGACTGATCTCCCAGGCTTTGGCGCGCTTGAAATAAAGGGGCAAGTCATGCTCTTCTGTGAAGCCAATAGCGCCGTGAATCTGAATGCCCAAGGCAGCGATACGCTTGAACTTCTCATTAGTCAAAGCCTTGGCCATCGCTACCTCTTGGCCTGCCGGAAGACCTTCGGCAAGCCGCCAGGCGGCACTATAGGTGAGGAGAGAGCAGCCGTCGACATCAACTAGCATGTCCGCACCATAATGCTGTATGGCCTGATAGCTGCCAATAGGATGACCAAAGGCCATTCTTTCTTTGGCGTATTCTACGGTCATCTCCAGAACCCGTCTCGCTCCACCGACCATCTGGGCACATTGAGCCACCACAGCTCTCTCCAGCACCTTGGCCAAGACAGGCCAGCCTTCGTGGAGGTTACCCAATACGCTTCCGCCAGGCACCTGTACCTTGTCGAAGATGACCTCACATTGCTTGTCTCCAGCAATGGTCTTGAGCAGGGTGCAGCTCACTCCTGGGCCCTGGGGATCAACCAGGAACAGAGTGATTCCATCTTCAGGGGGCTCTGTTTCCCTGGTCCTGGCAGCACAGATCAGATAGTCACTCATGTGGGCGTCAGGGACGAAGAGCTTTGTCCCTTGAATGAGAAAGCCCCCGTCTACTGGTGTAGCCTTGGTTTGGATCCCTTCCGCGCCGTACGTAGCGCTTGGCTCAGTCAGCGCCAGGGTAAGGAGCAGTTCCCCCTCCGCCAACTTGGGCAAGAGCTCCTCCTTTTGCGCCTCGCTCCCAGCCTCGAGGATCGTCAACCCTCCAAGAACGACCGTGGAGAAAAAGGGGCCGGGCAAGCAAGCGCGCCCCATCTCTTCCAGTAGAACTATCAACTCGAGGAAGCTCGCCCCAGCACCGCCGTACTGTTCCGGAATGGCTATGCCCATCCATCCGACCTCTGCCATCTCTTGCCACAACTGCTGAGAATGACCTTTCTCATCCTCAGCCATTTCTCGAACTAGACTTGTGGGACAAGCGGTGGTCAGGAAGTCTCGGGCTATCTCGCGCAGCATCTCCTGTCCTTCCGTCAGGCTGAAATCCATCGAAGGGTGCCTCCTTACCCCCGGTCAAGAGCCCACCTATTGAGTAGGTAGGCCCAACCCCCTTACCGCGATGACATTCCGATCTATCTCAGAGGTACCGGCCATGATGGGATAGGATACGGTATCGAGATAGTAGAAAGATGGCCAACCGTTCAAGCGGGCAAACTTGGAAGCCGGCAGCAAACCCCCGTACTGCCCCAAGACCTGCATGCCAAACTCAGCCGCCCTCTGGGCCAGTTCGGAGTTGTACATCTTGTCTATGGCCGCCTCGTAGGTAGGTCTGCTCCCCTTTGCCATCATCGAGATGGCGCGATAATGAATCAATCGAGCCATTTCACATTCGGCGAGCAGTTGAGCCAGGCGATGCCTAAGTAGTGGATCCAGAGGTCTGTCTGCCTGCCTGACGTACTCTGACAAACAGTCAAGATAGCCGCGGACCGAAGCGTAGTACAGACAAGCGGCCCGCTCAAAATCAAGCGTCGCCATGGTCACATACCAGCCCTGATTCACGCCCCCCACCAAGTTCTCCTTGGGCACACGGACGTCGTCGAAGAAGACCTCAGCGAACTCATACTCTCCCAGCATGTTCCGGATAGGCTTGATGGTGATCCCAGGGGTTTTCATGTCCACCAAGAGGAAACTCAGCCCTTTATGTCTGGCGAGATTAGGGTCCGTTCTGACCAGGATGAACCCCCAATCGCTCAGTTGTGCTCCGCTAGTCCAGGTCTTCTGGCCATTGATCACATAGCAATCCCCTTTCTCGGTTGCACGAGTCCTCAGCGCAGCCAGGTCTGACCCACAATCCGGTTCACTGAGCAATTCACACCAGTATACTTCGCCTCGAGCAATCCCGGGCAGATGAGCTTTCTTCTGTTCCTCGCTGCCAAAGTGGATCAGCGTCGGGGCCAGAAAGGTAAGACCAGCATGGTTCATCCCCGGGCAATTGTGGTACAGCACTTCCTCATAGACGATGTTCTGTAAGAAGGGCAGATCCTGCCCACGGTATTCCTTGGGCCAACCCAAAGACAACCAGCCTTTGGCTCCAAGCTTCCGACTCATCGTTCGCATCAATCCCCATGCTTCTTCATCGAGGCCATGAATCGAAGGGGCGAACGTAACTCGATAATTCCATCTCAACTCCGCCGGGAACTCCTGTCTTATGAACTCGCGGACCTCTTGCCGAAAGGATTCTTCTTCTTGACTGAACCCGAAATCCATTCCCTCTCCCCTCTGTTCAGGTCTGGCCACGCTGCCTATTCTCTAGATGGGTTACTGGATCGACCGTTCGTCACTGCTTGATCTCCCCACAAGATGACATCTCACCATCTCCAGATGTGAAGACCGCCCCTAGACCACAACCGAGTTGGTCTCACACCGACCGCTAGTGGTTACCTTCTGATGCCCGCCGCTGGGAAGACTCGCAGCCGTGCAGTCCCGCCGTACCGATCAAGATGGCACCGGAGAGTTGGTCGCCGATGGGTGAGCCTATTCGGTACGAGACCCAAGACTCAGCGGGCGCTCCAGCGCCGTCAACGACTGCAACAAGCCGGCCTGGGCCCTCACGCCGTCACGGCTTCACGCATAGCCGCATCTCGAGGAAGGCTTCTAGCTGAGCGGTCATCTGCGCATCATCCCATTGCCGTGCGTCAACAGTGTCGGCCTGGAGCTCCAGCACCGGGATGCCAGCATCCTCGAAGGTTCTTCTGATGAAATACGAGCCCTGGACCGCCTGGGTGCAACTGTTTGAAACCAGATGCACCACGCCACGGATCTGGTGCTTTCTGGCCTCCTCCAGATACCATTCGGTGTTCCATGGTGGCATGTGCAGCATGTCCTCCATACCCACGAAGCGACTAGCCAGAGCCCGAAGTGGTTCGCCTCCGTAGCGAGCATAGGCGTCAGCAGCGAGGGCCAGATAGATCGACCACACAAACACCGCCCCGTACCGTTCCTCGAAGTGCTGATAGAAGCCCAGGTTGAACCAGAGGCCGGTGCCCAGCCACATCAGCCGGATGCGCTCTTTCTCGCAGGCGGCAACACCGCACTGCACCAGGTCCCTTACCTCTTCATAGAACGAGCGTGCAGCATCCAACGCCCACTGCGTGCCCCGGTGCCACTGTGGGATCATCACACTAGGGATCTGATCCGTGACACTGAGCGGTGCGGGCACCGTCTCGGCGATCAGATCGCGTGTCCGCTTGTTGTACTCCTCTTGCTCATTGATCAGTTCCATGACCCGCCGGAATCTGGTGTCGCTGAAGGTTCTCCCAGTGGTCATCTCCAGGAAACGGATGAGTCCCTCGAGCTCTTCCACCATCAGGTCGAGGCGGTGCGGCTCGAAGAGCTCCTCCCAATGCCATGAAGTCTTCTCCCACCACCTCTCGGGGACTTCCAGCGGCACGGTGTTCTCAAGGGGATAGAACGGTATCCCGAACTCGCGTGACCAGAGTTCGAAGATCTTGGCCTGAGCGTCGCACGTAAGGCGCGACACCGCCAGGGTTGGTCTGGGCAGTCCGCCCCAGGGACCGTTCTCAGGATGCGGGTCAAAGGCGGACGCCAGAGAGAGCGAGCAGTAGCGGCAGAGATCCTGTCGATAGCCCCTCTCGTTCAGAAGGCCAAGGTAGTAGGGAGACATCTGCTTGGCCGAGCAGACCGCCGACCACCACTGGTTCACTACATAAGGGATGTCCATCGTGCGCAGGATCTCTTGCGGAACGTCGGCATTGACGATGGCAAAAGGCTCGCCCTTGGACACGCGCTGCCGCGTCTGTGCGAACCACTCTCTCTGGTAGTTGTTCGCTTCAGTGGCCGAGCGCAGCCGCTTGACACTCGCCCGGCCGCTCCATTCAGAATCTCGCTTGCTCGAGGCCGGGTTTCTCTGCTCACTCATGGCTCGCCCCCTCACAACCCACGTCTCGTTCGGACTGCTCGCGCCGGGTGATGGACCCCACAAATGCGTCCACTCGTCTGCGCAACTCATCCGTCTGCTCGAGCTTGTACGATTGACGATCGAGCAGCAGCACGGGGATTCCCTCCGACTCCAGGGCTTCCCGCTGCTCCGGGAAGTCCCACGAGGGCGCATCGTCGGCCTCGTAGATGAAAGCGATCAAGCCCTGGGCGTCGGTGTCGTGCACGTGCTCCAACAGCGCAGTGACCCGCTCCGACACTGTGGACTGGTGCGCACCTGGCTCGCGCAAATGATAGCGATCAACGACACCGTCGATCGGGTCTGCAGTGATCTCGGCCACACCAGCAGAATGCCTGGCGCCCCAGTCGTGATCCTCGCCCACAACGACCGCCCCGCACGACTCCACGAGTTCATAGAATCTCACGTGATCTTGCGTACTGCCAGTCACGAAAAGGCGCGCGCCAGGAAGCGGATCTTTCGTCCCGGCGTCTTCCAAGAACACCGCAACGAGACGGCTGTGTTCCTGCCGTGGTAAGAACATCGACGCACCGATGACCTCCAGCGCTTGGGCACCGATCACGCGTGGAGCCCCGGGCGCGCGCAGCTCGGACAGCCTCCGCAGCAGACGCCGGTTCTCCTCGCACATCGCTATGGCCTGCGCGAGGTCCGTTTCGGTGATCGATCGCCCACACCAGCCCTCGATCACCCTCCTCAGATCGCGCGCTCGGTCTCGATTGTACAGGGCGCTGGTCCGGTAACGCGTATGAAGCAGATCGAAGAAGTACAGATCGGGGATCGGTAGTTCTGGCTCGGTGCGACGCAGTTCCCGCAGGTAGTAGAACACCCGGACCAGCGCATCTGAGGAACTCGACACCACGAGGTGGTCCAGGTATGAGTACGAGCCATCGATGATCCGCAAGAACTGTGATCGCACGCGAGGGTCGAACGCGTGCTCGATATAGGGATCAGCGCGCTCAAGGTCAGCCTCGGGATCACCGCACACCCGGACCGGCAGTAGGCCGGCGGCGATCAGCAGTTCCTCGGGGACGTCGCTTCCCAGGCAGCCCACCACTTGCCCGCCTTGCGCCTTCCACTCCAGCGCGGCGCGATCCCTCTCCTGGTAGGCGCGGGCCAACTCCTCCAAGACGCTCACGGTCCGACCCGTAGCGCCTGGGAAAGACGATCGGCAGTATCCACTTGAATCATGTGAGTCGTTCCTCCGTCTGCGCCATAACTTACACACCGGTAGGCAGAGTCCCTTGCCGCCGGTGCCGGAATGGGGCTCAAGTCATAGCGGGAGGACTACCCCGGACGAGCGCGCTGATCCGTGCCATCTCTCCCAGGAGAGCAGAGTGACCCGACGCGCCTCGATCAGTGCAGAGATGGGGGCGACGATTGGCGCAACGCACATGGACCCCGATTCGCCGAGCTCGCTCTCCAGACCCCCAATGAACTATGCACAGCCCTCGTGGATGACCACTTCGTCTCCCTCAACGGTGTACATAGTCCCCAGTCCCTGGTCCGTCGTGATCTCGTCCAGGTATCCGACTACCTCGTCGAAGCGCGGATCCGAGGAGACCAGGACTTCCGGCTGAGATTGCCTGTTGATGTAGACGGGCAAGAACGAGACACGCCGTATGTGCCTATCGGCAATGCTACACTTGGCGACGATCGTCTTTCTCGAATCCGGGGGCATGAAGTAGGTAGGGTATTCCGGATCAGGCTTCCAATCGGGATTCAGAACCTCTATCTCTCGGTGCTGCGGACTCTCGATCAACTCCTGCGGAGCGCGGAGGTCGAGTGCGAAGTTGCAGAGACTGTAGAAGATGACCTTGCCAGCGTACACCTCAATCCCCTTGAGGATGTGCGCATGGGTACCCACGATCAGATCCGCTCCGGCATCGATGGCCGCCAGAGCGATCTCCCGCTGGTACTCTGCCAACACAGCAGGCACGAAGTGAATACCCCAGTGCATGGACACCACAACCAGGTCAGCTCGGGCCTTGGCGTCCACGATGTCAGCCTCCATCGCCCTCAGGTCATCTCGATGGGCGTACGTGTGTACCCGACAAGGAGTGCCTGGTTGGTCGAGCTCGATCTGCTCATAGAGGGTAAGCGCTCTCATCGGCGCACAACCCGGCCTACCGGCATCCGCCCAATAGCCCGCCGGCAGAATGGAGTTGTAGGCCAAGAATGCTACTCGAGTGCCCCTGCAGTCGACAATCGCTGGCTTTCGAGCTTCCTCGATATCTCTTCCCGCGCCCACTACAGACAACCCTGCGCTCTCCAGAGCGTCGATGGTGTCTAGAAAGGCCTCGCGTCCCCAGTCCATGCAGTGATTGCTGGCGAAAGACACGACGTCAAACCCGGCATCCTTGAGGCCCCCTGCTATGCTAGGATGGCCACGGCAAGGAAGCCTGGCCTGTGGCAACGGAGTCCCTCGCTCAGAGAGAACGGCTTCAAGCTGGCCGAACACCGCGTCACCAGTGTTCAGAATGCTGGCGACGTGCTGTAAGATGGAAGCAGGATCTTCCCTATCGGGAGCTATGTCGCCAACGGCATACAACACGATCTCTTCAGACACCACTAGTACACCAGTCCTCTCGCCGGTGGGTCCTTACCATTATCAAGACAGAAGCCCGCAGACCTCCTCGCGACGACATCGGGCGCCCTGAGCGAAGAAGGGCCGATCCCTGATGCTGCATGGGTCGCTCCGCTAGGACATCAACTCATGCTGGGTGCGGGCGATGATCTCGTCTTGTACACTCCTTGTGAGTTGCACGAAGTAGGCGCTGTAGCCGGCCACCCTGATGATTAGATCACGGTATCTCTCCGGATGCTTCTGGGCATCCACCAATGTCTCCTTGTCGATGACATTGAATTGCACGTGTTTTCCACCGAAGCTGAAGTAGGTCTTGATCAGGTCCGACAGCTTCCTGAGATCCTCTGTGCTCTTCAATGCCGAGGGATGGAACTTCATGTTTAGCAACGTGGCCTGGAAGGGTATCTGGTCTATGGCCATGGCACTTCTCAACAACGCTGTGGGCCCTTGAGCATCTTTGCCCTGTGCAGGCGACATCGTGCCGTCCGCCAGAGTCTCACCGGCGTATCTGCCGTCGGGCGTCGCCCCCGTCAAAGCCCCGCCTGGTGCGTGTGCGGTGATAGAGATACCCGTCGGCTTCGTCGTACCTCCCCAGATAGTGGGAAATGTCACCGCAGTGTCGGCCCAGAACTGGTACAGCTCTGCAGCTATGGCATCCACATAGGGGTCACCGTTGCCGTACTTCGGCGCGGCCAGGCACATCTTCCGGATCTCTGCGTGCCCGTCTCCCTGCCAGTTCGCCCTGAGCGCTGCTGCCAGTTGCTTCTTGGTGACTCTCTTCTCATCGAAGACCAATCTTTTCACGGCTGCCATAGAGTCAGCCACATTTATCATGCCCACGACATTCAGAGCGGAGCCGTTCTCGAAGGGCATGGTCCGGTCCAGCGCGTCTCGCCCCACCTTGATCGCATCGACCATGAGGGCAGAATGTACGGCATCGGGAAAGAGTTCCCTTTGCGCCTGTGAGAGGATGCTGTGCTCCTCCGCGGTTAAACCCATGAAATACGCAAGTTGTTCCTTGAGCGCCTTCATGAACTCCTCGAAGGTCTGGAAGGACTCGAATTCTCCCGTCCTGGGCCCGAGTTGCCTCCCCGTCCGCGGCTCCACCCCGTTGTTCATGGTGATCTCCAAGACGAGCGGGGCAATGAACATCCCGAAGGCGTTAATGCGTGACCTGCCCGGGATGTTGACATCGAGACACCCAGCGAGAGTGTAGTCCCGTGCTTCTGGAAGCGGGACACCCTGGCCGACCAGGTACTCAACGTAGGACTTGTCCCCGACGAAGGCCGGCATGCCGATACCGGTCTTGACTACTTCCAGAGCCTTGAGCATCAGGGCTTCGGGCGTCCCCTCGTGGACCCTCACGGTTATAGTGTGATGAGGAGTCTGGCAGTCCCGTGCAGCTTCGAGAATGAGGTAGGATAGTTCATTCGTGGCATCTTCGCCGTCAGCTGTCAAGCCTCCGATGACCCAGTTGTGCCACCTTGCCATCCCCGCCCACTTCTGCCTCTGGAGCTTTCCACCTCCCACGAAGTTCAACTGCATCACCTTGATGCGGAGACATTCCAGCAGTTCCAGCACCTCTTCGTCGGTGATCTTGCTGCCTTCCTTGTCCCGCTTGTAGAAGGAATACATGAACTGGTCGAATCTGCCGCCCGGAGTCGTCCCGCTGGCGATCATCACCCAGATGAACCAGAAAGACTGCACAGCCTCATAGAAGGTCCGCGCTGGGTTGCCGGGCACCCATCGACAGGTCTCTGCTATCCGTTCCAGCTCCTTCTTTCGCACAGGATCTACTTCAGTCGCCGCCATCCTCGCCGCCAGGTCAGCGAAACGCCGGGCGATGCGAAGGATGGCCTCGTACGCTATGATCACCGATTTCAGGAAATCCGCCTTCTTCACGGCATCGGCATTCGTGAACCTCAAGCTCCTGAGTTCTTCTTCCGCTTCCTCTACTGTAGCCTTGAGCCCTTCGTTCAGCACCTTTGCGTAGTCCACTACAATCAGACTCAAGCCCAGGCCGAGACCCCACCCCACACCGGCAGCCCCGGTCCCGCGTCCCTCCACCTTGTCTCTCCACGGCGGACAAAGGATTCCCGATTGAATGAAAGGCCACAGCCTTTCGTCGTCGTAGAACTGCCCCTGTCTCTCGTCCAAAGTCCTGCCCTGGCCCTTCCAGTAGTCGTCCGTCGACCTCAGCAGGGCTTCGTCCTCCCGGGAGATGTCGAGTCCCGCTTCTCTCAGTTCCTCCATGTCGTCTTCGGGCCAGGTGGGGCCCAGGGACCCAGCCTCCAGCCCCATCGGTTTGCTGGCGATGTTGCCAACGATGAGCTCACCATCTTCGATGAATATGGTCTTGTGATCCAGGTAGTGGGCGGTCGCTTTCGCTCTCCTCACGATCTGCGGCAAGCCCTCTGTCTGCCTGTACGACTCCATGATCAGACGCGCCTTCTCCACACAGATCGGGTACGCGTCTGGCTGAAGTCTATCCCTTAGCCGCTGAACACGCTCGTTCATTCCTGTTCCTCACTCTGGCCATAGTCCCGGGGGGAGAACGGGGCGCTCAACTCACCCGCCCAGATGGACCGTCAAGCCGAACGATTCGAGAACCTGCCTTATCTCCTCCATGTATTCTTCGCTAGGTGGCTGGGCGGCAATGGACTTGCCTGGCTGCTCCATTCTCTCGTGTTTGGCCTCGCCGAGTCTGTGATAGGGAAGCAGGTGAACCCTGATCGAATCCCCGAGCTCGGTGGCTATGAATCGTGCAGTTGCCCCTAGATTCTCCAATCCATCATTGTAGCCCGGTATCACTGGCACCCGTGCCAGCAGCGGAATGCCCAGTTCGTGATGGATCCGCTTTGCGTTCTGCAAGATCAACTCATTCGATACTCCGGTATACCTCCGGTGTTGCTCAGGGTCCATGTGTTTGAAGTCATACAGCACCAGGTCCACGTGCTCCAGCACCCGCCGCATGGTCTCCCAAGGCGCGTATCCACAGGTGTCCAGCGTGGTGTGTATGGAGGCATCTCTGCAGAGCCTGAACACCGCCGTGGCGAATTCCGGTTGAGCCAGCGGTTCACCACCACTCAACGTTGCACCACCCCCCGATCTCTGGTAGAAGATGTCGTCCGCGGCGACCTCGTCGAAGACCTCTCCAGCGGTGATCTGCCGCCCCATGAGGTTTCTGGCCTCGTTCGGGCATACCTCCGCACACTTGCCAGCACCTGTGCACAGGTCGCGGTTGGTGCGCGACCGCCCCTCCACCAGGTCGATGGCGCCTTCCGGACAAGCGCGCACACAGGCTCCGCATCCCTTGCAGTTCTCTTTCACGAAGAAGACCTGCGCTCGCGCAGCCTGCGACTCAGGATTCTGGCACCACAGACAACGCAGAGGGCACCCCTTCAGGAACACTGTGGTCCGGATTCCTGGACCGTCGTGGATGGAATAGCGCTGTAAGTTGAAGATCACTCCTTCTGTGTGCCGTGCATCGGTCATGCCTATCGGCGCTCCCGTTCACATTCTCTACGATCAAGTCCAGATCTAGCTAGTGAATCCTACGTTCCTGGCCTTTCCAGTACTCTTCCCTTATCTCTGCCTTCTTGATCTTGCCGCTGCCTGTCTTGGGCAAGACATCCCTGAACTCCACCGACCTTGGCTTCTTGTAACTGGCCAGATGCTCCTTGCAGAAGTCGATGAGCTCTTCTTCGGAGGCTTCTGCTCCGTCTTTGAGGACTACGACCGCCTGAACTGATTCGCCCCACTTCCTGTCCGGCACCCCCACGACTGCGGCCTCGAGCACTGCGGGATGCATATACAACACGTCCTCCACCTCTCGAGAATAGACGTTCTCTCCCCCGCTGATGATCATGTCCTTCTTTCTGTCTACCAAGTAGACGTAGCCATCCTCATCCAACCTACCCACGTCTCCCGTGTGCAGCCAGCCATCCTCCTCCATTGTGTCCGCCGTATCATGGGGCATTCCCCAGTACCCCGTCATCATTCTGTCACTGCGTGCGAGTATCTCTCCTACACCTCCGGCAGGAACATCACGGCCCTGCTCGTCCACGATTCTCATCTCGCCCTGCCCAAAAGGCTGGCCTGCCGACTCCAATCTCTTGAGTTCCTTCGCTGAGCCGTCCAGTTTGTGGTCCTCTTTCTTGAGCACTGCTATGTTCAGGGTCTCTGTCTGCCCGAACAACTGGCTGAAGACCTGGCCAAAACGTTCCATGCCTCGTTTCAACGCCTCTGGAGGCATCGGCGCGCCTACGTACATGATGGTGCGCAAGCTGCTGAGGTCGTAGTCATCCAGGTTGGGATGCTCCAACAGGCGAATGATCATGGCCGGCACCAGCCCGACATAGGTAACCTTCTGCCTGGCTATCGCATCAAGGACTCGAGTCTCGTCAAACCCCTTGTGGATCACGCTGGTAGCCCCGTAGGCAAAAGCAGGGAACAGGTGGGCCGCTGAGCCGCCGACGTGAAAGAAAGGCATCACACACAGGACGACGTCGTCAGGGACAAAACTGTCTCGGTGAACCCCGATCTCCGCCAGCAGACTCTTGTGAATGTGAGTGGCACCCTTGGGATGTCCCGTCGTGCCACTCGTATAGTACAGAGCAGCCGGGTCATTCGCAGTCACCTCGTCCGATGGCTCGTTGGAGGGATGGCCGGCGATCAACTGCTCGTAGCTGGTCATGCCCTCCACCTCTGCATCGAGGCAAATCAGATTCCGGACCATGTCCAACTCACCTCGGATGGCCTGGACGACATCCACGAACTCGCTTCCCAGGATCAGAGTGTTGATCCCGGCGTTGTCGATCAGGTACGCGAGCTCCCTGCCCACAGACCTATGATTCAGCGGCACGCACACTCTACCGGCCTTGGCCAGACCGAAGACCTCGAAATACTGTGGGCAGTTGTAGGCCAGTATCCCCACCCGGTCTCCCTTCTGCACGCCCAGTTCTGCCAGGGCATTCACCAGGCTGTTGATCCTCCGATTCACCTCCTCGAAGGTGAAGCTTCTGTCATCACCGACAAGGGCAGTCTTGTCCGCGTATCGCTGAGCATTGATGTTGATCATCTCCTTGAGAGTTTCCACTTCTTCCCCTCCAGCGGAGCAGAGCTCCTCCCAGATCCGTTCTGGACTCCTCACAACCGTATTGTGGTTGACGGTGAGCCAGGCTTGCTCGCCACGCCCTTCGTCCCCGCCTGGGCTCGAGCCAAGATCTATAGGTGCTGCGTGATCTCGCGCACGTCTTCCACTTGCTCCAGGTTGGCGGTCAACTCCACGACTTCTTCCAGTTTCCTATCCGAGATCCTTCTGGCTGAATGCTTGGCACAATCCATGAACTTCGACACCAGCGTCTCTTCGCTGATCGGATTCTGAGGGTGGCCAAGAGGCAGATCCACCCTTCTTGACAGAGTGGCCTCCCCTGTGTCTATCTGTACGAAGCCTCGCACCGCTTCCTTCAGAGTCAGCCCGCTATCGACCTCATACGTGACTTTTCCAGCCATCTGGAGCACGTCTTGGTCTGCCAGCGCTCGCGGAGTGAAATGATCTAGACGCACTCCGCCACGGAGCAAAGCCGTAGCCAACACGAAAGGAATGCTGAACTTGGCGTCTATGGCCGTTGCGGGCTTCTTCTTACTCCTCTGGGGCTCACAGAGCATCTTGTTCACGGGACTGACGACGACCTTGATGCCCGCCACCTCACTCGGTTCCAGGCTGGTCTCGGATAGTATGTGGAGAGCCGCCTCTATGTAGGCATGAGTGCCCCTACAACTCGGCCAAGGCTTGACGCTGACATTGGCGCCCTCGAAGGTCCGTCCCAGTTCGTTGGTCAGCGGCATCGGATCATAGTTGCCTCTCGAATACAAGCTGAAGAGCCCCCCCTCGCCCTCGATGGGACGCTCGAAACCCGTCACTCCCCGCTGGGCCAGTAGCGCGGACAGGACTCCCGCCTTGGCGGAGAAAGCATCCCGCACAGATCTGACCACTGACCGAGGGCTGACTGTGAGTTCTGCACTGCACGTGGTCTGACAAAGGGTCAGTGAGAAAGCGTCTACCACCTGCTCTGCGGTTGGATCCAACAACTTGCAGGCCGCCGCTGTCGCGCCGAAAGCTCCGAGGATCGGTGGTATGTACCAACCGCTTTCCAGTGGGTTCTCCTTCAAAGCAAGTCCCAATCTACAGGTCAGATCGCAGCCCAAGACCATGGCCGTCAGAAACCGCTTTCCACTCACATCGCCGACTGACTCAGCGACCGCGAGAGCAGCGGGTATAGTGGCGGCGTTAGGGTGTACAGGTGCGCTGTCGTGAACATCCTCGAAATCCAGAGCATGGGCCATGGAACCGTTGGCGAAGGCCGCCATGAGGGCCGGCGCCCTGGCCCCAAAGCCCAGAATCGTACTCTCCTGGACACCTTCCATCGCCAGCGCCAGGTCTACGAAGGCCTGACACCCCTCGCCAAGGGTGCTCGCGGCCAGGGTTACCCCCAGCGCATCCAAGAAGCTCTTCTTGGCGGCGTCTATGGCCGGGACTGGTATGTCGTCGTAGTGAATATCAGCGATGTTGCGCGCCAGCAGTAGAGATTCACTCACAGTACCGCTCCTCAACCGTCGAGGGGATACCAGCACTTGACATCGTGACCATCCTCCAACGCCACCAGAGGAGGTTCATCTTGCGCGCATTCTCCCCGTGCCTGCGCACAACGAGGCGAAAACCTGCATCCCTCCGGGACGCGATCGAGGCGAGGCGGCTGACCGGGGATAGAGATCAGTCTATCTATCTTGGTCTCAAGTCTGGGCACCGCCCTCAAGAGAGAAGCCGTATAGTGATGGGCGGGCCTGTAGAAGATGTCCCTCACCGGCGCAGTCTCAACAATCTGCCCCGCATACATCACCGATACGCGGTCGCACATGTTGGCTACGATACCGAAATCATGGGTGATGAAGATGAGCGACATGCCCAATTCACGCTGGAGGTCCCTGAGAAGCTCCAGGTATTGCGCCTGGATTGTCACATCGAGGGAAGTCGTAGGCTCATCGGCGATGAGCAAGCGGGGTCGGCAGGATATGGATATGGCCCCAACAACCCTCTGCTTCATGCCACCGCTCATTTGGTGTGGATAGGCGGTGATCCGCGTCTCTGGCGATGAGATGTTTACCTGCCTCAGCATCTCAACCACCCTCTCCACAAGAGCAGGCCCTTTGAGCTTCAGATGAGTGGACAGCGATTCCGCTATCTGATCCCCCACCGTGAGCACGGGGTTCAGCGAGGTCATGGGATCCTGAAGGATCATGGAGATCTTCTCCCCACGGACCTTCCGCATCTCTCTATCACTCTTGTGCAGGAGGTCCTCGCCCTCAAGAAGTACCTTCCCACTGACAATGCGACCAGGCCTGGGCACGAGCCGCAGAATCGACAGGCACGACATGGTCTTGCCGCATCCTGACTCCCCGACCAGGCCGAGGGTCTCGTTGTCGTCGACATGAAAGCTCACGCCGTCGACGGCCTTGACCACCGAGCCCTTCCTCGGAAAGTAGGTCTTGAGATCCTGGACCTCGAGTAGCCTATCTCCCATCTCAGTCTTTCACCCTTCTCGAGCCAACGCCTGCCGGGATCCTCCTGGCACAGTGTTCTCCCTCGGTTCCATCACAGGCCGAGACCTCTACTCGCAGCGCTCTCTCGGGGCGACTGATTGTCAAGCCACCGCTCGTCTCATACATTTGGGCGTGACCTCCCCGAGCGAAGCAGCCGCCGTCGAGTCCAAAGCAATCGTGCCCACAGGTGTTACCACCGTCATCGATAGCTCAGGCAAGCGATAGAGTGTCCCGGACTTACCTCCACAAGGGTAGGCTCAGTCCGGGAGCAACCTTCCTGGGCACTGGGGCACCGGGGGTGGAAACGGCATCCGCTGGGCGGATCGATGGGGCTGGGCACCTCACCCGATACCACACTCTTGGCATGCTCTGCGTCGGGTCTATCCGGCAGGCTGGCCGCGAAAAGCGCTTGGGTGTAGGGGTGTAGCGGCCGCGTACACAGCTCATCGCCTGGCGCACTCTCCACTATCTTTCCCAGATACATCACACTGATTCGGTGACTCATGTATCTGACCGTCGCCAGGTCGTGGGCGATGAATAGGAAACTAAGACCCATCTCGTTCTGTAAGTCTCTGAGAAGATTCAGTAGTTGAGCGCGAATAGAGACATCCTGAGAAGACACCGGCTCGTCCAGGATGATCAACTTGGGATCACAGGCCACGGCGCGGGCGATGGCTATTCTCTGCCTCTGCCCTCCACTGAACTCGGCCGGGTATTCCTTCGTGGCGCTGGCATCGAGCCCCACCGCCTCCAACGCGGCCAGGACTCTCTCCCTGATCTCTTTCCTATCGCAAGTCTTGTTCGCCACGAGCGGCTCACTCACGATCCCGGCCACCTGCATCCTGGGATTGAGAGAGGAAAAGGGGTTCTGGAAGACCACCTGCACCGATCTACGGTAGCGCGCGAGATCATCCCCGCTGAACTCGGTCACGTCCTGCCCTTCGAAGAGGATGCGGCCCTCGGTCAGTCTCTCCAGCAGCAGAATCAGCCTGGCCATCGTCGTCTTCCCACAACCGGACTCGCCCACCAGTCCCAAGGTCTCGCCCGGGTTGATGGAAAGATCGACACCGTCCACTGCTTTCACCCAGGCCACGGTCTTGGCAAGCAATATCCCCTTCGTGACCGGAAAGTGTTTCTTTACTGCCTTCGTTTCCAATACTGGCGGCGTAACTGCGACCTTGCTTCTATCCACTTCCTGCAGACTCCCTCAAGTCATCCAAAAGGAGTTCACTTCCTCAGAAGCCCATGGGCATCACGCCTGAAGAGATGGATTGATCAGCTCCGTGAGGGTATCCCCCAGCAGGTTGAACGAAAGAACGGTGGCCACGATGGCTACTCCCGGGACCATAGATAACCACCATGCTGTTACAACGTAGGACCTGCCTTCGGCGATCATGGAGCCCCAGTCAGGTGTGGGTGGAGGCACGCCTACCCCCAGGAAACTCAAGGAAGACTCCATGATGATCACTATGCCGACCTGCAAAGTGGCCAGAACGATCAAGGAACTGGCCACGTTCGGCATTATGTGGCGCACCAGGATGCGGGTCTTGGACACGCCGGCGACCTGGGCCAGGGCCACATAGTCCATTTCTCTGACTCTTAACGTTTCGCCCCTGGCCATGCGCGCGTACTCTGCCCACAGTACCAGGCTAATCACAAAGATGATGTTAAAGAAGCTGGGCCCAACCACCACAGCAAGCACCATGGCCAGCAGAATCGCGGGGAACGAGAAGGCCAGGTCCACCGCCCGCATGATTATTGTGTTGATCCAACCACCAAGGTAACCGGCTATGGCGCCCAGCAAGGATCCCGCGATGCCTGAGACCAGGATGGCCAGCACAGCCACCGCCAATGAGGTCCTTGCTCCAAAGATGAGTCGGCTCAGGGTATCCCTACCGAGCAGGTCAGTCCCCAGCAGGTGGGCGGTGCTGCCTCCTTCCTGCCAAGCAGGCGGTGTGAGACGATCGCTCAGTGTACCCTTGGCTGGGTCATAGGGGGCTATGAAGGGCGCAAACACGGTCACAACCACCAACAGCCCAATGATCACCAGACCTATGATGCTCGTCACTATGGAGGATAGACCAAGCCTCATCTTGCCACCCCTACTGACATAGAGTCAACCGGCCTGTCGAGGCGTGCACTCTGGGGTCGTACATGCTGAGTTGCAGGCCCAGCCCCGAAATGTTATGAGTATCTGATGCGCGGGTCAATGTATGCGTACAGGACATCAACCACCAGATTGATCACCAAGAACGCGGTGGCCATGAACAGGACCACCGCCTGCAACACAGGGAAGTCGCGTAACATGACCGCATCGTACGCTAGCCGCCCCACCCCGGGCCAGGCGAAGACCGTCTCTACGACCACCGTTCCGGTCACCATACGTCCAAACACGGTACCCAGGTAGGTGATGACAGGGATCAGGCTGTTCCTCAGCGCATGCTTCCAGACAACTGTCGTTTCCGATAGTCCCTTTATCCGCGCCAGTTTCACATACTCGCTATCGAGAGCCTCCAACATTCCAGAGCGCGTCAGGCGCAAGAAGGCAGCGACCATGAAGGCTCCCAAGGAGAACACGGGAAGGACGAACTGCTTCGGGGTTCCGTATCCCGAGGTAGGCAAGACACCGAACTGGACGCTGAAGACATACATGGCCACGATGCCCAGCCAGAAGACCGGCGTTGCTTGCCCCATTAGTGCAAGAACTCGGGCGAGCGTGTCCACAATCGATCCCCGTCTCAAAGCCGCCAGGACCCCGAGCGGGAGTCCAATGAGGAAGCTCATCGAGGCGGATATGGAGGCCAACTGCAGGGTGGCTGGAAGCCTTTCTAGGACCAGTTCCAGTGCGGGAGCATGGTCGCCTCTGATAGATCTCCCCAGGTCCCCTCTGACTGCGTTCCACACGAATATGGCATACTGCTCAGGAAGGGGCTTGTCCAGACCTAGCTGCCGAGTCAGCCTCTCCTGGTCTTCGAAGGTGCTGAACTCACTGAGCAGCAAGGCCACCGGGTCTCCGGTCAGCCTCCCCAAGATAAAGACGATGATGCTAACCAAGAACAGTGTGACCAGGCCCTGAAGCAGGCGCCTGACGATGAATCGTTGCATAGCCCCTCTGAATCGACTCGTTGGGATCGGGTTGTTGCGCTCTCCCCTACACCGGTACGATGCTCGCCGTACGCTGCGCAGCCGTCCCTAGGCACGCGAACTCGCCAGGCCTCCACCTCAACTATACCAGCCTGGTTGACAATCAACCACGCTAGCGGCTACACGGTATCGGACGAGGTAGGGCCTCCGAGGTCACCACGACCTTCACCAGCCAGCGCACTCACATCAGACTAGTGCTCATCCCGATGCACTGGCCCTCGGAGGCCCTACCCGCGCATCCACCATTGGCCCACTAGCAAGCCGCTATGGGCGAGTGATCAAATCGATGTTCTGTGGTCTCGTGCGTATGGTTGGCCAGTTCCCGACCTGCTCGCTAGCACCGTACGGCTCATTGGCGAATACCAGGAACACGCCCGTGGCCTGATCGCGACAATACTCGGCCATACCCATGGCGAGTTCCTCCCTGGCGTCGGCATCAAACTCCGCGCCCAGATCCTCCAACATTTGCATGGTCTCCGGCGTCGCGTACGTGGTAAACGGGTTAAGCCCGAAATCGGTGTTCAGCCCCGTCAGCGGATCGCCGAAGGCCAAGCCTCTGTGGGTCCAGACGAAGTCCAGCGCCTCGCCGCCGGTCCACTCCCCTCGAACGGTGCCCCAGTCGGTCTGGTTGATGGTGACGTCAAGGCCTATCGCCTCCCAGTACAGGGCGACAGCCTCGCCGATCAAGGGCAGCTCCGCTCCAGGATTGGTGGTGAAGGTCTTGAGAGTGATGGGGAAGCCCTCCGCGTAGCCAGCGTCTTCCAGCAACTGTGTCGCCATATCCGGATCGTAGGGATATGGCTCCACCTCGAAGAATGGAGGAACCGGCATGGAGGACCCTCCCGGTTCGGCCTGACCGTGGAAGATCTCCTCGGCGATGGCCTCCTTGTCGACGGCGTAGTTCATCGCCTGGCGGACCCTCACGTCGTTCCAGGGAACCTCAGCATTGTAGCGGGTAGGATCTACCTCCGGATCCATTATGCCGCCAAAGCGAATGAGGGGAGACCAGTTTCTGGGTACAGACTCGACGTGCAAGCCCCCCGCCGCCTCTATGGTCTCGATGGAGTCGTAGGAGATGGGCGCCAGATCGACCTCGCCCGCGAGCAGCATGGCCACTCGCGTGGCCTCTTCCGGCACGTTCAGGAAGGTGATGGTCTCGAACTCCGGACTCACCCTCCAGTGGTTCTCCACACCCTCCACCGCTTTGAGCACGATGGGCTGTGCCTGCTGATGCTCCTCTGCCAGGGTGTAGGCCCCGGTCCCGATGGGATGAAGGTTGGCCTCTTCCTCACCCACGCTCTCCACGTACTCCTTGCATACGATCACCGTCTGGTTAGCATCGGTCAGGTAGCCACGGACGAGCTCGGGGAAAGGCGCCAGCATGTGGACGACCGCGGTGTAGGTGTCCACTGCCTCTACGCTCTCTATGATCCTGCGCATGGAACCTGCCGGACCAGCGATTGATTCTTCAGACATGATCTTCTCTATGGAGTAGGCGACGTCTTCAGCCGTGACCTCCCCCCAGTCCTCGTGGAAGGGCACGCCCTCGCGAATCTCGAAGGTCCAGCTCATTCCATCGTCGGACATCTCCCAGCTCGTGGCCAGGCCAGGCTGGGGCTCCTCCGTCTCCGGATCCACATAGACCAGATACTCGTAGATCAACTCGAGGTACGGTGTGCGCCCCCCTCCTCCGTTCCAGGGTAGGAAGGTCTCCGCCTCCAGAGTGGACAACGCCACCGTCAGACTACCTTCCGGCCCTGCCGGAGCCTCAGTGGGTACCGCCGTGGGCTCCTCCGCAGGTGCCGTGGTAGGCTCCTCAGCGGGCGGTGGCGCCGTGGGGGCTGCGGTAGGCGCTGGGGTTCCGCAAGCGCTCAACAGCAGCACGACAACAAGCATCACCGCCATCAGGGTGGTCGGTATCGATCTCAGGCTCTTCATCTTTTCCTCCTGGTGCTTCCTAGTCTCAGGATTGAGGAAATCCGTGGCATCATCCTTTCCGTATTCGTCGACAGTCGGACGATGGCCATGTAGGCTCCGCGGCTTTCTCCAAGTCAACCACAGGGGGCTGGCCAAGCCCCAGCTTCTATGGCGAGATCAGAACCACCTCGGCCTTTCCTCCTTTCCAGATTCTCTCTGTCCCAAGCCGTCCACAGACTGTGGTCGCGGCCGGCATAGATCTGACATCAGGTCAGTGAGCCACGTTCCACTTCCAGATCGAAGAACGCGGGTTCGAGAGAACGACCTTGCCGGCCGCCTCTGGTCCTCGGCTTGTCTCATGGTCGCTGTATTAGCTCGATGTTGAACGGCCTCATGCGGATGGTTGGCCAAGTGCCCACTTGGTCGCTGGCCCCGTACGGTTCGTTGGCGTTCAGCAGGAAGACACCTGCAGCGTCGTCGTGGAGCAACTGCCCGAACTCGCGGGCCAGTTCCTCTCTCCTCGCGCTATCCAGCTCAGTCATCATTGCCTGCAGCAATGCAGAGCTCTCCTCCGTGGCATACGACGTGAAGGCCCCGTCAGGAGGGAAGAAGATCGTCGCTGGCGTCAGTGGCTCGGCGAACGGTTGGCCCCTTTGAGTGAAGAGATAGTCATTGGCCTGACCACCCAGCAGCTCATCTCTCACAGAACCCCAGTCGGTGGGCACTATGGTGACGTCGATGCCGATCTCTTCCCAGTAGAGCGCGACGGCCTCGCCGATGATGGGGAGTTCAGCCCCGGGATTGGCCGTGAGAGTCTTCAGAGTGAGCGGGAACCCATCTTCATAACCAGCTTCCTTCAGCAGATCCTTTGCTTTGTCCGGATCGTACGGATAGGGCTCTATGTCAACCCACCCGGGAACCGGGTTGGGGGCCCCTGCTGGTGACGCTTCGCCGTGGAAAATGCTCTCTGCGATAGCCTCCCTATCCACCGCATAGTTGAGGGCCTGGCGGACCCTGACATCCGCCCATGGCTGTTCGGGGACGTAGCGCTCGGGCTGGGTCTCCACGATGCCGCCAAACCAGATCAGCGGCACCCAGCTTCCTGGAATGGACACCACATTGAGCCCCGCTCCCGTGATCGCTTCCACAGAGTCGTAGGAGATAGGGGCCAGATCCGCCTCACCCGCCAGAAGCATCGCCACCCTGGTTGCCTCCTCCGGCACGAGCAGGAAGGTCACAGTCTCGAATTCGGGTGTCACGCGCCAATGGTTCTCGACACCCTCGATCGTCTTGAGCACAATGGGGCCCGCCTGCTGATGCTCTTCAGCCAGAGTATACGGCCCGGTTCCAATGGGGTGAGCGTTGGCCTCGTCGTCACCCACGCTCTCCACGTACTCCCTGCAAACGACCATGCCTCCAGCGTTGTAGTCTGTCATGTGGCTTCGAATGAGCTCCGCATTGGGCTGCTGGAGGTGGAGGACTACGGTGTAGGGGTCTGGGACCTCGATGGTGTCGATGAGTGCTCGCAGTTGGCCCGCCGGGCTCCCGATGGAGTTCTCATCGATCATCCGCTCCCAGCTATACTTCACATCCTCGCCAGTCACTTCGCCCCAGTCTTCGTGGAACTGCACGCCCTCACGTAGTTCGAAGGTGTAAGTCATTCCATCGGGCGACATCTCCCAACTCGTCGCCAAGCCGGGTTGAGGCTCCGCCGTCTCCGGATCCGCGTAGAACAACCACTCGTAGACCAGACCCAGATAGGTCTGGCGGGCCACACCCCCATTCCAGGGCAGGAATGTGTCCTCCGCAAACGTGGACAGGGCCACAGTAAGACTGCCGCTGGGGCCTTCCGGCTCCGGGGTCGGTGCCGCTGTCGGAGCTGTGGTGGGGGCCGCAGCGGGCGCAGTGGCAGCCTCTTCCGTAGGGGCTGCGGTGGGAGTTGGCGGCGCACAAGCACTCAGTAGCAGTACTCCGACCAGCATCACCGCCGCCAAGGTGGACCACCGGGGTTTCATGCCGTTCATCTTCTCCTCCCTACTCGTTCGCTGATTCGACGTCGCGCATCGCGGTCTCATCATCTTCTCCTCCCTTCTTCCGACTGCCCTTACTTCACCAGCTACGGTCAGTTCATACTCTCCTCCCATGTCTTCTGTGGTCGTAGTGCAGAGTGACTGCACTCACAATGAACCCATAGGCGGCACCGCCTGCAGCTGCCGCTGAACTATCAGCAAGTACCTGCGGCTACGCAGGGACAAAGGGCAACTTGGCAGCCCATGCCTCACGGCCCGCTCCGCCAGGCAAATCACGCACTGGCGTGTTCCGTCCGCTCTATGATCTCGTCCTGGACCGCCCTGGTTAGCTGCACGAAGTAGGCGCTGTAGCCAGCCACCCTTACCACCAAATCTCGATAGTCCTCCGGATGCCTTTGCGCGTCCACGAGCGTGTCCTTGGAGATGACGTTGAACTGTACGTGCTTGCCGCCAAGGCCAAAGTAGGTCTTGATCAAACTTGACAGCTTCCTCAAGTCCTCTGTGCCGCTCAGCGCCGACGGGTGGAACTTCATGTTCATCAAAGTAGACTGGTAGGGCACCTGATCGATCTTGGCCGCGCTCTTGATCAGCGCTGTAGGCCCATGAGTGTCCCTGCCCCGCATAGCCGACATGGTTCCATCGGCCAGACACTCACCGGCATACCGGCCATCGGGTGTTGCCCCAGTGAGCGCGCCCCCTGGCGCCTGCGAGGTGATGGAGATGGCAGCCGGCATGTGCTTGCCCCCCAGACGAGTGTCCAACGTGACCGCAGTGTCGGCCCAGAACTGGTACAGCTCTCTGGCGATGGAATCCACGTAGGCGTCGTCGTTCCCGTACTTGGGCGCCGCCAGGAACTCCTTGCGCAGCTCCTGGTAACCATTGCCTTGCCAGTTCGCCGCGAGTGCCGCCTTGAGCTGCGACATGCTGACTCTCTTCTCATCGAAGACTAGCTTTTTCACCGCCGCCAGCGAGTCCGCGACGTTGATCATGCCAATCAAGTTCAGCACGGCTCCGTTCTCAAAAGGCATCGTGCGATCCAGCATGTCCTTTCCGTCGGTGATAGCATCGTCCATGAGGGAGGAGCGCACCGGGTCTGGGAAGAGGTCTCTGGCGACGGCTAACTCCACATTGTTCTTGTCAGCCGCCAATCCCATGAAGTAGGCCAGTTGCCTCTTGAACGCGCTCACGAACTCCTCAAAAGAAGTGAAGCTCTCCGGGTCTCCCGTCTCCAGGCCCACCTTGAGGTCGGTATTGGGGTCCATTCCGTTGTGCATGAAGATGTCGAAAACCAGCGGAACGATGAACATCCCGTACGGTCCAATCCTAGACTTGCCCACTATGTTCACGTCCAGACATCCGGTCATGATGTAGTCTCGCGCTGTTCTGAGGGGCACGCCGTGGCTCAGCAGGAACTCAATGTAGGACTTGTCCCCCACGAAGGCCGGCATTCCTATCCCCGTTTTCACCACTTCTAGAGCTTTGAGCATCAGGGCCTCAGGCGTCCCCTCATGAACCCTCAGCGTAATTGTGTGGTGAGGAGTGGGGCACTCCATGGCCGCCTGCAGAATCAGGTAGGTCAGTTCGTTGGTGGCATCTTCTCCCTCGGGAGTCACACCGCCGATGGTCCAGTTGTGCCACTTGGCCAACCCTGCGTTCTTCTGGCGGAGGAGCCGACCGGAAGTCCTGTTCAACTGCATATCCTTGATGCGGAGACACTGCAGCAACTCCAGTACTTGGTCGTCTGTGACTATTCCCTCTTCCTTGTCCCTCTTGTAGAAGGGGTAGATGTACTGGTCGAACCGACCGGCAGCGGCGGTGGTCTGCGGGTTGGTGACCAGGAATAAGAACCAGAAAGACTGCATGGCTTCGTAGAAGCTCCTGGCTGGTCTGGCAGGTACCCAGCGGCACGTTGCAGCGATGCGTTCCAGCTCTGCCTTGCGGTTCGGATCCCCTTCTGTGGTCGCCATTTCCGCAGCCAGATCCGCGAACCTGTTGGCGAAACGAATGACGGCCTCGTGTGCTAGAATCACCGACCTGAGAAAGTAGGCTTTGCCTGCCGAATCTGCCTCGGCAAACCTCGTGCGGTCCAGCTCAGCTTGAGCTTCTTCGATGATGCTGTCGAGACCGGAGCTCAGTACCTTGGCAAAGTCGTACCCACAGAGAACGAACCCGGGGCCGAGACCCATGCCCCCCTGCGCGTATCCTCCCCCGCTCCCCTCCTCCCTGTTCCTCCAGGGAGGAAGCACTACGCCGGACTGCATGAAGGGCCACAGCCTCTCGTCGTCGTACAAGTCGCCCGACCTGGCGACGAGGTTGTTATGCCTCCAGTAGTCGTTGAGCTCCCTCAGTTCTGCTTCGTCTTCCTCTGAAGCGACGAACCCCTCTTCCCTCAGAGCGTCTATCTCGTCCTGGGGCCATATGGCGACGTCGCAATCCAACTCCACCCCCATGGGTTTGCTGGCGGCATTCCCAACGATGAGCTCGTCATCCTCGATGAAGATGGTGATGTTGTCCAGGACATTAGCGAGGGCCTTGGCTCTTCGCAGGATCTGTGGCTCGCCTTGAGTCTGTTTCAACGACTCCGTCATCAGCCTGATCTTCTCAGTGCTGAGGGGATACTGGTCCACGAAGAGGCGCTCTCTCAGTCTCTCTATTCTCTCGTTCGCCATTTCCGCCTTCCCGCAGTCATTCTACATGTCGCTCACGGAAGCGGTGAGCGAGCCCCTATCCTCCAACCGGCGCATCCTCTCTTCATGCCTGATCAATAGATGCCATGTTCTTTAGTGGCATCTACCCATACCTTGACCAACTCCGGGTCTGCCTCGGACATGGATGAACTCGCTCCCATGACAAAGCCGCCGCCTTTGCCTACGACGTCGATGAGTTCCTTGGTCAGAGCGCGAACCTGCTCTGGAGTTCCGCTTTGGAGCAGCGACACTGGGAACCCGGCCATGATACACATCGTATCGCCCAGCACCTCTTTCACCTTGAACAGGTTGCTCCTGTCGAACCGGCCAATGGTCTTTCCCTTGGGCAGCTCTCGCAGGTATTGAAGGCGCTGATCATAGCAACCCTCGTAGAACACATGCGGAGTGACGCCGCCGTCGATCAGGCCGAGCAGCATGGCCTTCAGACCCGGCCAGTAGAAGGTCTCAAACTGCTCCAGCGACATGAACCCATCGGAGCCGCGATGGAGAGCGATGAAGCAATAGGGACTTCCACTCCTCTTTGTAGCAGCCACAGTGTGGTCCACGAGTATCGGCAGCACCTTCTCCTGCGCGGCCAAGAGCTTCTCCGGACACCGATACATGTCCAGCATGATGCCCCGCATACCCCTCAAGGTATCGGACAAAAAGTCGAAGGGAGCGGTGAGGTAAGCCCCACTTCTCAGCGACATCGGAAACCCCAAGGCCTCCATCCTCTGCGCGGCGACCTTCCTAGCAGCCCTGATCCTCACGATCTCCTTGCTCGTCTCCAAGAGTGCCTCCAATGAGGCCATGACGCCAGGCTCGTCCAGCACTCTGACATTGGTGAGCGCCGGATAGCCCATTAGCATGATCGCCACACGCGGCAGTTCCGCAAGGCCCTCCAGCGCAGCGTAGGCCCGCGGCAAGAAGGTGCGCAGGGTGAAGTCGGTGGGATCGTGCAAGAAGGCATCGTATTCCTCGGCCTTCATGTACTCGCCTTCGACAAACTGCCAGGTCCCGTTGGGGCCGAGCCCATATCCGGGCCACTTCGTCTGCCTGTCGCCCAGCAGCACGCTGGGCAGTGACGAGAATGTCGCTCCTCGCGCTATGTCGGGCTCGAAGTACAGCGCGGCCTTTTCTAGGAGCTCCTGAGCCCTATCGTGGTCCCGCTCCAGCTTCTCGTAGGTGATGCCGCCGAGGCGTGCCAACATGTATCCGAAGTTCAGATCGATGGGCACGCGATCCGGCACCCTCATTTCGTAGGCATCCTTAACACGCTTGGTGCGCTCGGACAACAACTCTTCAGGCGTCTTGGGGATCTGTTTGCCTTCCTCTGCGCTCCCGGCGGAGCGACACATGGCTTGCGCTGGCTCAGCTTGGACCATCCGCTCCTGCCTTCCGCCTACTCCTACGAAAACGCCCAAGGCTCGTATACCCTACGAAGCCCCCAAGTCCCACGAGCGGAGCGCAACTCCCTGCCGTGAACGCTCCTCCGTATCCCCAGACAGGCACCAGTTGACCCGCGGCAGCCGATCCTGCGCTGACTCCCAGGTCAACCAGCGCGTAGTAGGTAGCCATCGCCGAGCCTCGGCGATCCGGCTCGGCAACATCCATGACCAGAGCCTGAAGCGCCGGGTCCGCACTCGCCAGCCCGATTCCGCACACAGCCCCTGCCAGGGCCAACATCTCCGTCGAAGAGGCGTGAGCGACCAACATGAGGCCAGCCGATACGAACAACATCCCTGGGACAATAGAGACCGAACGGCCGTAGCTGTCAGCCACCCTCCCAGCAACAATACGAAAGAGAATGGAGGCAAAGGCCACCGCTGTGAAGTAGATCCCCGGGTTAGCCACACCACGCTCCAGGCCCACCAGGGGAACGAAGGCCAGAGCCACGCCAGCTCCCGCAGCCATAGCGGCACCCACCAAGGAGGGTACGAGCACCTTACTCTCGAACCGGAACCGCTGAGATGTTGAGCTGCTCGCCCTGGCCGGTCTCGGAGCGTCCGCAAGGGTCGACCAGAGAATGGCCGCCAGCCCAGCCATGACCGCTGCCATCCCCAGGAGGACAGAGAAGCCCCAGGCAGCAACGATCAACAGGCTCACACCAGCTGCTGCCGCCTTGGCCACATTCAGCAAAACACCATAGTAGCCCACCGCTTCACCTCGCCGCGCCACGGGCGCCGCATAGGCCACGAAGGAACTCGCCGAAGTCCCGTAGGTGCCGAACCCCACACCGTGGGCGATACCCGCGATGGGCAGCAGGAGAGGCACCGCCGTGGCGAAAGGCAACCTTGCCGGAACAGAGGGCACCAAAGCATAGAGCAGACATGCTACGGCTAGCAGCCCAGCGCCAGCGGCGCCGAAGGCTCGCGATCCCAATCTATCTACCGCTATGCCCACAGGGAAACGCACCGTCAGCGCGAGTATAGCGAACGCACCCACAAACGCGCCTACGAACCCAGCAGCAAGACCCATCCGCGTCAAGAACACCGGGATGGCGGTCAGCACAAGGTAGTGCGCAGAGCTCCACAAGATCGTCGCCCCACAGAGAAGGATGAAACCGCGAGAGAAGACGGGTGCTCTGGAACTCAATACTCCTGCCTCTCCTGGTACACAGTGCCCATAATCGACTGACTGCCGTGGCACGTCGCCGCCTGAGCACGACGGGACCCTCACTATGGGGCCTCACCTCAAGAGTCAGATGACTCCAGTCTCGCGCAAACGTTTGAGTTCATCGGCCGGGATCCCCAGCATGTCCCCGTACACCTCGTCGTTGTGTTGGCCCAGCAATGGTGCCGACAAGATCGGCACCGAGGAGGCCGACATCTTTATGGGAAAACCGGGCATGAGCATGGATCCTCGCACCGGATGATCGACGGTGACAAACATGCCACGCTCCCTCAGATAGGGGTCGGCGGCCAACTCAACAGTGCTGAGGACGGCACCAGCGGGTACATCCGCGCGCCCCAGTGCCTCCATCGCCTCTCGCTTGGTCTTCTGCCGGGTCCACTCGCCGATCATGGAGTCGACCTCTTCACGGTGCTCGTACCGCGACTCAGGTGTGGCGAAACGCGGGTCGTCTGCCACGTCCCTGCGACCGATGACCTTCAGCAACTGCTCCCACTGAGAGCTCCCGGGCCACCGCGAGGTGTAGATGAAGACGTAGTCGTTGGGGCCCCCTGGATGACAGGGGTACGCGCCGCACGGAGAGACAGGTGCCATGGGCATCTCATTTCCACCCCGCCCTGCGGGCCGTCCGTCCGTGAGCTGCCTCCCGTACGTGGGGCGGCAGTAGTTGATCACGACGTCCTGCATCGCCACCTCAATTCGCTGCCCCACACCCGTCATCGTGCGCTGGTAAAGAGCGGCCAGGATACCGATAGCTGTGTGAAACCCGGTGCCACTGTCCGCCAGATTTGGTCCTGTCCGCATCGGAGGGCCGTCCGCCTCGCCCGTGATGCTCGCCGCGCCGCCAGTCGCCTGGCCCACGGGATCGAAGGCCGGGAAGTCTGCGTATGGCCCGTCGGAGCCGAAGCCCTTGATCTGAGCGTAGATGATCCGTGGATTGATGCTGCGCACAGCTTCGTAGCCGAAGCCGAGCCGCTCAATGGCCCCTGGACGGAAGTTCTCGACGAACACGTCCGCCCGCTCGAGCAATCGACGCACCAGGGCCTGCCCTTCCGGGTGTTTGATATTCGCCGTGACTGACTTCTTATTGGCGTTGAGGAGGATGAAATGATAGGAGTCCGCCTCCGGCCAGTCGGCCGCGGCGGCGCGCCCCTGCTCACCTGTACCCGGCCTCTCCAGTTTGATGACATCGGCGCCGAGCCAGGCCAGTGTTTCTGTACAGACCGTTCCTGCCTCGAACTGGGTGAGGTCGAGCACCACCACCCCATCGAGAGCCGCTGTGGTCATAGACTCCTCAGTGCCTGACTCGCACTCCGCCTCTACTGCGCGGAGGCCCAGACACCGGACCGTGCCTGGCCACGTGGACATGCAGATAACCAGATCCGGCGTATGCGTAGACTAGGCCGGTGGCGTTCTACCGTCCTGCGCGCGCACCAGTTCGACGCGCGTGGACCTCCCGAAATCGTGGATATTGCGTACAGCCATGATGAGTCCTTCTGGGTCCCTCGCCTCGCAAGCCCGAAGCACGCTGCGATAGTTTTCCAGGCGCTGCGGGACAATCTCAGGGATTGAGGAGAAGTAACGTCGGTACTGCTGGGATAGATCCCAGAGACTCGAAAGTATGCGCAACAGGTGCTCCTTTTCGCTGGCCTCGAAGATAGTGAAGAAGAAGTCGCGCACCAGCTGCAAACGTGGATAGAGATCTTCCGGGTGCGCTTCGGCCTCCTCTATCTCCGCTTGAAGCCTCCTGAGCTCATCAGTGGGGATACGTTCGAAATCCTCCGCTGCCCAGCCACACGCGAGTATCTCGAGTTCCTCTCGAATACGGTAGATCTCTTCATAGTCAGAGACGGAGAGGCTGGCGACTGCTGCGCCGCGCCGAGGTTGAAACGTGACCAGGCCCTCTGCCTGCAACTGGCGCAAGGCTTCACGGATCGGCATCGTACTGACGCCAAAAGTCTCGGCCAGCTCATCCTGCCGCAGGCGGTCGCCGGGCTTGAGCTGACCGCTGACGATCATCTCCCGAATCCTATCCACGACGGTCTCTTGCACATGGCCAAAGTGGATCACGGATGAGGATGAATCCAGCCCGGGTGTCATAGCCAGGGACCCCGCACCTTGCGCCTTCTTTCGATATCAGATATCCGATATTTGCACTATTATACTACTGTTCCCGATCTCTGTCAAGCACCAGGGTCTTCGGCGACTGGTCTTCGCGGCTGGGGGTAGCGCTACGACCTCGGTGGTCACTTCAAGATGCCGATGACACACGAGCCGACTGTCACTCAGCCACACTGCGATGAGGCGCAGAGGGGGCGGTCAATACCACCCCATCTCAAGAGTGAGACTCAGCCGCCAACGAAAAGAGGAACGGCCGTGAGGCTCGTTCCCCTCCCCTGAATTGCGAGTACCCCCGGCGCGACTCGAACGCGCGCACACGGCTTCGGAGGCCGCTGCTCTATCCGCCTGAGCTACGGGGGCACGTGGACCCGATTCTAGCACAACGGCGACTTCCCCGCCATTCGCAGCCGTAGCCGTGCTCCTCAAGATACCGGCTACTCGAGCGAAAGCTCCAGACGAATCTCGTCCCGGATCGGGATGCCGGCGAAGCCTTCCTCTTCGCCACCGTGGTACTCCAGGATCCGGCCTGGCACAACCTCGGTGATCGCGAAGCCACAGCGCTGGTAGAGACCCAGGGCCGGAAGATCGTCGTTGGAGGTGGCCACGACCACACGGCTGAGGCCCCTCCTGCGGGCCGATTCAACAGCCGCCTCCACAAGCGATTGGCCCAGGCCCCCGCCCTGATGCTCGGGCAACACGTTGAGCATTACCAGGTGCATCCGCTCACCCTCGACGGCGTAGGAGAGAAAACCGGCCAACTCGCTCTCCACCTCAGCCACGAGGGCGGGCAGTTGGAGCATGTCGTACAGATGATCGAAGCACTCCACCTCGGTCTCGCCCCAGAAGTGGAGAGCCAGCTCCTCCAATCTCCCTCGATCTTCCGGGTCGGCCTCGCGTATGACGAACGGTTTCCTCCGCCCCTCGTGGTTCGCCGCCACCACCTCGACTCGGGCGTGGCGCGGACAGACCAAGACCCCGGTTCGAGCGCATCTATACCAGGCCGGCTCGCCGCAGAGCGCGCATCTCATTCAGCTTACCTCCTGCCGCCCTTCGCCCTCCCCTTCGACGGAGTAAAGGTAGACGTCCACCCTGGCGAAGCTTCGCTGCTCGAGTAGCGTCCCGTAGCCGTCGAACCACTGCTTCACCAACCCCCGCTCGTCCCACAGGTCAGCCTCGGCGACGATGAACCACACTGCTCCGTGTCCCGCAGTGGCCTCCGCCATCTCACGCTCCACACCTCTCGGCCCCATCCCTCTATTCGTGTACGGCGCATCCGCCGAGATGAACTCATGTCCATAGTAGTACTTGAACACCGGCCTGCCCTGCGGGATCAGAAACACGAACAGGTCCCCGCGACCGTCCTCCTCCACGTACTCCGCCACCGAGCGATAGTCAGACTTGATCTTCGTGTGTCCTTGTCGAGCGACCACGTACAGATTACAAACCAGCACCGCTGCCAGGCACGCAGCAGCGAGCCCAGGCCACCGCTCCTTCACCGCCAGCACCCCGCAGGCCAGCAGCAGAAGATACGCCGACACCACCGTGATCAAGTAGCGATCGGTGAAGATAGGCATACCCAGGGAGATGAGAAAGAGGCCCACGATGGGCACGAACAGGTACAGGCCCAAGACCAGACTCTGCTGGCGGCCGCCAAGCAGTGCACCCAGAGGTCCTTGTCTCCCCAGCCCCGGCCGGCGCTTATAGAGAACTAGGCCCGCCAGAAGCAGAAACACGAACAGTGCTATGGGCAGCACGTTCTGGTAGGGGGCCGCATTGAGACTGAATACGAAGAGGAGAATGGCCAGCATCTCGTGGGGCCAGTAGAACTGGTGACCGGTGGTGAAGGGCCGCACCAGGAGGGCGATCTCCCAACGCGCCAGGGGGAGATAGGGCAAGGCCAGGACAACAAACGTGGCCAGCCACGACTTCCAGGCCCGGCGATACTGGGGCCAGGTGACGAGGAACAGAAGAAGGTGAAAGGGGACGATCAAGATAGACAGCAGATGCACGTACAGCGACGACGCCAGAAGCAGGAGATAGCCAGCCCACAAGTACACACGATCCTCTTCCAGCGCGAGTTGATAGATGTACGTCGAGGCCACGGACAACAAGAACAGGAGGGCATACATCTTGCCCTCCTGAGCGTACCATACAAGATAGGGCGAGGTGGCGCACAACAGAGCAGCCACCAGGCCACCCGTCCCTCCCACCCATCGCCGCCCCAGCCGGAAGAGTAGAGGCACCGCCAGTACGCCACACACCACGGACAGGAATCTCACGCCGAACTCACTGTCCCCCACCAGCCGTATCCAGAGGTGTAGCACGGCATAGTAGAGGGGACCGTTGTGCCCGGAGTTGAGAAAGAGGGGGGCCAGATCACTCAGGCTGCGGCCGGCGAAAAGAATGGCATCCACCTCGTCCCGCCACAGGCTCTGGTAGTCCAGGTGGTACAGTCGCAGTGCGAAGGCCAGGAGGATGAGGCACAGGACAGAGAGCCTGAATAGTCGGCCATTCCCGGAGAACCCGGGGCTCATTACGACACCCGAAGCACGAAGGAGGCAGCGATCAGAAGAACGAAGACCACCAGGACGAAGCCCCCGCAGCACAGCCACACGGAGGACAAACCCACCACACAGGTGTCGATGAGGACGGCAGGCGATATCCTGTCCCGGAGGGAGGATCCCTCATCGCCTCCTGACTCCGTAGGAGTAGGCACCTCAGGAGAAGCTTCCTCAGCTGGCGTCTCCTCGGGACCCACCGGCGGCGTCACTTCACCGGGTGGGGGCAGGACAGGGGTCTCGCCAGGGGGGACGATAGGTGTCTCGCCGGAAGGTGCGACCGGTGACTCCTCCGGTGGTCCAGCGGGGGCCTCAGTAGGGGCTCCAACAGGTGCCTCCGTCGGCGTTTGAACAGGGGCCCGTGTGGGCGCGGGCGATTCCACAGGCGACTGGAACAACGCATAGGCTAGCGTCGCCTTGTTCTGCGGAAGAAGCAAAGCAGCCACCAGAGAGAAAGCTATCAGCATAAAGAGGGAATAGACAGGGGCCGGTCCCCGTCGCACAGGGCGGCCACTGTGACTCAGCTTGCTCACTCGCTAGCTCCCCCTTCCCCTCTCCGTCCTCTCCACCACATGGCCCCTCCCACAACCGCCACGATCACCGCCAGGCCGATCAACCACGGCGCGAAATCGAGCCCCGAGGGCACCGAAACGAGGGCCGGCCCGGAGGCCGTTTCCCGAGGCTCAGCGGCTGCCTGGCCTGGCGTCGTGCCGATCGGGCTGACCGGAGACTGAAACAACCAGCCCTCCGCTGTTGGCCCCGCCGCTGTGGCCAGGAAGGCCACCAGCAAAGACGCCAGAAGGACAGCCAGCAACCCGGCCGACGATCTCCACCGTGCCACACGCCCGTGCGCGGTTCGCAGTCTCATTCGCTCAGTCACCCTCTTCCGCAGGCAGGTATGTCAACGCCGCCAAACCAGGTAGATTCTAGCGCAACGCCACGAGCAAGGCAAATCATCGCCCG